>OGZZ01002565.1_pt1 | contig 11496 bp, 8 predicted proteins | sample 1577021 | NCBI WGS metagenome assembly OGZZ01 (sample SAMEA3541526, study PRJEB24748) | human gut metagenome | biome: human gut; feature: human-associated habitat; material: faeces | place: China | collected 2012
CAGGTGGAACAGGGGCATGGCGGAGTTACCACTTACTTTCTGAGAGACTATACAGATGAAATGGCAGGAAAAAATGCGATCATAGAACAGGACGCAAATTTTTCCAGAGAATATTGTACAAAATTGTGTACGGATATCTGGGGCGATTTGTGGGAGTGATTTTGGAAGGAAACAAATTTATAAAAATTTATTTATCCACAGATATGAGGAAAAAAGTAATTGATTTCCACATATCTGTGGATTTTTTTCTTGACAAATTGGTCTAATGACTGTAGACTAAAAACAACAAGTCTACAAGCATTAGACCAAGGAGGTAACAATGGAGGAATTAAGATTAGGGGTAATAGAATCGCAGTTTGCGGAAATCATATGGAGCAATGAACCGCTTCCGTCCGGTGAGCTGGTGAAATTATGTGAGCAGAAGCTTGGTTGGAAAAAGTCGACCACTTACACGGTTTTAAAGAGGTTGTGCGAGCGGGGAATCTTTCAGAACGAAAAAGGAATGGTTTCCGCCCGGATGACGAAAGAGGAATACGACGCTGCCCAGAGTGAAAAATTTGTGGAGGACAACTTTGGAGGTTCCCTTCCGGCGTTTCTTGCCGCGTTCACAACGAGAAAAAAATTAAATAAATCAGAGGTGGACGAGATAAAGAAAATGATCGATGCTATTGGAAAGGAGGGCTGAAAATGTCAGGACTCTTTTTGAAATTGTTGAACATGAGTATATCTGCCAGTGTGCTGATCGTGGTTGTGGTGCTGGCACGCTGTCTGCTGAGGAAATCGCCGAAGTGGATTCACTGTATCTTGTGGGCGCTGGTTGGAATCCGGCTGCTGTGCCCGTTTCAATTAGAGACGACATTTAGCCTCGCACCAAACGCACAGGTTGTAAGCATTGAAGCAGGTGCGGTAACATCGCAGGTTCTGGCAGAAATGCCGGCTTTAGACAACACGGCAAACCGGTATCTTGCAAAATATTATTTTGAGGGTATCACAGTTCCGGAGCAGGAGACGGCGCAAAACCCGATGAACCTGATTGCATCTATCTGGTTATGCGGTGTAGCGGTTTTGCTCGTATATGCAGCAGTCAGTTATGTACATATTCGCAGGAAAGTGAGAGAATCCGTCCGCATAGAAGGAAATATCTATATTTGTGACAGAATCCAGACACCATTTATTTTTGGAGTGTTAAATCCTCGGATCTATCTGCCATCATCGTTAAAAGAAGTTCAGATAAAAAATGTTGTGGCGCATGAAAAAGCGCATATCAGACGGCTGGATTATCTGTGGAAACCACTTGGTTATGTGTTGTTTGCAGTATATTGGTTCAATCCGTTCTGCTGGCTGGCGTACATTCTGTTTTGCCGGGACATTGAGATGGCATGCGATGAGCGTGTGATAAAGGACTGGAGCGCAGAGCAGAAAAAAGAGTATTCACTTGTCCTGCTTTCGTTCCATGTGTCGGGAAAAATGATCACCGTCTGCCCATTAGCATTTGGAGAAGTGGGTGTGAAACAGAGAGTAAAAGGAATCCTGAATTTTAAAAAGCCGACCTTCTGGCTGATTGCAGCAGCATTGCTTTTCTGTGTGATAATAGGAGCACTTTTTCTTACCAATCCGAAAAAGAACGATAATGTGGAAGAAAATATTGCAACCGAATTATCAGAAAGCAGTCTGACTGACCAAACGTTAAACACAGAGAAGGATTCTTTGGCTGATCAGGAATCAGAACTAAATGCCTTATTAAAAAAGCAGTCCGATGCGATTCGGGCACAACAACAAAGTTTCTTACAAACCTGGGCGGATGCATTTTGTGACAGGGACGAAGCAGCGATTGACAGTTTGTGCATGGATGGAGCAAGAAAAAAAATGATGAAGGAGCAGCTGCTTGTGATCGACGAAGGAGATACCATCTTTGGATGGTCAAGCCCGTGGTCCTCGATTCGGATGATCTGCTGCGCTTTCTTCGCGATCTCCGGGTTGTGGGTGACAACGATCAAGGTCTGTCCGAATTCTGCTGCACATTCTGTCAGGAGCTTCATGGTGTCCTCACCCGTTCTGGTGTCCAGATTTCCGGTCGGTTCGTCCGCAAAGACAATGCGCGGTTTCCCGATCAGTGCGCGGGCGATTGCCACACGCTGCTGTTGTCCACCCGAAATCTGAGAAGGACGAGCATCGAGTTTCTCTGCGATTCCAAGAATTTCCGTCAGTTTACGGAGCATCTGCTCGTCCGGTGTCCGATGGTCGAGATAAAATGGAATCAGAATGTTGTCCCGCACCGTATACTCCGGGAACAGCCGGAAGTCCTGAAAAATAAAGCCAATTTTTTGCCGCCGCACCTGTGCAAGCTGCTCTGCATTCATCGCATAGAGGTCCTGCCCATCCAGCAGAACGTTTCCGGTCGTGGGCGGCAGCAGTCCTCCCAGGATCTTCAGAAGAGTGGATTTCCCGCTGCCGCTGGAACCAATGATGGACGCAAATTCCCCCTTCCAGATCGTCAGATCGCTGGCTTTCAATGCCTGAACAGCACTTTCACCCTCGCCATAGGTTTTGGAAATTTGCACAGCTTCCAGAATTTTGTCTTTCATAAGATGTCCCCCTTCGATGCTTTTTTTCGGATAAAGGAGAAAACCGGCAGCAAAGCCGCGCCCAGCCAGAATCCCATCAGCAGAATGCTGACCAGGATCTGACTTCCCACAGGTCTGTGAAATTCAAACACACGCCCATCTGTATGGATCCGGATCAGATCCAGAATGCTTTGAATCGGGACAATGTGCGAAACTGCCACCGATACAAGGATATTGACGATCAGCGTAGTTCCAACGATCACCGGAATCACCCGTTTTGCATAAGAACACACCAATTTTTTCGGGGAAACGCCCAGCGTCAGGAGAAGGGACAACCGCTGCTGCTGGACTTCATAGGCAGAAAGGTTCAGGACGACCAGCAAAGCGCAGCCCAGAAGAACACCAAGTACCGCCAGAATTCCGACCAGAAATGCGCTTTGCGTTCCTTCCGTATAGCTTTGGCTGAGCAGATCGTAATTGTCTGCGCTCAGAATCCCATTTCTGCGTGTGGCAATGGATGCAATGGAACGCCGCAGCGAGAAGTTATTGCCGGCAGCCAGCTTTACATTCAGGCTGCTGTATCCTTCTTTTTCCATATGGTAGCTTCCTGCGCCTTCAAACATTTTATGATAAAGAGCCGTGCTGACAAAAACCGTGCCATTGTAGAAGATCCGATCTGTTGTCAGCAGTGTGTAATCTGCCGTGGATTTTACAATACCGGCAATGGGCAGCTCGGCGGCATACGTCTGATAAACATCCTTCCCGGCTTCGTCCAGCCCGGTATAACGCTGGTATTGGATACTCAGCTTGTCTCCAGCTGAGAAAACAGGTTCAACCAACGTACTGCCATCCGGTTGGAAGCCCTGGTAGTATTCATCCGCAGCGGGATCATAATAGCAATCTCCCCACCGGATCAGAACAGAATCTCCGGACAGCAGCGCCTCCATACTGTTTTCCGGGACGCCGGCGTCTTCGGCAATGTGTTCCAGTTCATCATCCGGCAGGGCGCAAACGAACGTATTCAGCGTCCCATTCGAGGCATTATGCATGAGATTCGGAACGCCCGTATAAAATCCGTTGTCCTTGACCCGGATATCGGAGAGCATCTGGCTGCCCTGGATCTTGTCCGAAGTAATACTGTAGATGTCGGTCAGGTTGATCGCAGCCGAAACATCTTCCACACCGGGCAATGCTGCAAGGTCTTCTTTCAAAGAAAATGGCATCCCGGACGTTCTTCCGTTCATCTTGATGGACAGACAAGCATACGGCGCATCCAGATCATACGGCAGCATGACACGCCATCCGACATAAAGGCAGCTGACTGCGATCAGCAAGACCGCACAACCGACACCGACCTGCGGTGCAAGCGGAAGCTGCGCCAAACGGAACTTTTTGGCCTTGCTTTCCTTCTTCTGTGCTGCCTTTGGGCGGGTCAGAACAGCCGGCAGGAATGCACCCAACAGCACAGCAATCAAAAATAGTACGGCAAGCAGGATCAACGATGCAAAAGGAACCGCAAAGAACGAAAGCTGTTTTTGCAGTCCAAGCCCTATGGCGGCAGCACCACACCCAAGTGCAAAACCAAGGAAAACTGCCGCAAGACCTGCAAAAAGAGCTTCCCACAGGCACATCCGGTGCAAGTCCTGTTTTCTTGCGCCAAGGATCTGGAATGTATGCAGTGTCTGCACTCGTTTATGAAGCACGATCACAAAATACTGCGCAACGGCAAAGAAGCTGACCAGGATCGCGATCATCAGCAGGAACGTCAACGAAGAAGATACCGTATCTTCCTGCGGATAGGCATATTCATTTGCAATGAGATCCGGGTCATCCGATGCAGTACCTACGGTGTCGGCATTCAAATCGTAGAAGGTCTGGAATTTTTGCCCCGCCAGTGCAAGCGGCTCAACGACAACTGCACTGACCGTCAGGTTGCTGCCAAGATTCCAATAGACGTCATAGGCCGGAAGAACACCACACAGGGTATAGGTCTGTTCCACGATCTTACCGGAACCGGATAACGGGTCATAATCATTGTCTGCGACCTTCAGCGTGATCGTCTGCCCCAGATCATAGGAACAGCCCAACGCATCCAACAACGTTGTCGTCATAGCGATCTCATCCGGTTGTGCAGGAAAATTTCCGCTGATCGGCACGATACGCCCCAGTTGTGCAAAGGCGCTGTCTACGGTTCCGATACCGCCCGCCAGCCCATTGTCTGCACCAAGAACGATTCCATCCTGAATTGCCGTGCTGACTTTTGCGGATGCGGGCAGATTCTCCCGCACCTGTGCAGCATCCGTGTCCGTATCCGATAATTTCAGGTATTGCCACTCGCCGTACAGTTCGCATCGGGTATCCTGCAGCGCCTGGGCAGAGCTGCCAGAATAAATCGTGGCTGCTGTCAGGAACGAAAAAACCATCGTCAGCAGGATCAGCAACAGACTGGTCTGCTTTTTCCGCCCAAGCATCCCATGGAACGCCAAAATAAGAGATGGGTTTTCTTTGCCTTTCATAAAACACCTTCACCTCCGCTTTTCATTCTGATCAACTGTTTCTATCCAATTAACGCAATTCCCGCTCTTTCGTTACAGCTTTCAAGAGAATTTTTTTAATTTTTCTTTTTGTTCATCAATTTTTCAGGGCACACAAACAAAAAAGAGCATCAAGTCCAACGACTCAACGCTCTTTTATTGTCCAGTCCTCCTGCACATCACTGTGCATCCACTTTGATTCCTGGCAGGGAGTTCCAGACACAAAAGGTCATCCGATGCCGTTTTCTATGCATCGGATGACCTTTTGGGGCAGCGTTTTCGTTTAAGCCACCCTGGTCTTTCGCAGATACCCCCATGCTGCCAATCCAACGAGCAGAACGATCTTGATCGGTGCCGATGCCAGCAGTACATCTGCCTGAAAGAAGGCATGCCCGCCTGCATAGAGAAAATCAAAGCCGATCATTTTATACAGCAATGCATTGGAAAGCCCAATGCCCCCTGCCGGAATCAGGGTGGACAGCCATTCTCCAAAGGAGCCCGGCACGACCATATAAACAATCAGCGGTGCCACCACACTGATCAGCGCCACAGACAAAGCGGTCAGGTTGTTCTTGGCCCATACGGATGCCATCAGCACAAAGGCCACCTCCGCAAAGAAGATCAGGAAGTTTGCCACCAGCATGACCCACTCCATCTGGCCAACGGTATACGGCAGCAGGCTGGTCACAGAAAACAGCCATTGCACGGAAGTTTGGGTACTTTCCCAGCCAAATAGAGCATTCGTGACCAGGATCCACACCACGCCGCAGAGCAGATACGCAGCCCCTGTGATACTAAACGCCGCCGCTAGCTTTGCCGCTGCTAGTCGCAGACCGCCGTTTTTTGTGCACAGTTGGATGTCCTGCGCCCCGGTCTGTGCATCCGATGCAAACACCGGGGCCGCAATCACCGCGCACAGCAGGGTGAGCAGCAAGCTCAACAGGGTCTGGTAATCCATTGCGTCTGAACTGACCCCAAATGAATAGGTGAACGGTTTTTGTACAGCATCGAACTTTTTCTGTGCAATGGCCTGCGCCTGCTCATAGCCGGGCTTTCCGCTTTGTTCCAGCCAGATCACCGATTCCAGCCGTTTGGGGAGCTGGTTGTAAAAGTTCTGCATATCCTCTGTGTTCAGCCCCATCACGCCCGGTGCCATGCCGGTTTTCGGGTCGGCAAAGGCTTCCTTTGCGTTGTTCACAAGAGGCCGATATCGGGCAAGTTCTTTATAAAATACCTCGTCCGGGATATCGTTGATGGAGCTTGCATCATACTGCCGGTACACCCGCTGATAGGCTTCCAGTGCTTCCTGCATGACATCCGGCGTGATGGTACCGGATACCTGCTGCTCCTGCCGTTTCCTGATTGCTTTCAGACCCGTGTAACGCACTTCGTTTCCGCTGGCATCCAGTTCCGTCCAGCCGATAAAGGTCACCGGCAGATATGCCATGACCACAGCCAGCACCAGCGCAATGGCCAGCAGAATAGCTGTCATACGGGTTTTGCACACACGTTTCAATTCCAAACGATACAGGTTCATTTTGCTTCCTCCATTTCCTCCGGGAACAGCCACAGATACAGATCTTCCAGCCGGGGCTGTGCCGGGACGCTGTCCGGCAGCTGCGGTGCATCCGCCAGATACCGCAATGTTGCCGTTCCGTCCAGCTCGTTGCGCAGGTTCACTACCCGCAGCCGGTATTCCCACCGGGCAAGCTGTTCCATCGGGATGTTCCCCTGCCAGACTTTGGCTTCGATCTGCTTTACCAGCCCTTCGGTGGTGCCCTGTGCAATGATTTTGCCAGCCTTCATCACGGCATTTTCGGCCGCAATGTATTCCACATCCGAAACGATATGCGTTGAAATAAGAACGATCCGTTCCTGCGCAAACTCCGACAGCAGATTGCGGAAGCGCACCCGTTCTCCGGGGTCCAGCCCTGCCGTAGGTTCATCTAAAATCAGAATTTCCGGGTCGTTGAGCAGTGCCTGTGCGATGCCTACCCGGCGCTTCATACCGCCGGAAAGCTTTATGATCTTTTTGCGGCGCACCTCAGTGAGGCTTACCCGCTCCAGCAGTGCGTCGATCTGCCGGGCAGCCTCTGTGCGCGGCAGACCCTTGAGCGCCGCCATATATTCCAGATAGTCCTGCACCGTGAATTCCGGGTAAAACCCGAATTCCTGCGGCAGATACCCCAGCTTTTCCCGGTAGGCCGCACCAAGCGTCCCAATCTCCACCCCATCGCACAAGATCCGGCCACTGCTAGGCCGCAGAATGCCCGCCAGCATCCGCATTAAGGTTGTTTTGCCTGCACCATTCGCCCCCAGCAGTCCCCACACACCCGGCGTGAGCGTGATGGACACATCATCCACCGCCGTTTTATCCCGGTATCGCTTTGTAATATTCTGAATTTTCAGTTCCATGACTTGTTCCTTTCAAGCTTCTGCAATATATTCTGACCGGGCGGCAAGCCGGATGCACTGCAACACCATGCAGAGCACCAGCACGCCCGCCGCCAGTGGCAGACCTTTCGGCAGTTCCGATAATTGCACGAACCGCAGCAAACACAGCTGCCCTGCAAACAGCGGTACAGCCCCGGTCATCATCCATTCCGGGCGCACCCAGCGCAGCAGCAGAAGCAGCTCATTGTTTGCGGTCAGGAATGGCACGGTCAGCACCGCCAGCAGTTGCCCGATGCTCCATGGCACGGCTGCCCGCACATTGAGTACCAGCACTCCCAGCAGGATCGTTTCCCCCGCCAGCAGCAGCAAAAACCGCATCACCAGCGGACGACCGATTCCTGCATATGTGGCATGTTCCAGTTCAAGCATCTTATATTGACTTGCCCGGTATAAAAACGGCAGACCGAGCAGGGCTGTCAGCATGGCAAGTGTGCTCAGACCAAACAGTGCATTGCGTAATGTCCATGCCTTCTCCCACAGGGCAAGTTCCCGACCCACACTGTACAACGCCAGTGCCGCCATCGCTTCCAGCGCCCAGACCTTCCAGCCCAGCAATTTGAACTGGCAGTGCAGCAAATCACGCCAACCACTCCGTTGTTTTACGACATGTTCCGCCCGGCAGCGGCGCAGCAGCGTTTTCGGTGCGGCTGTGTCAAGCTCTGTCGCCAGTGCTCTGGACAGTTCTTTTTCAAAGGCTCGATTCATCTCCAGTCCTCCTTTTCCAATTGCATTTTCAAGGTTTTCAATGCGGCACGCAGGCGGGACTGCACTGTGCGCAGGGGCAGACCTGTAATCTGCGCGATCTCCCGCAATTTAAGCTGTTGTGCGAACCGCAGCAATACCAGTTCCCGCTGTTCCGGCTCCAGCTGGGCCGTCAGCACTCGCAGGTTTGCTTTCTCCTCTGCCGCAGCAAAGCCGCTTTCCTGATAGGCGGGTTCGCCCGGCAAGCTCTCCAGCGATACCTCCGTCCGCTCCATCGTACGGTTCAGATCGATGCAAATGTTTTTTGCGATTTTGTACAGAAAGGGACGGAATGCCCCCTGAAATCCACCACAGGAATCCAGCCAGCGCACCGCTTTCAAAAAGGTTTCCTGTGCTGCATCCTGCGCCTGCTGCTCGTCCGCTGTATGCCAACGGCAATAGTTCAGAATTTGTGGATAGTACGCTGTAATCAGAGTGTCCAGCGCACCCGTATCTCCGCTCTGCACTTTCCGCAGCAATAATTCTGTCTGGATACGGTTCACCCCCTTCCTGTCTATTAAAACGTCCCATATCATCAAAATGATTTCCGTTTTTTCAAAAATCTCAAACAATCGTCTTTATCCTGTTCTTATAGCTTTATCATAATAAAGAGCCTTGTGCTTTTTCTTGTCAAGAGGGCTGGCGCCCGCAAGATGGAGGAGCCTTGCCCCGACAAGTCCGCGTTTGCGCAGGCGGAACAAGCTCATCCTGCAAACAAAGAAAAACAGAGCGTTCCCGCTGGGGAACGCCCTGTCAACCTTATCGTCTGTGGATTTTTGCAGGGTGCGTCCGGCAGGGCGCCCCCTGTTTTTGTTTTATCCGAATCTGCCTGCGGACTATTCTTCTGGCGAATCATCCGCTTCAACACGCAGCATCCGGTAGCCGACCCCCACATGGGTCTGAACCAGATGCAGAGAATGTGCGCCTGATTCCAGCTTTTTGCGCAAAGATGCCATGTAGACACGCAGGGATGCAATGTCGTTTTCTTGCGAGCTTCCCCAGACTTTTTGCGTAATCGCCGTATGGGTCAGAACCTTTCCTACATTGTGCGCAAGGACACAAAGCAGCTTATATTCGATTGGGGTCAGATGCAGTTCTTCATCGTTCAGCCAGACACAGCCGGCAGCAAAATCAATTTTCAGCGGGCCATTTACAAAAACGGAGCTGCTGACCTCACCGGATGCCTGCAAATTCAGCCGCCTTTGCGTCACGCGCAGGCGAGCCAGAAGCTCATCCACTGAGAAAGGCTTCGTCAGATAATCGTCTGCGCCCTGATCCAGTGCTTCGATCTTATCGGAATCCTCACTGCGGGCACTCAAAACGATGATGGGTAGATTCGACCACTCCCGGATGCGGCGGATCACCTCAACGCCATCAATATCCGGCAGTCCGAGATCCAGCAGCATAATATCCGGGTTATGGCTGGACGCCATCATCACAGCCATCTCTCCGTTGGCCGCTGTCAGGAATTTATACCCGTGTGCTTTCAGGGTGGTTGTGATCAGACTCCGTACCGATGAATCGTCCTCAACAACCAGAATCGTTGGTTTATTCATGAATACTTACCTCGCTTTTGGGAAGTTCAAAAGAGAATATGCAGCCGTGCGGTTCGTTATCCCGGAGAGTCAGGGTACCTTTATGAGCGGCAAGGATCGTTCGGCAGAGCGCAAGTCCCAGCCCCAGACTGCGGTGGCTGTCTGCAATCTGATTCTGCCCGGTAAAGAACATTTCAAAGACCTGCGCTTTATTCTGCTCCGGGATACCGGGGCCATCATCGGATACATCTACCACGATATTACTGTTTTTTGCATACGCAGAAATATTGATCCGGGAGCCTTTCTGCGTGTATTTGATGGCGTTGTCCACCAGATTGATAATGACCTGCATGATAAGCCGTGCGTCCATGTCGGCAAGAAGAATTTCATCCGAATAAGTCGTTGTGATGATATGCTCCTTGCTTTTTCGGCTGATATGCCGCAGCGTTTCCTCGACCACCTCATCCATGAGCTGCGGAGAGATTTGAAGATTCATCCGCCCATCCTCAATGCGGGTGATGGAAAGCAAATTTTCCACCAGACCGATCAACCACTGTGCATCATCAAAAATATCCGTACAGATCTTTGTCCGTGTTTCTGCATCCAGCGTTTCCGCATTGGAGAGCAGATTACTTGCATTGCCTGAGATGGAGGTCAGCGGCGTCCGAAGATCATGGGAAATGGTTCGCAGCAAATTTGCCCGAAGCTGTTCATTCTGTGCATGAACAGTGGCTTGCTCCTTTTCCAGCGCAATGCGACGGTTTTCCACTGCCAATGCGCATTCACCAAGGATCGACAGCAGGACGCTGTTTTCAAACGCATCCATGGAGCGTTCCGACAGGTCGATGCCGATAACACCAAACACACCGCTGCCTGTACGAATCGCAAGGTACAGTCCTTTTGCATCGGTGCAGTAATCCGTCGATGCACCCGAACGCTTCTTATTTGCAAAGCACCACTCCGCGGCACTGCGTTCCGGCGCAGAATCAAAACGGAGTCGGCTGCTTTCTTCCACTGTGTTAAAAATTTGCCCCTGTCCAAGAGAACCATCCTGCTCTGGATACACGATCAGGTTCCGGTTTAGCAGTTTGGTAAGCTGCGCTGCCGTCAGGGATAAAATTTCGTCTTCGTTGGTCGCTTTCTGCAAAAGCCGGCTGGTATCAAACAGCACCTTCGTCCGAAACGCCGCCTGTGCAGACATTTTTGCCTGATCTTTCAACCGGGTCGTCAGCGTACAGGTGACGATGGCAGAAGTCAGCATCAGCACAAAGGTGATTTGATACCCCGGATCATAGGCATGGAATGTCAGTCTTGGCTCCGTCAGGAAGAAGTTATAGAGCGCAACGCTGGCGATCGAACCCAAAACGCCGCAGGAATAGCCAGATGTTGTAAGAGCCGTGAGCAAAACACCCAACATATAGAACATAATGATATTGTAGCGCGCAAAGTCCAGTTGCAGGAACAAAAATCCAATCACCGTGATGCAGGCTAGAATCCCTGCCGTAATCAGCAGATCACGGAACGATGGGACGATGGAACGGGCAAACAGCCTTCTGCCAGAGCCGTAATCCTGCTCAACTGCTGCATCCGGGATGATATAAATATCCAGATTGGGCGCAGTCAGCGTCAATTTTTCAGTCAGTGACGGTCCACTCCAGAAATGGCGGC
>OGZZ01002568.1_pt1 | contig 11485 bp, 5 predicted proteins | sample 1577021 | NCBI WGS metagenome assembly OGZZ01 (sample SAMEA3541526, study PRJEB24748) | human gut metagenome | biome: human gut; feature: human-associated habitat; material: faeces | place: China | collected 2012
AGATGTGGATTGGATGGACTTGATGTTGAGGGATGGTGCATGGAGCACTCGCGCTTCATTAAATATGACTGGTGGTGGTAAAACTGCTCGTTATTATGTAGGTGGTAGTTATCAAGACCAACAGGGCATGTACAAAACGGATAAATCCTTGAAGAATTATAATACTAATGCTAATTTCCGGAAGTGGACGTATCGTATGAATGTAGATATTGATATTACTAAAACAACTTTGTTGAAAGTTGGTGTATCTGGTTCATTACGTAAACAGAACGACCCAGGTGTAGGAACTGATGCTATTTGGACAACGTTAATGGGCTATAATTCTATAATGATGCCAGTGACATATTCGGATGGTAAAATAGCATCTTGGACTGGAAAAGAGGACAATATCAACCCATGGGTACAAGCTACTATGACTGGATACAATGAGAGTTGGAAAAATAATATTCAAACAAATGTAACATTGGAGCAGAAATTAGACTTTATTACGAAAGGGCTTAAATTTATTGGGCGTTTCGGATATGATACGGAAAACTCCAATTGGATAAAACGAGTAAAGTGGCCTGAATTATATAAAGCAGAACCTTACCGTGATGTAAATGGTGATTTGATTTTTACTCGACTTTCTGAAGAGAAGAAAATGACACAAACTTCTGGTTCAAGTGGAAAGCGAAATGAGTTCTTCGAATGGGAATTACATTATAATCGTGGATTTAAGGATCATCATGTAGGAGCAGTATTGAAATATACTCAATCTGCAAAAGTTGCTACTCAAGGGATTGGTTCAGACCTTAAAAATGGTATTTCTCGGCGTAATCAAGGATTAGCAGGACGTATTAATTATAACTGGAAATATCGTTATTTTGTTGATTTTAACTTTGGATATACAGGATCGGAAAATTTCCATAAAGATAATCGTTTTGGTTTCTTTCCTGCTATTTCTGGTGCATGGAATGTGGCAGAAGAGTCTATTGTTAAAGATAATTTAAAGTGGGTGAATATGTTTAAAATACGTTATTCGTATGGTAAAACCGGTAATGATAATTTAGGAGATACTCGTTTCCCATATTTATATAATCTTGAAACTCTGTGGGAGAGAGACAATTCTGGAAATGTGGTAAGTGGCAATAAGCCTGTTGGAGGCTATCAATTTGCGGATTTTGGCTATGATAGATATTATGGTGGTATGCGTTATACTTCGGTTGCTTCAACCAATGTGTCATGGGAAGTAGCTACAAAACAAGATTTAGGTATAGATTTTTCATTTTTTGACGACAAATTGTCGGGATCTATTGACTATTTCCATGAACGTAGAGAAGGTATTTATATGGAGCGTAAGTATTTGCCTTGGGTTGCTTCATTGGGTACGTGGACAGAATATAAAGATAATAAGGTTAATGAGAAGGATATTCATCCTTATGCAAATGTCGGGATTGTAGAAGCACGTGGATTTGATGGCAACTTTTCATTCCGCCATAAAATAGACAAGGTTGATTTAACTATACGTGGAAATATGACCTATAGTAAAAATGAGATTTTAGAGCGCGATGAAGAAAACACTATATATTGGTATAAGATGCAGGAAGGTCATCGGGTTGATCAAGCTATGGGGTTGGTTGCATTAGGTTTATTTAAAGATTATGAAGAAATTCGTAATTGGCCAAAACAATTTGGTGATGTTATGCCTGGTGATATTAAGTATAAAGATATTAATGGAGATGGTGTAATAGATGATAATGATAAAGTAGCAATCGGTGCAACGAAAAAACCGAACTTTACATATGGTTTCGGTGTATCTGCTAAATGGAAAGGCTTGGATGTAAATGTACATTTCCAAGGTGTGGGTAAATCTACTTATTTTATAGATGGTTCTACTGTTTATATGTTTTCCGGTGGTGACGGTTGGGGAAATGTCCTGAAAGAGATGGCGGAAAGTAATCGTTGGATTTTGGGTGTAAATGAAGATCCGAATGCAGAATATCCTCGTTTGACTTATGGGAAGAATGATAATAATAATCGCGCTTCTACATATTGGCTTAGAAATGGAGCTTATCTTCGTTTGAAGACATTAGACGTTGGTTATACGCTTCCTAAAAGTATAGTTCGTAAAGCTCATATGAATACAGTGCGTATCTTCTTTACGGGTACCAATTTGTTGACTTTCTCTAAATTTAAACTTTGGGATCCAGAAATGGGAAGTTCAACAGGAAAAACATATCCGCTGAATAAGACACTTTCTTTAGGTGTATCTGTTAATTTGTAAAAAAGAATATATATGAAAAAGATAATAACAATTTTATCCTTCGCTATGGGATTGACCTCTTTAGTAGGATGTTCTGATTACTTAGATTCCGATTATCTATTTGATGAGAGAATGACTATTGAAGATGTTTTCAGTAACCGAGATTACACAAATAGATGGTTAGCAAGAGGATACGCTTATTTAAGTAATGGTTATCTGCAGGATGTTTGCAGCAAAAGAGATTATCCTTTTAACTTTGCTGATGACATGTATTATGGAGATGGTGGCTATGATAAATGGAAGAGTGGACATTACAGTGAAAGTGGAGTTAACAATTCTAGTAGTGGTATTTGGAAAAATGCTTATTTAGGTATTCGTCAGGTAGCTATTTTTTTAAATAATATAGATAAGAACAAAGAGTTCACAGAGGAAGAGATCATAGATTTTAAGGGGCAGGCGCATTTTTTGCGAGCTTACTACTATTGGTTGATGCTCCGTGCATTTGGACCAATACCTATTATACCAGATGAAGGAGTGGACTATACGAAAGAATATGATGAGTTAGCTTACCCCAGGAATTCATATGACGAATGCGTGGAGTACATAACTGGTGAGCTCCTGAAAGCTGCAGGACAATTGCCATTACAACGTTCTGTACAGGAAGTCCTTCGCCCGACGAGAGGAGCTGCTTTGGCTTTGCGAGCTAAAATCCTTTTGTATGCAGCTAGTCCATTATTTAATGGGAAAGCTCCAGAAGTAGTATCTTCAGCCTTGGTAAATAAAGATGGAAAACGATTGCTTCCAGAAACCTACGATGAGTCTAAGTGGGCAAAAGCAGCAGCTGCTGCTAAGGATGTGATGGATTTGAATATTTATGGCATACATGTGGCTTATTTCAATAGCAATGCTGGTGATATAGCGTATCCGGCAACAATTGTTCCGCCACATGATGATGAATTTTCTGATCAGTCTTGGCCAAATGGTTGGAAAAATATTGATCCTTTTCAATCATATCGTGAAATGTTTGATGGCAGTATTATAGTAAGTCAGAATGAAGAGCTAATCTTTACTCGAGGCAAGAATCAAAGTCGTGAAAGTGTAGATATTATGGTTGTTCATCAACTTCCACGTAATGGCGCTGGTGGATATGGTTCGCAAGGTATGACCCAGAAGCAATGTGATGCTTATTACATGAACGATGGTACAAATTGTCCTGGTATGAATGATATGTATAAGGAGTTTGATGGATATAAAGGCCGTTATGATTCTCGCCCGAGGGCAGAGGGATATGTGAAAACTGAGGAGTTGGCCAATTATCCAGAGTTGGGACCATTGGGAACAGGGGTTTCTAAACAATATGTACAACGTGAACCTCGATTTTATGCATCAGTAGGTTATAATGGAAGTACATGGCATTTGTTAAATGCATTAAATGATAACAATCATGCCGAGGAGAAAAATATACAAGTATTTTATTATCGTGGTGGAAATAATGGATATGCTAATTCTTCTTATTGGCTTCGTACAGGTATCGGTATAAAGAAATATGTACATCCTAATGATATTAGTTATACGCAGAAAAATTCGTATGACGTTGAACGTATTGAACATAAAGCAGATCCGGCTATTCGTTACGCTGAAATATTATTGATTTATGCAGAGGCGTTAAATGAGTTGACTGGTTCATATGAAATTCCATCTTGGGATGGTAGTAAAGTCCATTCTGTAAAACGTGATGTAACTGAGATGAAGAAAGGAATTCGTCCGATCCGTATTCGTGCGGGATTACCGGATTATGACAATGTTCAAGGGCATGAAACAGCCTATGATGATCCGAACGAATTCCGGATGATGTTAAAACGGGAACGTCAGATTGAATTTTTTGCTGAAGGACATCGTTACTGGGATTTACGTCGTTGGCTAGATGCACCTGTAGAAGAAACCACTCCTATATATGGCTGTAATATGCTGGCTACTAAAGATATGGCGGAGCAGTTTCATACACCAATAATGTGTACTTCGCTGCCTACTATTTTTGCAGAAAAGATGTGGCTCTGTCCTATTGACCATACTGAATTGAAGCATAATATTAATTTGGTCCAGAATCCAGGTTGGACAAATCCAGAATAACCTTTTTAAATATTAAATAAAATGAGGAATATATATAATATAATTTGGGGTATTGTGCTAATTGTTTGTAGCACAGCCTGTAATAAAGAATGGGAAGATGAGCAATATTTACATATGGCTTCTTTCAAAGCGAATGTTAATGATCAGGGAGTGACCACGACGTATGTTCGATTTAAGCCAGGTGGAGTGGTAAAATATGACCTTCCGGTTATTATGAGTGGATCTACTATGACTAGTCAATCTCATACAATTCATTTTGCTTTGGATCCTGATACTTTGGAACGGTTAAATATAGAACAATATGGACATCGTGAAGAACTTTATTTTCAACAGTTGCCAAGTAAGTATTATAGTATGCCGGAGTCTGTTGAAATGCCGGCTGGTGAATGTTTGACAACATTGCCGATTGAATTTAAATTAGATGAGACGCTTGACCAAGCAGATAAGTGGGTGTTACCCATACAGATATTGGGTGATCAATCTTATGATTATCAGATAAATCCACGTAAATACTATCGTAGAGCTATGCTGCGTTTACTTCCATTCAATGATTATTCAGGCACGTATGATGCGGCTCAATATCGAATTTTTCTTAAACCTGATGTGAAGAATCCTTTCACTATATCCTCGCAAAGAGCATTTGTGGTAGATGATAGGACAATTTTTATCTATGCAGGTACAAGAGATATAGATTATCTTGATCGCAAACAGTATAAAGTGTTTATTCGTTTTCCGGAAAAAGGTACAGATTCTAAATTGTTAGAAGTATGGTCTGATAATCCAGAGATTGAATTAAAACTTGATGAAAAAAAGGCATGTACTTTTACAATGAATGAAGAGATGGATGAGTTAAAGCCTTATCTGAAGAAGATTTATATTACTCTTTATTTATATTACTCTTTTAAGGATTATACAACTGTCCCTGGTACAAAGCTTGAATACGTGGTAGAAGGTTCTTTGGCAATGCAGCGTAATTTGAATACTTTGATTCCTGACGAAGATCAGCAGATTCAGTGGTAAACTGAAGTTTGTCTAGCTCTTATAAATATTGGGGAGAATTCTATCTATGTGATAGGAAGATTCTCCCCTTTTTTATTCTAATAAAACTTATAGGGAGAGGGTTAACATCTGTTTAAGTCTTCTCCTTTTTTAACCTAATTATTTACTTCTTTTAAAAGGAAAGGTATGAGAAAAGGAATACTCCTCAATATTTTGTTTATTATAGGGATGACATGCTTGGTGTCATGTAATGATGACAATGACAAAGCATTGGATGAAGGAAAAAACACGGAAAGTGGAGATGTTCAGGAGGACAACATGGATCCGATCACTGAATTTACTGCTGCTGCCACATCAAAAGCTAACGAATTGCAACTGAAATGGAAAAATCCTTCAGATGCAGTATTAGTAGAGATTTCTTATGCTTTAGAAGTAGGTGGCGGAGATATCCCCTTGACTACTAATGTGCGTGTATATGGTGAGAAAAATAGTAAATATGCACTCCAATTACCAGAATTTGGAACCTACCAAATTGCTGCTGTAGCCGTTGATAATTATGGTAAGCGTTCCGAGAAAGTGACGATTTCAGCTACTCCAGCCGAAAAAGACGCGATTGACCCGGATATAATAGCAGAGTATAAATTGCCGATTGCCGATCCTTTTGTGTTATACCATGAAGGTAAATACTATGCATATGGAACTCGTGTTAACGGATTCGAAGTGTATATCTCTGAAGATTTGAAGCAATGGAAGCGAAATGATATAAAGGCTTTGTCACCGGAAAATTCCTGGGGAACTAAATGGTATTGGGCTCCGGAAGTATATTATGTGAAATCAAAGAATTTGTTTTATATGTTCTATTCGGTAGAAGAACATATTTGTGTAGCTACCTCTACTAGCCCGGAAGGCCCCTTTATACAGAGGGAAAAGAAGCCTATTGTAGCAGATGAGAAAGGAATTGATACTTCGTTTTTTATAGATGATGATGGTACTCCTTATCTCTATTATGTACGATTTACCGGGGGAAACGTGATTTGGGTAGCAGAAATGAATGACGACTTGACCAGTATAAAAAAAGAAACATTGACTAAGTGTATAAGTGCTACTGAACCTTGGGAGAAGAAACAAGGGACGATTGCCGAAGGTCCTTCGTTGTTGAAGAAAGGGAATACTTATTACCTGATATATTCAGCAAACCACTATGAAAGTAAAGACTATGCTGTAGGATATGCAACGGCTAGTTCTCCTAAAGGACCTTGGACCAAGTATAGCGGAAATCCGATTCTCCGGAGAGACAAAGAGGCTGCTAAGTCTGTAGGGCTAGTCGGTACAGGACATGGAGCACCGTTTGTCTGTGCCAATGGAAGTTATAAATATATCTTTCATGCTCATGCAAGTGAGACAAGTGTAGGCCCCCGTACTTCCTATATCAGTAACTTTAATATCTCCGATAAAGGAGTAATTAGTATCACAGGAGAAACGATTGAACCAGTGAGAATAAAGTAACCCTATAAACTAGGAATATCATGAAAAATATCCGATTTAATATGCTGTTAGGAATCTGTTTCTTTCTCTTATTTGCATTATTAGGTGCATGCGGTGGGGGCGACTCGCCTATCACGGATGAAATAGATGATGGAAAGCAGGATGGACAGGGCCCAAAAACAGTACCTCCGGTTACCAATCTTGTGGCGGAGAAAACGGAGAGAGCGAATGAATTGCAAGTAAGCTGGACTAATCCTGTCGGAGCTATTTCTGTAGAGATCTCTTATTTGTTAGAGGGAGATAAACCTGAGAACACAGCAAAGAAAAACATACGTATTGCTACAGAAAAGGTTGGTTCGCTGTTAATAGTTGTCTCTGAACCGGGAACATATATTGTGACTGCCGTCGCTGTCGATAATTATGGGAAACGCTCGGAGGAATTGACGGTCACTGCTACGCCGCTTCGTGAAGAAGAGGTAGTGAGAACCCGTTTCCTGGAAAGAGCTGACATCCTGATGACTTCGTTAATGAATCTTTGTTTCGGAAAGTCTGCACGTGACTGTTGGAATACAAGATATCCGCTTGCTACCGGACCTTATTGGGATGGAGATGCCGTAGTCTGGGATCAAGGAGCAGGGCTTTCTGGCTATGTAGCTTTGCGTGGAGCTTCAATCGGGGTATCTGCTTATGAAAAAAAGTATGCAGATTTGACTGACCGTATGTTTAACAGTATCAATCGTTTTATCACAACTGATAACAAGCGCAGCGCTTACGCAGTTTATCCGCAAAACGGAAATGAAAGGTATTATGACGATAATGTCTGGATAGGACTGGATATGGCGGAACTGTATGAACAGACAAAGGAAAATCGTTTCTTGGAGAAGGCGAAAATGGTTTGGGATTATTTGATGGTGGGAAACACCAGTTCATGTGGTGGCGGTATTCTTTGGAGGGAAATACCGGCATACAGTAATAAACATACATGTTCTACCGCACCGGCTGCAGTATTGGGATGTAAATTATATCAGATAACCAAAGAGCAGAAGTATCTGGATAAAGCTAAAGAATTTTATGCATGGTTGATACAATACATGCAAGATCCGAGTGATCACCTTTTCTATGATAATATTACTCCTTCGATGACTATAGGCAAAAGTAAGTACAGTTACAATTCCGGTCAACCAATGCAGGCTGCTTGTTTATTGTACAATATAACAGGAGAACAACAATATCTGAATGAAGCGCAGCAGATTGCCCGTTCAGCCCACAGTAAGTGGTTTACCTTGTATGACTCAAAAGAACTGGGAGAAAAGTTCTATCGTATAAATGGAGATCATGCCTGGTTTTATTCTGTATTGTTTCGTGGTTTCCTTGAGCTGTATAAGATTGATGGAAGAAGGGATTATGTCACTGCGTTCGAGAAGAGCATGTTGCAGGCTTGGATGTCAGAATGCCGGAATCAAACAACTAATCTGCTGAGTAATAATTATTTTATCGGTAAAACGAATTCTTCTTGGCAAGTCCTGCACGAAGGAGCTTTTGTCGAGATGCTGGCTCGTTTAGCTGTACTGGAACTAGAAGGAAAATAATGAAGAATAAGATGTATAAAATGAAAAATGATGGTTGGATACATGATATAGCGAAGGCACTGTGTTGCATATTCCTGATAATGACATCGGGTGGTATGCTTTATAGCTGTTCCAGTGAAAATGAAGACCCTGTGCCACCGGTTCAGGAAGGTACGGGAAATGACGAAAAGGAAAAATACACCTATGTGTATCAGTTGAAGGCAGATAATTATAATATGCCGACAGAGGGTACTATCTCTCCTGAGTATGATGACTCTCCTGAGGGAAAAGATATTAGTAGTTTGGTTGATGGAGACTGGACAACTTCTTTCTATACTCCTAATAATTCTGTCTCTATCATCTGGAAGGGAAAAGAACCGGTTGTAGCGCGTTATTATTCGGTTATGGCAACCGGGGATAAAGAAGGAAATGCACCTGGTGCGTGGTCTCTTTACGGATCGAATGACAATGTGAAGTGGACCGAACTAGATAATAGAATTCGGCAGGAGTTTGAAAAAAGGGAGAAAAAGTTTTTGGAGTTGAGACATAAGGAGGCGTATCAGTATTATAAACTGACCATTCATCGAAATCAAGGCGGAAAAGGAATCGAAATTCAGGAATGGATGTTACAGACCAAGCGGACAATTGATACTCCCTTACTGACTGATTTTCCGGAAGGGAGTACTCCTAAGGAGATAGGGAAACGGTTGGGAAAACTTTTTGCAAAGGGGAAACATAATGGGAAAACTCTCAGTTATCCGGAAACTTTTACTTGGAACGGAGCATTGAAATATGCGGAAGTAGCGAAAGACAATGAACTGATCCGGTCCTTGAAAGATGGGTTTGAGTCTTTTTTTACTACTGATAGGCACTTTTTGCCTGGGATGGACCATGTTGACCGGAATATGTTCGGTAGTCTTCCTCTGACGTTGTATCTGATCACTAAAGACGAACGATATCGGGAAATGGGTATGCCTTATGCAGATACCCAATGGGAAGTACCGGAAAATGCAAGTGCAAGTGCGAAGTCATGGGCAGCGAAGGGATATAGCTGGCAAACTCGTTTGTGGATTGACGACATGTATATGATTCCTGTTATTCAAACGCATGCTTATAAAGTGACCGGTGAATTGAAATACGTTGAGCGCGCTGCTAAAGAAATGGCGATGTATCTGGATGAGTTGCAACGTACGAATGGACTTTTCTATCATGCACCGGATGTTCCTTTCTATTGGGGACGTGGGAACGGATGGATGGCGGCAGGTATGTCGGAGCTGCTCCGTTGTTTGCCAAAGAAGCACAAAGACCGTGCCCGTATCTTGGAAGGCTATCAGAAAATGATGAAAAGCCTGAAGGAGTATCAGAATGCAGATGGCTTGTGGAATCAGTTGATTGACAAGTCTGATTGCTGGACAGAGTCATCCGGATCGGCAATGTTTACTTTCGCATTCATTATGGGCGTGAAGAATGGCTGGCTGGATGCGGAAGAGTATGCACCTGCTGCCCGGAAAGCTTGGTTGGCTTTGGTTCCATACGTTAATGAAAAGAACCAGGTAAGAGAAGTTTGTGTCGGAACCAATAAAAAGAATGATCTGCAGTACTATTATGATCGTCCTCGTCGTACTGGTGATTATCATGGACAAGGTCCCGTTCTTTGGTGTACTGTCGCTCTTCTGGAAAAATAACAGAGTATTTCCTTATTCTTGTTTTATTGCCGCATAAATCAAGGAGAATCATAGTCCGTAGTTTCCCTTTTGAGAGAGGGAAGCTGCGGATGCTTTTATCATAACGGATACGGTTGCATGAGACTGGATCTTCAGATATCGGCACTCGATGAACAGGCAAAAAGGACGTAATATGTTCTGTTTTGGTACTATTTTACTCATTCTACATTCATTTAGAACGAATTCTTTTACTAATTGCTCAATTTGTTTTACTGAGATAAGGTGATCTTCGCTAATTTTGTCCTCGTTGATAAGAGCCGGTAATGGCTTGGGAAATATATCTAAATAAAGTATTAACAGAATCAGGATTAGTGCTGATTCATATAATTATGATGAGCTGTATGAACTTAAAATTCTTGCTTTGTGGAATAGCTATCGGGCTATTGACCGGGTCTGCCTGGGCCGTTAATTATACACCGGAACAGGTCAATGCACATATTTCTTTGAAAGTGCCCGGAAATAAGGCTAAGCAGTACCCTTTAATTTTAAAGAGAACGCAGAATGATAATTCTGCCTATCAGTTAGTAGCCTCTGAAAATATTCCGCTGACGATTTCTCAAAAGGTCAAGGAAGCTAATGGGCGTCTACATATTGACATGTGTATTACAGCTCTGGAGGATGTGTACTTTAACTATGGACAGAATGTGTCTACCGGTTTCCGTCACGACGATTGCTTGTTTTACATGCCCGGATTTTGGTATCGCCGTAATCTGCGCTCGCCCAAAGAAGCTCCTTCATTCCATACATCTGATAGTTGGGTAGTCCGTGAGGATAGATTGAGTGCTCCATTGACGGGAATCTATAATGAGAAGGACAAGCGATATATGACAGTAAACCGACTGGATAAGTTTACGACCGACGCTTTGACTACACATAAGGAAGGTGAAGTGATTCTTTCCGGAAAAACATCCTTGGGTTTTACAGGTTTTGAAAATCAGAATGGAGTGGCTGCGCTTTCTTTCGGTTTCCCCTATGAAGAAGCTCCCAGAAGTTATATCCGTAAACTGACATTGGCTCCTAAAGTAAAAGCTTTCCAACTGCTGAAGAAAGGGGAAAACATCATGTTAACTTGGGAAATTTCGGAAAACAGTGCGGATGACTTCTCCGATTTTGTACGTCATGCCTGGGAATATTCTTATGATACTTATGCTCCGAAACCGGTTGACACTCCTTACTCCATTTCTGATATGAAGCAGACGCTCAGCAATTACTTTGTGAATAGCTTGGTAAGCAAGCCGGAGTTGACCTATAATTCGGGCGTCGGTCTGCGAACAGATGACTGTAAGAGTAACGGTGAAGCGGAAATTGGTTTCGTGGGACGTGTGCTCTTGAACTCG
>OGZZ01002575.1_pt1 | contig 11454 bp, 10 predicted proteins | sample 1577021 | NCBI WGS metagenome assembly OGZZ01 (sample SAMEA3541526, study PRJEB24748) | human gut metagenome | biome: human gut; feature: human-associated habitat; material: faeces | place: China | collected 2012
CCCCCTACGGGTGAGATGCCAATAAATGCCCGACATAACACATAAAAACTGCAATATAAAAATCACCCGCATACCGCTCCACCACCCCGCATATAAAATCCATAATAAACCCAACCCTATCTCCAATTCCTAATTCCTCATTGCTAATTTCTAATTGCTTGCGCCCAACTCCGAACTCCTCCCTCCTCCCTCCTAACTCCTAACTCCTAACTCCTAACTAAAACTGGGGTGTTCACTATGCTTCTTCCTCTCCTCATGACAACCATCGCCGGTCTGTCTACTGGTCTGGGCGGGCTGATTGCGGCGCTGTTCCGGCCAACGCCAAGGCTGATGGCGTTCTGCGGCGGCTTTGCCGGGGCGGTCATGCTGACCGTCAGTTTGGCGGACCTGGCTCCGGCGCTGCTGGATTTTTACGGGGCGCTGCTTTCACCCTTTGGCTGTGGGGCTGCGGCTGCGGCACTGCTGCTGGGTGGTATGCTGGCAGCCTGGCTGTTGGCCTGTGCTCTGCCGGACGAGGATACACTGGCCGACCGTTTTGGCTCCCGCACCCAGGGCTCTGCCATGCGGGCTGCGTTGGTAACGGGGGCAGCCCTGCTGTTGCATAACCTGCCGGAGGGCATCCTGACCCTGCTGACCAACGTCTCGGACCCGCAGCTGGGGGCGCGCACGGCACTGGCGATTGCCCTGCACAATATTCCGGAGGGATTGGCTGTTGCGGTGCCTTTTGCCTGCGCCACCGGCAACCGGGCCAAGGGTGCCGTGGCTGCGCTGGTATCCGGCCTTGCGGAACCGGCGGGGGCTGTTTTGGCGGCACTGGTGCTGGCCCCACTGTTGACGCCGGGACTTTTGAACGGCATTGTGGCTGTGGTGGCGGGCATTATGCTGTGGGTGGCGGCTGCCCAGCTGCTGCCCGCGGCGTTTGAACCAGCGTGGCGCAAAATGGGGGTGACAGGCTTTTGCACGGGGGTGCTGCTGATGATTCTTGGCATTGCAGCGTTGGCTTGATTGTGGTATACTATAACCTGTATTTGTCTGGGGTGCAAATAGTGCCTGGAAACCATGCAGGGGAGGGGAAATATCCATGCCATACCGCCGCAGCTGCGCCGCGTGCGCACTGGCAGCCGCGCTGCTGCTTTCCGGCTGTTCTGCCGTAACCGGCAGCGATGTGGAATCCCTGCTGCGCGCGCCGCAGGCTTCCGGCGAGACGAGCGCCGTACAAAAGGCGCTCAACAGCGCCCTTGGTGTAACCGCGACCCTGAAATACCCTGCCAGCGGCGATTTTCTTTCCCCTCTTTTGTTTGGCGATTGGGATGGTGACGGCCAGGATGAAGCCGCCGTGCTGTACACGCTGGATGCCTCTGCGGGCAATGTGTACCTGGCTGTTCTGGAACCGACCGAGGAAAACGGCTGGCGGGTGACGCAGACGGCAGAAGGGCTTTCCAGCGAGGTGGAAAGCGTGAACACCGCCCATCTGCGGGATGAAAATTCCTTGCAGATCCTTGTCGGCTATGCCAGCGCCCAGGGCGACCGTTATATGGTGGTGTATCTGTACACCGAGGATGGCCTGCAGATCATCATCAAGCAGGCATACACCGAAATGATCCTTGCCAACCTGACGGGCGGAGAGGGCACCCAGGATTTGGTATTGGCCCTGCCTGCTGAGCAGGAGGGCGGCGGCTTGAACCTGCAGTTGCTGACCAACACCGAGGATGGCTTCCGCTCCGCCCAGACCCTTGCGATTGGTGATTACAGCGGCTGTGCGGCCCTGCACGCGGGCATTGGTGCGGACGATGGCAACTATCTGGTGGTGGATGGCTGGACAGGTGCTTCCGGCACCAGCCTGGCAAGTTCTATTGTAGTGTATGACCCGGAAACCCGATTTTTGCAGACCTACCGCCCGGCGGGCGTGGCCAACCTGACCAAAGCGACCCTGCGGTATGACGCCGCGCTGGTCAGCACCGATCTGGACGGCAACGGAACGATCGAGATTCCCACGATGATCGATGACGGCGGCAAAATTTCCACCGGAATGGACAAGCGGCTGCGCTTTATCCTGTGGCGGGATTTTGCCGCGGCGGATGAGACCGGCAGTCACTTTGGTGTGTATGACAGCGAGTACAGCTTCTTTCTGGCGCTGCCGGAATCCATGCACGGCTCGGTGCTGCTGCGCACCAACCGGGATGGCAGCGGCTGGATGGTGTGCAACCGCGAGGGTACCACAGTTTATTGCGAACTGCGCCTGACCGACCCCGCCAAAGAAACCCAAACCCCGGACATCGATGGGGAACAGACCGAAGCCGGGGAGTACCGCCGCATTGCCAACATTGGCAGCCAGCAGCTGCAGGCCCGCGTGGTGACTCCGTATTATGGCCTGAGTATTGACGATATCATCCACGGAACAACCGTGTTCCGTTAAAGAAAACTAAAAATATACGGTAAAATGCGCATGTCTATCTGCGGGCGGTGCGCCATAACAATCAGGCGGCGGGAAACAGAACCCCGACCGGGAAAGGAAAAACAATGAAACGTATTCTGGTCGTAGAAGACGAAGCCAGCATCCGCGAACTTGTGGCACTGAACCTGAAAATGACAGGCTGGGAAGTATTGGAAGCCCCCAGCGCGGAACGTGCGCTGGAGTTGATCCAGAAAAATCCCCCCTGCGATGTAGCGCTGCTGGATATCATGCTGCCGGGCATGGATGGGTTTTCGCTGTGCGAAACCATCCGCCACGGCGACCCGTACATCGGTATTATTATGGCGTCCGCCAAAGGGCAGGAGAGTGATAAGATCCGCGGCCTTTCCATCGGCGCGGATGATTATATCACCAAGCCGTTCTCGGTGTCGGAGCTGATGGCCCGCGTGGAAGCGCTGGCCCGCCGAGTGCGCCGCAGCGCCACTGCAGACGATGAACAGGCAGGCTCCGAGCCGGATCAGCTGGTCAGCGGCCCCTTTGTGCTGGATGAAAAAAGCCGCGTGCTGTACAAATCCGGCAAGCCCATTGACCTGACCCAGGTGGAATTTCAGATCATGGAGCTGTTTTTCCGCAACCCCGGCACTGCCCTGGTGCGCGAAAAGATCCTGGAAGGCGTTTGGGGCAAGGGGTATTTCGGTGATGTCAAGATCGTGGATGTCAACATCCGCCGCCTGCGCATGAAAGTGGAAGATGAACCCAGCAGCCCCCAGCACATTTTGACCGTCTGGGGCTATGGCTACCGCTGGAACGCATAATTACCGCATTTTTATGGAAAGGGGGCTGCCGCCTGTGCAGAGCATTACCCGCCGCTGGCTGCGCGGCAGCCTGCTGATTACCATTTGCATCCTGGCTGCGGCGCTGGGGCTGTTTTTGTATTACAGCCACCAGAATTTGTACGGCGGGGTGCAGCGTGCCATGCAGGCGCGGTTTTCCACCGTGGAGGGGCGTTTGCAGGCAACCGGCACCGCCGGCAGCAGCCAGGCAACGTCTGAAAGCCGCAGCCAGTCCCTGCGCCGCACGGTGGAACAGTTTGATGAAAAAGATAAGTTCGAGTTCATGCTGTTGGATTCCTCCGGCGTGGTGCTGGCAACCTCCAGCGGCACCATGAACAAGAATCTGCTGAGCGAGGGCAGGGATTTTTATCAGGCTGTCACCGGATCCACCGGCAGCGGCATGGTCACTTTCCGCACAGCGGACGGCGAACACGTGATGGCTGTTACCAGCCTGGTGCCTTATGCGGCGGGCAATGTGACGGCCATGCGCCTTGTTACCAGCCTGACGCTGGTGGACCGCCAGTGGTACAGCACGCTGATGGTTTCGTTCGGCGTGGCGGCGGTGGTGCTGGGGTTTGCGGTGTTCAGCGGCCTGTTTTTTATCCGCACCATTGTGCGGCCGCTGGGCCAGGTGGAAGCCACCGCCAATCGCATTGCCCACGGCGATTTGACCACCCGCCTGCCGGATGCTCCGTATGACGATGAGATCGGCCGCCTGTGCAAAGCCATCAACCAGATGGCCGAGGACCTGACAAAAACGGAGCGGATGAAAAACGAGTTCATCTCCTCTGTCAGCCACGAACTGCGCACTCCGCTGACCAGCATCAAAGGCTGGGTGGAAACCATCGCCAACATCCGTGACCCCGATGACGAAAACTACCGCAGGGGTATTACCATTATCCGCAGTGAGACCGACCGCCTGTATGATATGGTGGAGGAACTGCTGGATTTTTCCCGCCTGCAAAACGGCATCAAGCTGAACTGCGAGGTGCTGGATTTTGTGGCCGAAGCCACCGACGCTGCCCTGTTTGTGGAAGCCCGCATCCGGCAGGAGGGGCTGCACCTTGTGTATGACGAACCGCCGGAGCCGTATCCCGTTTGGGCTGACCCCGCCCGCCTGCGCCAGGTGTTTGTCAACGTATTTGATAACGCCATCAAATATTCGCCGCCGGAAGGAACCATTTTCTTTACCCTGACCCGCACCGCCACCACCGTAACGGCCAGCATCCGGGACCAGGGCCGCGGCATTGCGCCGGATGACCTGCAAAACGTAAAGATGAAATTCTTCAAAGCCAAAAACGCCGTGCGTGGTTCCGGCATCGGCCTGGCAGTGGTGGATGAGATCACCAAAGCACTGGGCGGTACGGCGGATATCACCTCAACGTTGGGGCAGGGTACCACCGTTACCATCACCCTGCCCATCTACCACGCTGGGCAGGAACATCTGCACGAGCCGATTTGATCGCAAAAATAAAGGAGAACCCATGCCGCAAGAACAACGTCCAACTGAAAAATTCCGTACCTCTGTGGGCGGCCAGGCCCTGATGGAGGGCATTATGATGCGCGGCCCTGAAAAAATCTGCTGCGCGGTACGCCGCCCGGACGGCACGATTGATCTGAGCTATTCCGATGTGACCACCCACTGGTACAATAAAGTTCCCCTGGTGCGCGGAGTGTGCAATATGGTGGAAAACCTGATGAACGGGTACAAATACCTGATGCACTCCGCCGATATTGCCATGACGGAAGAGGAAAAAGAGGAAGAAAAGCAGAACGAGAGCAAGCTGGACCGCTGGCTGGACGAACACGCCGGCCCCAAGGTACAAAGTGCGCTGATGACCCTTTCCGCCTGCGCAGGTGTAGTGCTGGCAATTTTTCTGTTTACCTTTCTGCCTACGTTCCTGACTGGGCTGGTGGCAAAAGTGATCTCCATGGGGCGCTGGCCGCGGGTCATCTTGGAAGCAGTGCTCAAGCTGGCAATCTTTTTGGGTTACATGTTCCTCTGCACCCGCATGAAGGAAATCCACCGCATGTTCCAGTACCACGGGGCTGAGCACAAAACGATTGCCTGCTATGAGGCAGGTGAGGAATTGACGGTTGCTAACATCCGCAGACATACGCGGTTCCACCCCCGCTGCGGCACCAGTTTTTTGATTCTGGTCATTCTGGTCAGCATTGTGCTGTATGCGGTGCTGCCGTGGAGCGGTACCATGTTGCGCGTGCTGTACAAGCTGGCCATGCTGCCGCTGCTGGTGGGCATCTGTTATGAGATTTTAAAGTGGGCAGGGCGTTCCAACTCGCTGCTGGCACGGGCTGTTTCGGTGCCGGGGCTTTGGCTGCAGCACCTGACGACCTTTGAGCCGGAAGATGACATGATTGAAGTGGCCATCGCCGCCGTTACCCCCGTACTGCCCAAAAAGCCGGAGGACGGCCAATGGTAACGCCGCTTGCCCCACAGCAGCTGGCGGGCATTCTGCCGCGCCAGGCTGTGCGCATGGTGCAGGATGCTCTGCAGGCCGCAGGCTGCCCCGATGCTGATTACGACGCCCGCGAACTGCTGCGCATTGCCGCTGGAAAAGATCCGCGCTTGCTGTTTGAACCGCTTACCCGGCCGCAGGCTGAGTGCCTGGCGGAACTGGCGGCTCAGCGCATGCAGCGGGTGCCGCTGCAATACCTGGCAGGGGAGTGGGACTTTCTGGGGTTGACCTTCAAAGTCGGCCCCGGTGTGCTCTGCCCCCGCGCAGACAGCGAGGTGGTGTGCGAAACTGCCATTGAGCTGTTGCAGCAGATGGGAAAACCTGAGCCCCGGGTGCTGGACCTGTGCGCCGGAACTGGCTGCCTGGGCATTGGCATCCGCCATTTTGTGCCAGGTGCCAGCGTGACCTGCGTGGAAAAAAGCCCGCAGGCGCTGCAATACCTGCAAGCCAACGTACATGGCACCGGTGTGCAGGCAAAGGCAGCGGATGTGCTGCAATACTGGCGAAAGCTTATGCCCCAAAGCGTGCAGCTGATCATCTCCAACCCGCCGTACCTGACCGGGGCAGAGATGCAGGCCCTGATGCCGGAGACCGCCCACGAGCCAGCTATGGCGCTGGACGGCGGAACGGATGGGTTGGATTTTTACCGCGCCATTGCCGCCCACTACCGTGATATTGTCTGCCCCGGTGGGTGGCTGGTGTTTGAGATTGGCTGTGCCCAGCGGGCGGATGTGATGGAGATATGCCGCCAAAACGGCTGGCAGCAAGTGCAGGCAAGGAAGGATTACGGCGGCAACGACCGTGTGGTGTACGCCCAACGGGTGAAATAAATCTGATTTTCAACGTTTTGCAGCTGAAATGTGGAAAATGCGAAGAAAATTTTGAAAAGATGACAACAAATGGTTGTAATTCGTGCCGCGATTGGTTATAATAATACCTGATAAACGCAGGATGACCATTTGGATAGCGGCGCACCTGCCGTACAAAATAAAAACAGCACCGCAGTTGCCTGTGGTGCATATGGGATACAACGCACGATCGCTCAGATAAGGAGATATAAACTTATGGCAGCAAAAAAGGAAAGTTCATCCAAGCAGCTCCCCACCGGCCCGGCAGGGGATAAAAAGGCAGCGCTGGAGACGGCACTGGCCCAGATCGAAAAGCAGTTTGGCAAAGGCGCCGTGATGAAGCTTGGGACCAACGTTGCCATGCAGGTGGATGCCATTTCCACCGGCAGCCTGGGGCTGGACCTGGCGCTGGGCATCGGCGGCCTGCCACGCGGACGCATCATTGAGGTATATGGGCCGGAATCTTCCGGTAAAACCACCCTGGCCCTGCATGTTCTGGCTGAAGCCCAGAAGCTGGGCGGCGAAGTTGCCTTTATCGACGTTGAGCACGCCCTGGATCCCACCTATGCCCGCGCCCTTGGCGTTGACATTGACAGCCTGCTGGTCAGCCAGCCGGATACCGGCGAGCAGGCCATGGAAATCTGCGAAGCTCTGGTACGCTCCGGCGCGATTGACGCTATTGTTGTGGACTCTGTTGCTGCCATGGTGCCCAAAGCCGAAATTGAAGGCGAAATGGGCGATTCCCACGTTGGCCTGCAGGCACGCCTGATGAGCCAGGCTCTGCGTAAGCTGACCGGCATCATCGGCAAAACAAACACCGTCTGTATCTTTATTAACCAGCTGCGCGAAAAAGTCGGTGTGATGTACGGCAACCCTGAAGTGACCACCGGCGGCCGCGCCCTGAAATATTATTCCTCTGTACGTATTGATGTGCGTCGCATTGAGGGCCTGAAGGACGCCAGCGGTTCCTTTATCGGCAACCGTACCCGCGCCAAGATCGTCAAGAACAAAGTGGCACCCCCGTTCCGTGAGGCCGAGTTTGACATCATGTTCGGCGAGGGAATCTCCAAACTGGGCGAAATGATCGATCTGGGTGCTAAGCTGGGCATTGTGCAAAAGAGCGGCGCATGGTTCAACTATGGCGATATCCGCCTGGGCCAGGGCCGCGATAACGCCAAGCTCTACCTGAAAGAACACCCTGATGTGGCTGCTGAGATTGAAAAGCAGGTGCGCGAAAATGCGGACCGTCTGCTGGCGGCCGGCAAAAAGGGAACCGTGAAGCCGCTGGAGAAGCCGGCTGTTACCCCCATTGCTGCTGAAGATGCCCCTGCCGCTCCCATGGCGGATGCACCCAAGACCACCGGCAGCGAGATGGACCTCGACATCATGGTTGACGAATAAGCGATGCCGGAGCTGACACAGGTAAAAGAAACAAAAAGAGGCCGCTATGCGCTGTTCTTTGACGGCGAGTTTGCCTTTTCGCTGGACGAGGACACCTTTGCCATGGCGGGGCTGCATACCGGGGATGAGCTGGAAGAATGGCAGATCCATGACCTGCAGACCAAAAGCGACACCCGCAAGGCTGTGGATAAAGCCATGGACCTGCTGGCCCTGCGGGACCATGCAGCCGGGGAGCTTTATCAAAAGCTCTGCCGCAGCTTTGACCCCCACAGCGCTGCCGCCGCCGTGGCAAAAATGCAGGAGCTGAACCTGCTGGATGACGCCGGTTTTGCCCGCCGCCGTGCGGCGGAGCTGCTGCGCAAGCGGAAATCCCGCCGCGAAATTTTGCTGGACCTGACGGCGAAGGGTATCGACCGCGATACCGCTGCCGAAGCCGTGGAAGCACTGTATGCCGAAGCCGATGACGGCGAAGACCCTGAACTGGCCAATGCCCGCGCCCTGGTGGAGCGGCACTATGCCGCCAAACTGGCCGCCGGCAAGCGGGACCAGGTAGCGGCCGCGCTGGCCCGCCGCGGGTTCAGCCACAGTGTCATCCGCGCCGCGCTGGCGGAGGATTGACAGTGCAAAAACATACTGTATATAAAGGAAGTTCTATGAAGATTGCGATCATCTCCCTCGGCTGCCCCAAAAACCAGGTGGACGCCGACGTTTTCTGCCACGCCCTCATCAAGGACGGCCACACCACCGTGGCGGACCCGGCCGAAGCAGACATCATCATCATCAACACCTGCGGCTTTATCGAGTCCGCCAAGGCCGAAGCCATCGAAAACATTCTGATGGCCTGCCAGTACAAGCAGCAGAACCCGGACCTGAAGGTCGTCGTCACCGGCTGCCTGGCCGAGCGCTATAAGCAGCAGATCGTGCAGGAGATCCCCGAGGTCGACGCCGTTGTCGGCATTGGCTCCAACGCCGCGCTGCCTGCCATCGTGCGCCGCCTTTGCGCTGCCGGTGCGGGCCAGATCGAGAGCTACGGCCCCAAGACCGATATGCAGTTGGGCGGTGCCCGTGTTATCTCCACCCCGCGCCACTATGCGTACTTAAAAATTGCCGAGGGCTGCAACAACCGCTGCCACTACTGCGCCATCCCGCTTATCCGCGGCCCGCTGCGCAGCCGTGAAATTAAGGATTGCGTGGCCGAGGCCCGCTGGCTGGCAGGGGAAGGCGTCAAGGAGCTGATTCTGGTCGCCCAGGATCCCACCGCTTATGGCGAGGATTGGGGTAAGCCGGGCGCGGTTTGCCAACTGCTGGACGAGCTGCAGGCCATCGACGGCATCCGCTGGATCCGCGTGCTGTATGCCTATCCTGAACGTATCACCGATGAATTTATCGCCGCGCTGGTCCGCAACACCAAGGTGGTGCCGTACCTGGACCTGCCCATCCAGCATTGCGACGACGCTGTGCTGAAGGCGATGAACCGCCGCGGCGGCCGCAAGGAAATTGAGGACGCCATCCACCGCCTGCGCAAGGCCATCCCCGGCATCACGCTGCGCACTACGCTGATCGCGGGCTTCCCCGGCGAGACCGAGGAGCAGTACGCCGAGCTGTGCGACTTTGTCAAGACGATGAAGTTTGACCGCTTGGGCTGCTTTGCCTACTCGGCCGAGGAAAACACCGTGGCCGCCAAGATGGACGGCCAACTGGATGAGGAGACCAAACAGCGCCGCGCGGACCATATCATGGAACTGCAGGCCGAAGTCAGCGCCGAGCGCGAAGGCGAAAAGGTCGGCCAAACGCTGGAATGTGTCTGCGACGGTGTGGACGACGAGACCGGCATGTATCTGCTGCGCTCCAAGGCCGATTGCCCGGAGATCGACGGCAACGTGCTGACCCCCGCTGATACCCCGCTGGAGACCGGCGCGTTCTATAACGTGACCATCACTGACTCTGACACTTACGACCTGTACGGCTACGTGGAAGAAAAGCTGGAGGACTAAGGTATGAATCTGCCCAATAAACTTACAATGATGCGTGTTGTTTTGGTACCGGTGTTTATGGTATTTGCCGCACTGGCCCAATATGGCACAGCGGATTTTAACGCAACCTTCTCGCTGGTAGCGGGCATTATCTTCACCGTGGCCAGCATCACCGATTTTCTGGACGGTTATATTGCCCGGAAAAACCATCTGGTCACCGATTTTGGCAAGTTCATGGACCCGCTGGCCGATAAGTGCCTGACCACCGCCGCCTTTATTTATATGGTGGCATGCGGCATCTGCAGCCCTGTGGTGCTGGCGGTCATTCTGTTCCGCGAGTTCGCCGTGGCCGGTGTGCGTATGCTTGCCGCCGAAACCGGCACCGTCATCGCCGCCAACATGTGGGGCAAGGTCAAGACCGTTCTGCAGATGCTGACCGTGCTGTTCTACTACTTTGCCGCCGCGCTGGCAGGCCCCGCCGATGTGATGGCCGTGGGGCTGATTACCCAAATTTTGTGCTGGCTGTGCGGCGCGGCCACCGTGCTTTCGGGCGGCATTTACCTGTGGCAGAACCGCAAGCTGTTCATGCAGGCGAAGTGAATCCCTCTTGGCCCCCTCTGGGAGGGGGCTCCGCCCGCAGGCGGTGGGGGAGAGAGCCTTCGGATTACCGCGAAGTTCTCTCCCACCGGCCCTGCGGGGCCACCTCCCTCGCAGAGGGGGGCAAGAAGAAAGTTAAGGAGACCCCAACTTGTCAAAGCTCAATCTCCGTACATTTTTAAAATGCATCTACCGCAGGATGACTCGCCTGGAGCGGGCCGTCCTGTTGCTGCTGTGCATTTTTGCCGTCAAGTTCGTGTTCAGCACGGCGGCGCATTTTGCCGCGCCGCTGCAAGTTGTCGATATGCTCGGCAGCGGGCGGAATCCGGTGGATGTATGGCTGCTGCTGCTCTGCTGCACGGCGGTGCTGGGCACATTCTGCCTGTACCGCCGCGCGGCGCGGGCGATTGGCGCAAAATGCACAAAAGCGGATGCCGTCATTTTAGCAGTTTGCATAGCAGCCAGCGCCGCATTCTATCTGCACGCCATGGTGGGCCGCCAGAGTCTCTACCTGTGGGACAACGCGACCTACTACAATCTGCAGGTGCGGCTGGAATCCAACTTTGCGGACGGCGTCTTTACCGGTGTCGGCTCGACCATCTACAAGACGTGGTTCAACGACTACGCGCCGCTGGTCATCAATCTGCTGGCGGAGCCGTTCTTCATGTTCACGCCGCGCACGGCCAACACGTTTGCGCTGCTCTGCGCGCTGCTGATCCCGTCGCTCGTCTGCTACAGTGCATGGCTTCTTCTGACGGTGCTGCGCCAAAAATTGCAGCCAAAGGCCCCGGTGCTGTTCACGGCGCTCTCCATGGCATTCGTCCTGTTGCTGCCGCTTTTGCACATTGCGCTTTACCGCGGTATGCCGGACCTGCTCGGTGTCGCGTTCGCGTTTATGCTGCTGGCGCTCGG
>OGZZ01002577.1_pt1 | contig 11447 bp, 7 predicted proteins | sample 1577021 | NCBI WGS metagenome assembly OGZZ01 (sample SAMEA3541526, study PRJEB24748) | human gut metagenome | biome: human gut; feature: human-associated habitat; material: faeces | place: China | collected 2012
TGTGACAGAAGGTAGTAGTTGCCCCAAATATTTTCGGACGGAAGCAGCAAAATCATCCCATACGGAATGGCTTATTTTCAGTACGGCAGTTGCGCTTGAGCAGTTCAACTTCTTTTTTTCTATTCGTGAAATTGTTCTTATCGGCTATTCGTCCATATACAAAAGGTGTTCCCATAATGAATGACATTGTTTTTCAGTACAAAGATAGAAATAAAGATCAAAAGGCATAAAGGTTGCTATCCTACATCGTATATATAGTATGTGAAATCTGAAAAATAAATAGATGTTGGACTCTTAAATCAAACTTACAAAGAATTTGCAAAACTCTTATTTTTGCTTTCGATTATAGATATTATTCCGAATGTAGTTTTAACAGTCTTGAGTTTTAATGGTTTCTTTAATTTGTTTATTTTCCTTGTTCCGTCTCTTTTTCTTCCCTTTCCTGCATCTTCCGTTTCACAAACTCTATTTTCAGATTTGCTTCTTCCATCTCTTTCTTAATTTCAGTGATAGATGAAAGTAACTGTGCCAGTTCATAAACACTGGCTACAGCCTGGCGGTCTGCCGGAGTCATCGTAGTGGAGTAGGGGCGTTCACCCTGATAGTTCACTTTAATATTCTTGTCTTTATTCAGATAAAGGAAACCGATAACATTGCCGTCTTCTCCTATTTTATAATCAGCTTTTTCTATTTTCTCGTTCATATCCGTTGTCTCGTAGCTGTCTTTGGAGCTTGGAGTTTCTGCAAAACTGCCGTCAGGAGCAATCACTTTCACTTTTGTATGGTGAATATTGCCGGCACCACAGTAGATGGAAGTCATACTCATTATACCTTGCTCGTTCACTTGGAAGCGGAGGTACGAACGGTGCATATTTTTTTCAATGGTCTGTGTAGGCCAGAGATAGTTGCCGACTTGTTGATATTCGGCATCTTTTTCTAGTTTGAATTTGTCCTTGATGGCATTGAATTCTTCTGTCTTTGCCTGAAAGGCGCTATCCAGGTAAGCAAGCGTTTTTTGTTGTGCTTTTGTTTCAACATCGAGCATCAGTGCCTGTCCCGCCTTACGTGCTTCGAACGCTTTGGGATAGAGAATCTTGATACTGTCAATTTGTAACTTAGCTTCTTCATAGTCGCCACGTTCGTAGGCAGCCTTGGCAACCATCAGTTTTTCATTGGCTTTTTTCTCAAGGCCATTTCCGCAGGCAGCTAATGCCAGCGTACCACAAAAGAGGATAATCAGTTTTTTCATCACAAATTCTATTTACTGGTTTTATTAGCGGCAAAAATACAAATATATCCCTTATTTTTGTAATTTTGTCCCCTCAAAACTTATAACTAAAAAGAATGATAGAGTTGACTCAAGAGGAATTGAAGCAGCATTTTAGCGAACCCATCTTCGGACAGATAGCCGAAACGGCTGATACACTCGGTATGGAGTGTTATGTGGTAGGTGGTTACGTTCGTGATATTTTTCTGCAGCGTCCCTCTAAAGATATAGATGTAGTAGTTGTAGGAAGTGGAATTGCAATGGCGGAAGCCCTTGGAAAACAGTTGGGACGTGGTGCTCATGTTTCTGTTTTCAAGAATTTCGGGACAGCACAAGTAAAATATAGAGGCACGGAAGTAGAGTTTGTAGGTGCACGTAAAGAGTCTTATCAACGGGATTCGCGTAAACCTATCGTTGAAGACGGCACGCTGGAAGACGATCAGAATCGTCGCGATTTCACGATCAATGCTCTGGCTGTATGTCTCAATAAAGCACGTTTTGGCGAATTGGTAGATCCGTTCGGAGGTTTGGAGGATATGAAAGAAAAAACAATCCGCACTCCCCTTGACCCGGATATTACTTTCAGCGATGATCCCTTGCGCATGATGCGTTGTATCCGTTTTGCTACGCAACTGGGTTTTTACATTGACGATGATACTTTCGAATCGCTTTGCCGGAATAAAGAACGGATTGAAATTATATCCCGTGAACGTATTGCGGACGAACTGAATAAGATTATTCTTTCTCCAATCCCCTCAAAAGGATTTATTGATTTGGAGCGCAGCGGTTTGCTGTCGTTGATTTTTCCGGAATTTGCTGCCTTGCAGGGGGTGGAAACACGGAACGGGCGTTCTCACAAGGATAATTTTTATCATACGTTGGAAGTGCTGGATAATATCAGCAAGAAGACTGATAACCTTTGGCTGCGTTGGGCTGCTTTGTTGCACGATATTGCCAAACCTGCCACGAAGCGTTGGGAACCTAAAGCGGGATGGACGTTCCATAATCATAACTTTATCGGTGAAAAGATGATTCCGCATATCTTCCGTAAGATGAAGTTGCCGATGAATGAGAAGATGAAGTATGTACAAAAGCTGGTCAGCCTGCACATGCGCCCGATCGTTATCGCAGATGATGTGGTGACAGACTCGGCTGTACGTCGTCTGCTCTTTGAAGCGGGTGATGACATTGACGACTTGATGATGCTTTGCGAAGCGGATATTACTTCCAAGAATATGGAACGTAAACAGCGTTTCCTGAATAACTTCCAGTTGGTTCGACAGAAACTGAAGGATTTGGAAGAGAAGGACCGTGTCCGTAATTTCCAGCCACCTGTGAGCGGAGAAGAAATTATGGAGATTTTCGGCTTGGAACCTTGTCGTGAAGTCGGAGTTTTGAAGAGTGCTATTAAAGATGCAATTTTGGATGGAGTGATTCCGAATGAATATGAGGCGGCTCATGCTTTCATGCTGGAACGGGCAAAGAAGATGGGAATGACGCCTATTCGCTGATAGAAGGACGGAACAGATATAAAATCAGGCATCGTAATCCTATAGTATTCAGACACTGATTTATGCGAATCAGTAGTTGAATTGGAGTAAAACAAGGCAGGAATGAACTAATCTTAGTTCTTCTAAAATTTAATTGGTAATATGCGATGATTTAATATTCATCATACATAAATTTATTCGTCTGACAGCTGCCAGACGAATAAAATTATGTATCATTAGCCATAAACCCATTAGGCATCAAAAATAAATCTGCACAAGCTCGAAATTAGTTCATTTCAGTACCGGCATGAACAAGATTCACCTCTGTACCCTCCGTGTCCTCTGTGGTGAAAACTGTATAGGAATGAATGATAACTTGCTTTCCAACTGCTGATTACTCATTATTTCTTTATCTGTGTGTTTATCGTTTGGGCAACGTTACCGAAAAATGAGGATTCGGAGTATGTTGTTCAAAGATGATAGCCTTCATCTTTTCCACGATATCCGGATGTTGGAGTGTTATGTCATGATCCTCATGAATATCTGTTTTTAGATTATAGAGGAACGGTGTTCCTTTTTTCACTACCATTTTCCAATCATCCATGCGTACGGCAATCTGGTCTGTTTCATCAAATTCCCAATACAGAAAATCATGCTTCTTTTGCTTTTTATTACCCAGGAGTGTGGGGGCGAAAGAAATCCCATCGAAATAATCGACTTCTTTTTCCTTATTGCGGTATTTCTTTTCGTAGTCTTTGATACCAATAACTTCGCAGAACGTCGGCATTAAATCATAAAATGCACAGATGTGATCGTTTACTTCGCCTGCAGGTATGTGTCCCGGCCAACGGGCGATAAATGGAATACGTATTCCTCCTTCGTGGCATTGACGTTTCAGTCCGCGTAGTTTTCCGTCTCTGCCGAAGAAAGTAGGATCAGCTCCGCCTTCCTCGTGAGGGCCGTTGTCACTGGAGAAAATAACCAATGTGTTTTCGTCCAGTCCTTTTTCTTTCAGTTTTTTCAAAACTTCGCCCACGTAATAGTCCAGGCGGGTAATCATTCCGGCAAATTGGGCGTGTGTATACGTGATGGCGTTGTATCGTGAGCCTTCGCTTCCCTTAAATTCTTTATCCGGGTTGAATTTAGCTTTGTATTCATTCAGGATAGAATCTTCCGGCTGAACGAGTTCCGCATGAGGTAAGGTGTAAGTCAATACGCCGAAAAACGGTTGTTTGCCGTCTTGCTGATCCAGCCACTCCAATGCTTTCTGGTGAATCATGTCGGCCGAATATTGCGGACGTTTCAGGTAGTCGGGACCATACATCGGATATTGGATGTTTTCATCCATCACTACACGTACCACTCCGGTGTCACCCAATGCTTTACTATAACGGTTCAGGAAATTGGGATAATAAAGATGAGCTTGAAACTGACAGATATAACCGTAGTATTCGTCTATCCCCCGTTTGTCGGGAGTGGAACAGGAACCTTCGTAACCTCCGGCCCATTTACCGAACATACCTGTGGTATAGCCGTTATCTTTCATTATCTCCGGCAGGATTACGTGGTCGGGATCATAAGGGTGTTGCCCCACTATTGAGTATTCTTTATTCTGTCCATATTCCACGATCGGTGCATTTTTCCAGTACTCCTTGTTACCTCGTACTTCACAATGGCCTGAATGTTGTCCTGTCATGAATGAAGCTCTGGAAGGGGCGCTGACGGGACTTCCTGCGTATGCTTGCGTAAAACGCATTCCTTCACCGGCCATGGCGTCTATATGAGGGGTACGGATAAATGGTTGACCGTAGCATCCTAAGTCTCCATATCCCATATCGTCACAAAGGATGAAGAGGATATTGGGCTGGGTATTTTTTTTCTGTCCGTTGGCAGATAGGGTAGATAGGAGCAGGGCACTGCCTATCAACGGGATTGATTGATAATTCATGATATTGTTGTCATTAAAATAAAAGCGTTTCAGTGTTTCATATCTGGAATTATTTCCCGATTAAGTCCTTTCCTTCGCGTACGCTTTGAAGGATACTTTGCAGTTCTGCCACTTTCTCCGGCATATTCTTTGCATAGTTGGTTACCTCTTTCACTTCTTTCATCTTATAAAGCTGGGGTTCTTTAGAGTTTCCGGTTTCTATCTTCGGTCCCCATTGAATCATTTTCGGTCCGTCATTCGGTTCGATGTATTTCCAGTCTTTGGTGCGGACAGAAAGCGTGTGATTAGAAGCCTGCTCTATTACCCACGGGCGGTCTGTCTTTTCTTTACCCAGCCAACTTCCCAGATAGTTGTAACTATCCGGTGCGGTATTCTTAGGCATCGTAGCTCCGGTCAGGGAAGCGAGAGAGGCGAGCCAGTCCACTTGTGAAACCAATAAGTCTGAAGTCATTCCTTTTTTTACTCCTGCAGGCCAGCTGACGATGGCAGGAATACGGGTTCCTCCTTCAAAGGCACTATATTTGTTGCCCCGTAGTGGTCCCGCAGGACTATGACCGTTGAGTAGTTCTTCTGCTTTGTCATCGTATCCGTCGTCTACTACCGGGCCGTTGTCACTTGAAAGAATAATGAGTGTATTTTCTCTTAATCCCAGTTTTTCGAGTGTATTCAGGATTTCACCGACACAATAATCGAACTGTACGATAGCATCGCCTCTTAATCCCATCGGATTTTTTCCTCTGAAACGGTCGTGAGGAAAGCGGGGCACATGTACGTCATTGGTGGCAAAGTAGAGAAAGAAAGGTTTGTTTTGGTTTTCCTCGATGAATTGAATGGCGTGTGTGGTAAGTGAATCAGCAATGTTTTCGTCTTTCCAGAGCGCCTTTCCACCGCCTTTCATAAAACCGATGCGTGAAATTCCATTAACGATCGACATGTCGTGACCGTGACTTGGCTTGAGGTTATAAAGTAATTCAGGATTACTTTTTCCGGTAGGTTCACCCTCGAAGTTCTTTTGATAACTGACTTCGATGGGAGCACTCGGATCATAGTTGGCTACTTTCCCGTTTTCGATGTATACACAGGGTACACGGTCGGCTGTGGCTGCCATAATGTAATGATAGTCGAAACCTAAATCGCCCAGTGCGCACGGTAACGGAGCATTCCAGTCTTGAGTGGCGGTTTGATCTCCGAGTCCCAGATGCCATTTGCCTACTGCGGCAGTGGTGTAACCGACACTTTTGAACATATCTGCCATGGTGTATTGTTCGGGACGGATAATCATTCCGGCATTTCCTGCCGCTACATCCGTTCCTTCTTTGCGCCATGCGTATTCTCCGGTTAGCATGGAGTAGCGGGAAGGGGTGCTGGTGGCGGCTGTTGCGTGAGCATTGGTGAAAAGGATTCCCGATTTTGCCAGTCGGTTGACGTTGGGTGTCTGTACGTTTTTAGCTCCGTAACATTCCAGATCGCCGTAGCCGAGATCGTCGGCATAGATAAATACAACGTTGGGTGTTTTTGACTTTGTCGGTGTGGTGTTTTCCGGTGCTTTGTTGGCGGCTGTTACAGCACAGGCAACAGAGGATACAAGGGTTAGAATGAAAGGTTGTTTCATTGGTTTTGGGGGTTAAGTGTGTTATTATTAGTAGAAAAAGATGTGCCTGTTCTTTGCCGGACACATCTTTTTCATCGTCTGTTTAACTTAATTCAATGATTTCTTCATTGCAGTTCGTCAGTTTTTCTATTCCTTCGTTGGTCACTACCCAAGAGTTCTCGATACCTACGGGACCTACACCCGGAATAACGATTTTCGGTTCGAGGGCAAAGACCATACCCGGTTCTAATTGTTGCTTTATGCGGGGAGCCAGTACCGGAGCTTCGTTAATTTCAAGCCCGATGCCGTGACCGATAAATTTGGCTTGTTGTCCTGTTCCCATAAATTTGTCGGCAAATCCGGCTGCTTTGACCACTTCGACTGCTGTGTCGTAAAGCACTTCACAGGCAATACCCGGTCTGGCAATGGAAGCAATTTTTTCTTGGATATCCAGACAAACCTGATGGGCGGTGTAAGCTTCTTCGGGCAGTTTGCCGATGGAGAATACACGGCTCATATCGTTCATGTAACCGTTGAAGTTGCCACCTAAGTCCACCATAACGCTTTGTCCCTCTTTTAACGGAGTTTTATTTGCTCCTCCCGGCAAGGCAGGATCAAGTCCCTGACCGCCTAAGGCAAAATCATAAGGAGAGGGGTAACCGGCATTATCTCCGGTCAGTACGCTACCCATGAATATTTCCATACTGCGTCCGAATACCCGGAAAATTCCGAGGCAACCTTGCAGGCGCATCAGGCGTTCTATTTCGATGGAAAATTCAATATCCGTCATACCGGGACGATAAACACCTGGAATCTGCTCATAAGCCTTTGCATGAGCAATGCCGGAGCGGCGGAACATTTCAATTTCTACAGGTGTTTTCACGCTGCGTGCCTGGCGAATCAACGGGGTACCATTTACCACTTCCGCTTCCGGGAAGAGACCGGCCAGACGACAATATTCCGTATAAGGAAGTTCGTCACCTTCTAACATCAGTTTGGTTGGCATCGGTAATCCTTGTTCTTTCAGCAGATCAACAATTTGTTCCGGTTTGCGGATAGAGAATGAGTGCTCTCCTGTGATGTTATTAGGACGTTTAAAAAATAATAGTGCAGGCGAATGAAGGGGGAGGTAAAGATAGCCACTGACTACACAGCCATACGTGTAAATTAAATTTGCATTACAAGTGATAAGTGCGGCGTCAATGCCCTGTGACACCATCAGACTGCGAATCTTGTCACGGCGAAATTTCAATTCGGGTTGTAGCATTTTTTATTTATTACTTGATTATTAATTACAAAACCAATAATGGTAAATTATTAGTTGTGAGTTGTTTATCGCATATAACAAATTCACAAACTATTATTTAACCTATCATGCTACAAAGATAATTAATTCCAGCGAAAATAATGTTAATCTCAAAAAAATAGCGCTACCCGCGTCCTGTCACAGGAGGCGAGCAGCGCAAACCACAAATACAAATACAACTAAACAAAGTCTTCTAAATAACGCCTTGCCCCATCATTGCGTGAGCTACTTTCATAAATCCGGCAATGTTGGCACCCTTCACATAATTAATGTATCCGTCGGGTTCCGTGCCGTATTTCACGCATTGTGCATGGATGCCGTGCATGATTGCATGGAGTTTTTCGTCCACTTCGGCAGCACTCCAGCTAAGGTGCATTGCGTTTTGAGACATTTCCAAGCCGGAAGTGGCTACACCACCTGCGTTGACCGCTTTACCCGGAGCGTACATCGTCTTATGTTCAATGAAAAGATCGATAGCTTCAGGGGTACATCCCATATTGGAAATTTCTCCGACGCAAAGTACGTCATTTTTTATGAGATTTTGAGCATCTTCTCCATTTAATTCGTTCTGGGTGGCGCAAGGAAGTGCGATGTCTGCTTTCACTTCCCACGGGCGTTTTCCTTCTACGAAGGTTGCGTTCGGATACTGTTCAGCATAAGGAGCCACAATATCGTTACCCGAAGAACGAAGTTCGAGCATATAGTCTATCTTCTCGCCGCTGATACCATCCGGATCGTAGATATATCCGTCCGGACCGGAAATCGTAATCACTTTTGCACCCAGTTCGGTAGCTTTAGTAGCTGCTCCCCAGGCAACGTTGCCGAAACCGGAGATGGCTACTGTCTTACCTTTTATATCAATCCCTTTTGCCTGAAGCATCTGATTGACAAAATACAGTCCTCCAAAACCAGTAGCTTCCGGACGAATCAATGAACCGCCGAATTCTAATCCTTTACCAGTGAATGTACCGGTAAATTCACGAGTCAGTTTCTTGTACATGCCGAACATATAGCCCACTTCACGTCCTCCTACGCCGATGTCACCGGCAGGCACATCCATGTCCGGTCCGAGATGACGCCACAACTCCAGCATAAATGCCTGGCAGAAACGCATGATTTCAGCATCACTCTTTCCGCGTGGAGAGAAATCGGAACCGCCTTTACCGCCACCCATAGGCAAGGTAGTCAGTGCATTCTTGAATGTTTGTTCGAAACCGAGGAACTTCAAAATGGAAAGATTAACGGATGCATGAAAACGGATACCACCTTTATATGGGCCTATCGCATTATTGAATTGTACACGATAACCGAGGTTGGTCTGCACCTCACCTTTATCATCCACCCACGTCACACGGAAAGTGAAGATACGATCAGGTTCTACCAATCTTTCTATGATTTTAGCTTTTTCAAATTCAGGATGTTGATTGTATATATCTTCGATAGAAAGAAGAACTTCCTTCACTGCCTGAAGATATTCAGATTCACCGGGATGCTTAGCCTCCAAAGAGGACATGATTTTCTGGATGTTCATGATACTATATTTTAAAAGGTTAATTCTGATAAAATGTCAACTAACTCACTGCAAATATAGGAAAATTTTTCAGATGTGATTGATTTTATGCCATTATTTTGATTAAATAATGATAAAATGATAGTAGAAAAAGCATTAGGTATCAAGTATTCAGTGCTAATACTTAATACTTGATACCTGAATTTAATACTTTGTACTTTTTACTTCTTAAAATCCGGCTTCATGTCCAAATTGTACATGATGAAACCGTAAATGTCTGCCTGTTCTTCAAGTACTTTTGCCATCGGTTTGCCTGCACCGTGACCTGCTTTGCTGTCGATGCGGATTAGTGTCGGGTTTGTACCGTCGTTGTCTGCTTGCAGCGTAGCGGCAAACTTGAATGAATGGGCGGGAACCACACGGTCGTCATGGTCGGCAGTGGTCACTAGTGTTGCCGGATATTTCGTGCCCGGTTTCAGGTTGTGCAATGGAGAATAGCCTTTGAGGTATTCAAACATTTCTTTGCTGTCTTCGCTTGTTCCGTAATCGCTTGCCCAGTTCCAACCGATAGTAAATTTATGATAGCGAAGCATATCCATCACGCCTACCTGCGGAATTGCTACACGGAACAGGTCCGGACGCTGTGTCATGCAGGCACCTACCAGCAGACCACCGTTGGAGCCACCTACAATGGCGATTTTGTCTTTATTCGTATATTTTTCGTTGATAAGATATTCGGCAGCAGAGATGAAGTCGTCGAATACATTCTGCTTCTGCATCTTAGTTCCGGCTACGTGCCAGTCTTCACCGTATTCGCTGCCACCACGCAGGTTGACTTGTGCGTAGATACCGCCATTTTCGAGGAATGGGATGCGCATTGCACTGAAACCCGGGTTGAGGCTGATGCCGAAACCACCGTATCCGTAGAGGAATACAGGATTTTTGCCGTCTTTCTTCAGATCTTTCTTATAGGTAAGGAACATCGGGACTTTTACACCGTCTTTGCTGGCAAAGAATACTTGTTCCGTCACAAAATCATCCGAGTTGAACTGTACTTTCGGTGCACGGTATAGTTCGTAGGTGTTCTGGTCCATATCATATTTGTAAGTGGCACCCGGAATGGTGAATGAAGTGAATCCAAAGAAACATTCTTTATCGTCTTTGTTGCCGCTAAAGCCTACGGAACCGAGTGACGGCAGTTGAATCTCCTGAATTTGTTTGCCGTCGAGGCCGTAAACGTATGCATGGTTCGAAGCATCTTTGTCGTAAGTAAGGAACAGTTTGCCACCGATCACTTCTGCGTTTGAAAGAACGGCTTCCGATTCGGGAACGAGTTCTTTCCAGTCCTCCAGTTTCGGACGGTTGATGTCGGCTACCATGATCCGGTTTTTCGGTGCGCCATAGTTAGTATAAATATACATCTGATCGCCGATCACTTCAATCGGGTAGTATTGGTAGTCAAGGTCGGTAGTCAGTTGGATAAAAGGAGAATTCGGCTTTTTCAGGTCCCTTATAAATAAGTTGTTGCCTCTTCCGGCACCGGATTCTGTGAGGAAGAGAATACGTTCGTCTTCGCTGGTGCTGGCTGTATAGAAACGTTTCGGATAAGCCGGATTCTGATAAATCAGTTTATCTTTCGATTGCGGTTCACCTATTTTGTGATAATAGATTTTGTGCTTTTCGTTTACGTTGGAGAATTCTTTTCCTTTGGCGGGAGCATCGTAGGCGCTGTAGTAGAAGCCGTCTCCCTGCCAGGCGGCACCGGTAAATTTGGCCCATTCGATGTGCTCTTCCAATAACTTGCCACTTTCAGTGTCCATGACAAATATTTCAGACCAATCCGATCCGCTGCGTGAGATACTGTAAGCGGTATATTTGCCGTCGTTTGAGAAGTAAAGACCGGTCAGTGCCACTGTGCCATCGTCCGAGAGCTTGTTCGGGTCGAGGAAAACGCGAGGCTCGCCGTCCAGTGAATCCTGTACGTAGAATACACTCTGGTTTTGCAGGCCATCATTTTTACTGAAGTAATATTTGCCATGTTTCTTGATTGGCGCACTGATCTTCTCGTAATCGGCCAGTGTGGTCAATCGTTTCAACAAGTTTTCCCGGAATGGAATCTGACTTAGATACTCATTCGTTACTTTGTTTTGTGCTTCTACCCAGGCAGTAGTAGCTGCACTGGTGTCATTTTCCAGCCATCTGTAAGGGTCGGGAACTTGTGTACCGAAGTACACGTCTACGGTGTCTACCTTTGCCGTCTCGGGGTAGACTAGCTTTTTCTGTTGGGGAGCGCATGACATCACCATGATTCCACTCATTAATAAAGTTACTTTTT
>OGZZ01002582.1_pt1 | contig 11437 bp, 9 predicted proteins | sample 1577021 | NCBI WGS metagenome assembly OGZZ01 (sample SAMEA3541526, study PRJEB24748) | human gut metagenome | biome: human gut; feature: human-associated habitat; material: faeces | place: China | collected 2012
AGGGAGCTTCAAACAGGAAAAATGCCGGATGGAAAGCGGGAGAAACACGCTTTTTGGTCATGCGGGTTCAAGTCCCGCCTCCGACACCATCGCATTTGAGAAGCCTCTTCGGAGGCTTTTTTGTTACCGATAGACGGTGGGGTCCACGATGGAAACGCTTGAACGCAACGAGTGGGCAGACGTTGCCCAACTAGTCGAGATCACGAGCGATGCTGTCATCATCTGCGAGCTCGACGGAACCATTCTGCATGTGAATAACCGCTTACTTGGTTTGATGTGCGAGGAACGCGCCGACGTCATCGGTGGAGATGTTAAAGACGTCCTGTACTCGTCCGCTTTTGAACGTGCGACGGAACATCGTCTGCCATTTGAAACTGATGGCTCCGAGAACGAACTGATGCTCAAGCTAAGTGACGGCTCTTTTATTCCCGTCTTGGTTCGTGCGGGCTCCGTAACGCCTCCACGCATCTTTGGGCGCCGCGCACCACGTGTCCTGGTGGCGCTTCACAGTATCGAGGAACAGTATTCTCACGACCGTCAGCTCAAGCGTGCGTTATCGGAGCTTAGAGTGGCGAACAAGCGTCTCTCTGGGACGCTCTCGGTCATTATGAGCACTGTGGGCTCCGATGAGTTACCCAGCCTGCTTGATACCGTTTTGAACCAGCTTGTAGGAACGCTCGATGCTTCGGGTGCCGCTATCTATTTTTCTGAGAGCGGCGGCTTTAAGCTTCGCGGTGTTTCCAAGGAGCTGTACGACAGCTACCTGCCCGAGTTTTTGCCGTATGGCGCTGGCATTCCGACGTATGTTCTTCGCGAGTCGCGTGCCTGTCGCTTGTCGATCCAACAGGACCTTGAGGGCGATAAGGCCGCCTCCGGTATGTTCATGGACCTGGATAATCGTTCAAAGCACCTGTTGCGCATGCAGGATATGCCTCCGTACCGCAGTGAAATCTGTCTTCCCGTTTTTTACGGTACGCAGATCCTCGGCGTGCTGGAAGTTGGTTGGAAACGCCCCCAGGCACCGCTCGCCTATGACGTTAATGTGCTCGAGGTCATTTGCGATTACCTGTCTATCCAGCTGGTCGGCATGGCATCGAGCCTTCGCTCCCGTCGCACGGCCGAGCTTGGTCGTTCCCTCAATGTGCTGCGTGATGAGTTGTTTGCCTTTCTAGACGATTCCGCTGCGGCTACCCAGGCGGTGTCGTCCGAGATCTGCAATATGCTCAACTGCCATTTTTGCCCTGTTGAGTATGACGCCAGTCTGGATTCCTACGTCATAGATTTTGAAGGCGGCAGTCGCGTTGCTTTGCCGGACGATCCCGAGAAGCTTTTCTTTTCCACGACGGCGCCAGCGGCACGTCTGGGGGCTGCCCCTGATGGCTTTGAGGCATCTGTTTTGGGCGGCACGAGTGCCGAGGACCTTAAACACGTCCGTATAACTCGCGTTGACGAATCGATGCCTATGGGAGGCTGGCTTAGAGCGCATGGCCTGCCTTGCCAGGGTCTCTACGTCGACGCCGGCATCGAGGCGGGGCGCCCACGCCCTGAGGGCGATGGCAAGCACAGTAACGACGCAATCGTTCCTGCTTCTGTTGCGAAGGGGCCGACGACGCGTGCGCTGCTGCTTCGTGATGGCAGCCAAGAGCCGATTGATGACCTTGAATATGACTACTTGGTGCACTTGGCCCATGACTTTGAACTGATCTATGAAGGCGAATCTCAAAAGCGTGAGGAGCGCCATATCGCTCAGACCCTCCAGATTGGCATGAGAAATTCACTGGGGGATGTTCCGGGAATCGCCGCCGATTCGGTGTACCTGTCGGCCACGAACTCGGCGTTGGTCGGCGGCGATTTCTATACGCTCATCCGTCTTCCCGACGATTGCGCCGTCATGATTCTGGGCGATGTGTCTGGCAAAGGCATTGAGGCTGCATCGATGTCCGCACTCGTCAAGACGGCCCTGACGGCATATGCCTGGGAGGGCGCTGGACCGGCCCGCATGGCACGCTCCCTTAACAGCATGCTTATGGGCTTTTCGAGGGTCGAGACGTTCGTGACGGCCTTTATCGCCAAGATTGACCTTAAAGCCGGACGCGCAACGTATTGTTCGGCGGGCCATCCTCCGACCATGGTCATCAGGCCAGAGTCGATGCCGCTGGGTGGCGGCGAGGCTCGTGGGGGAGAGGTCGAGCTGCTTGGATGCCAATCGGGGGTAATCGGTGCCTTTGAGAGCATGGTGTACGAGACAGGCGTGTTTACGTTCGCTCCTGGTGACATGCTATTTATGTACACCGACGGAACAATCGAAGCACGTGACCGCTCGGGTGCTTTTTTTGGCGAGCAGCGCCTTCGTGACCTTCTGCTCTCTGTCTCGGGTGAGGGCGTATCGGGAATCTGCGGCAAGGTCTTGGGCGAGCTCGACCGATTTACCGAATCGGCGCTGGACGATGACATTGCATTGGTGTCCCTTGAGTTTTTACGGGGTCGTTCATAGACGACGCTGGGCGGGCTGAATCCGTACGGTTGGGGAAACGAATGCATCGAGTGGGCTTTTTTGGGGAACCATAGTTGTATGAATGAGTGGAATGACATAGCGGTTTTGACGCCACCAGGCGATATCGACATCGCCACGGTGCCTGCGCTGCGTCGGCGGTTGGATGCTTTGATTGGCCGCGGCGTGCGTCGTGTCGTCATCAACTGTCAGGCTGTTAGCTTTATCGATTCGACGGGCTTGGCATTCCTGCTTACGCGCGCTCGTGAGCTCATGAGGCGAGAAGGCCTGCTCTCGCTCGTCAATGCATCGGGTGAAGTTGTTCGCTTTTTGGAGATTGCTCGTCTTGTCGATATTCTTCATGTCGCGGGGCCGACACGGGAGCCTATTCCCGCCATTCCGGTGGGGGAGCTGCCTCGCTGGAGTAAGAGCGTCGAGGTCCGTCAGGGTATCGAGAATCTTCCATACTACCGACATCGCATCGCCGAACTCCTTGAATCGCTTCCGTTGCGCCGTGACGAGCGCTACGATGTCGCATTGGCGTCGGGGGAGGCGCTGGGTAATGCCTATGACCATGCGGGCGGTATCGGGTGCGTCCTGACGGTTCAGGCCTATGGCGATCGCGTTGTGGTTGAGGTGCTTGATCGAGGTGCCGGCTATTCTATCGATGAAACGAGCGAACCGGTCGCATCAGAGGAGCGCGGCCGTGGTATCAAGCTTATGCGTATGCTCGTCGATAACGTGGAGGTTGCTCGTCGTACGGACGGCGCCGGCACGCGCGTGCAGATGGTGAAGCTGTTTAGCGGAGCGCTGGAGTCGTGTGCCTAGCCAATCGCTTTAGCGCGTTTAGCTACTAAGAACATGCGGCAGACAAGTTTTTTGAAAAAAGTACTTGCGTCTTTTGGACAACTCGCGTAAATTAATAACCCGCAAGCGGACATGGCTCAGTTGGTAGAGCACAACCTTGCCAAGGTTGGGGTCGCGGGTTCGAGCCCCGTTGTCCGCTCCATTTGGGCGTTTAGCTCAGGGGGAGAGCGCTTCCCTGACACGGAAGAGGTCAGAAGTTCAAATCTTCTAACGCCCACCAAATGTTCGCAGCCCAGAGGCTATGTCCTCTGGGCTGTTTTGTTTTGGTCGCCAAATGGGTCGCCAAATCGTCGGCAAAAGGTACCTCGATTCATGAAAGAGCGGTTCTGAGCGTCAGTTTAGCCTTGTCATCTCAATCGAGTGGGGTTGACCATTTTGAACATAACCGTGCACCTCGTTGACGTTTCTGCGATCGATCCCGGCGAGACCGTTGATATGGCATCAATCGCGGGACGTTATGCCTCGCGTGCCTCCAATGGTGATCTCCCCATTGCGTCTCGGAGGGAAGCTGCGGGCGTGGGTCTGCTGCTTCGCGACGCCCTGGGTGTCTTCGACGACACCCAGCTTGCGCGTTCTGCTTTCGGCAAGATCGAGCTTGCGGATGGGGAGGCCCCCTCTATTTCCATTTCACATGGCGGAAGCGTGGCCGTCCTCGCTGTTTCCGATGTTGCTCGGTCGGTCGGAGGACCTATTGGCGTGGATATCGAGGCGGTCGATGAGATTGGACCTATTGCGGTTGAGCGTATGGCGAGCTCAAGGGAACGGGCGTGGATTGACGCTGCGGCAGATTCGCAGGAACGCGCCTTTCGGCTGTGTCGGGTTTGGACGCGTATCGAAGCCGTCCTGAAGGCGGAGGGGTCCGGCTTTTCAATCGATCCCCGCAAAGATGGGTTGCCGAGCGGATGGTTTACTTCCTCGGTGGTGTTTGGCCAGTGTGTCATCTCTTGTGCAGCGCGTTCTATGTCCCATATCGCCATTGAGGAGCATGCCTTTCGGGTAGCATAGTAGCCAATCGCCAACAGGGGAGGCCTTCTATGTCACTGAACGCTAAAAACGATATTGCTTCGCGGATCGAAGGCGCCGTCTTTGAACTTATGGCGACAACGCCTGTGCAATCGATTAAGGTCACCGACGTACTCCGTCTTGCCCATACATCAAAATCAACCTTCTATCGTTGTTACCGCTCTGTCGATGATGTGGTCAAGCGCTTTGAAGATGAGCTGCTCCAGAACATGCAAGACATTAACGACGTTGCCCTTGAGGCTCGTTTTGGTGATGCGCAGCTTGATCCCACGCCCACGATGATCAAGCGCATGGAAATCCTCAAGGCCAATCGCTCGAAAGTCCTGGCGCTTAACAGCGATAACGGTGATCCCGTGTTTGCACACAAGGCAACGATCTTCATGCATGACTATTTTCGCGATCGTTTGCGGTCGACGTTTTCAGATGAGACGGACCTCGATCTGTATCTTGCTTTTGCGCTTGCGGGCCACCATAACCTCATCCAGTATTGGCTCGAAGTCCGGCCTGACCTTGAGGCACGAACCGTTGCCGCCGCGCTCAATCGCATGTTCTACGCACCGCTCTTTGTCGACGATGCATCGCGCCATTGGCATCCGCGGATCCCTGATTTCGATAATACGCTCGGATGAACGGTCGCTATTTACGGGTAAATGGTTAGATCCATGGCGGTGTCATAATGATTTGCCGAATCCTTGCATTATTGATAAGACCATTTACCTGCTATTTGGAACGTTTTTGCCCTATGGGTCTCAAATGATGGGACACATAGGGCCTTTTTGTCCCATACGTCCTGTCTTGCCCCTCGTAAACTAAAGTCACGTTCAAGAGAACCACTGCAGTAGTTCAACGTGTGACGGCACAGAAAAGCCGCGAGCGCTCTCTCACCTTCGCTCGCGGCTGGACTGCGCCATCACTCCGTACACCTTCACATGATTAGGATGTGATATTCAGTGGTTACGCTCGGAAAGAACATGCGCAGCGTCTCGATTGTAGGCGTGGGCTGCACCCCGTTCAAGGATTTTGAGGAACATCCCGAGACCCAGGGTATTGGCGAGGGCGAGGCGTTTGGCTATGCGGCCCTCGAGGCAATTACCGATGCCGGTCTTGAGCCCCGCGATATCGACTTTTTCTATCACGGCAGCGCCAATCCCTATCTCGTTGGCGATTGCATTACCCCCAACATGCAGGTTGCCGATTGGTTTGGCGTTCGCGCCAAGGGTTCCGTCCATCATTCCGAGGCTTGCTGCACGGGCTACGTCGCCCTTGAGCAGGCCGTGATGGCAGTCGCCTCCGGTGCCTACGATGTCGTCCTTACGGGTGCCTGCGATTTGGCTTCGACCCTTCCCGTTGAGCACATGCCCTCGCATATTCGCCAGGACTTTACGCTCGACGTCATGATTCCCTCGCTCGATAAGATCTATGACCGCGCGTATGGTCGCCCGCTCGATGGTGCCTTTGGCGTGTCGTTCGACAACTGGATCAACGAGTATTCGATGCAGTACGACCTTACTGCCGATCAGATCGATGACGCCCTGAACGGCCTTACCAAGAGCCTTCGCCGCGGTGCCGTCCTGAATCCCCTTGCCTGGTACGAGACCACGGTCGAGGAGGATGCGAAGGCGGCTGGGTTCGATACCGCCGACGAGTATCTCAAGAGCATGTACAACCCGCGCGTTACGCAGTACCTGCGCGTTACCGGCTTTGAGAAGAAATGCGACGGTGCCGCCGCTGTTGTCGTGATGCCCACGGAGAAGGCCAAAGCCATGGGTGTCCCGTATGCACCTATCGAGGTTCTGGGCACGGGCGCCTCTGCCGTCGAAGCCGGCCTGCTTCACAACGAGCACTGGGCTACCGAGCTTGCTGCCAAGCAGGTCTACGACCTTACCGGCGTGAGCCCCGATGAGATCGACCTGTTTATGTGCAATGACTTCTTCCTGGCTTCCGAGATCGTCTCGGCCGAGGAGTGCGGCTATATTCCGCGCGGTGAGGCTTGGAAGTATGCGATCGATGGCCGCACCGCTTTTGACGGCGATAAGCCCATCAACCCGCACGGTGGCCGTTGCAACTTCGGCCACGCTCATGGCGCATCCGGTATCGCCGATATCGTCGAGGCCGTCAAGCAGATGCGCGGCGTCGCCGGTGCAACCCAGATGAAGAAGATTCCTGAGACGGCCTTCCTGCGCGGTTTTGGCGGTTCTCAGAATGTGCGCTGCCAGATTCTTCGTACCGTCGCCTAAGCGACCGCGGTTTTCGATTTCCCATAAGGAGTATTCTCATGCAACTCAAAGATATGGAGCCCGTGGTCAAGAAGTTCTACACGGGTCTTGAAGAGGGCATCTATTGGGCACGTCAGTGCCCCGAGTGCGGAGCCGTCGAGTTTCCACCTCACCTTGCCTGCAATGCCTGCGGCTACCACAAGACCGATTGGGTCCAGGTTTCCGGTCACGGCCATCTGATCGATTTTACCCTGCCTGGTCCGCAGAACGACAAGCCCTACCTCAAGGAGTATGGCAAGTACGCCTACGGTGCCGTCGATATTGACGAGGGTTCTCAGTACACCTACGTCATCTACGGCATTACCAAGAAGAAGGCCCCCGAGATCCGCGCCAAGCTCATGGCAGGCGAGACCGTTGGTGTCCATGCCAAGGTCATCGATCGACCGGGTTACAAAGAGCTCACGTTTGAGCTTGACGACTAGGTTTTCACCCTTTTAACAATTCGATTCCTCTCTTAGGCCACGGCGGGACCCATGTCTCCAGCCCGCCGTGGCCGCCCCTCTTTTTATCTTAGAAAGGCACCATCATGAACGAAGAACTCATTCAGCAGATCTGCGATTTTGCCAAGTCCGCTTACAACTACGATGGCGATGTGACCCCCGAGACGACGTTTGAGACCCTGGGCAAGGGCTCGATGAAGATGATCGCCCTGACCTCCATGATCGAGAACGAGCTCGATGCCGAGGTCCCCGTTCGCGAGGTCATGGTCATGAAGACCATCGGCGAGCTTATCGAGCGCACTGCCGAAGAGATGGAGTAGCTGCCATGGATCTGATGCAGACCCTGCGCGAGCAGGCTGCCGCCAAGCCTATGCGCGTTGCTTTTCCCGAGGGCGAAAACGAGACCATGATGCAGGCGGTCGCAAAGATCGCCGCCGAGCATCTTGCCGAATGTGTGCTGGTCGGCGACGGCGGTAAGCTCAAGGAGCTTGCCGATGAGCGCGGCATCTCCCTTGACGGCATCGAGATTGTCGATGTGACCGACGAGGAGGCGAACGCCGCCTGCTGCGAGCGCTACCTTTCGCATCCGGATTGCAAGTTTAAGCCCAAGGGCGCCGCGCGCCGTATGACGCGTCCGCTTGAGCGCGCCCTGATTTTGCAGGTGCTCGGCGATGTCGACGTAATGTTCGCCGGCATCGATAACGCCACGGGCGACATCATCCTGGCGGGTCAGACCATCGTCGGCCTTGCCGACGGGGTGGACACCGTGAGCTCGTGCGGTATCGCCGACATTCCCAACTGGAACGGCGGCGAAGGTGGCCTTTTGGCTTTTGGCGATTCCGCCGTTTGCGTTGACCCCACGAGCGAGGAGCTTGCCTCGATCGCGATTTCGTCGAGCGAAACGGTACGCTCGCTGACCGGATGGGATATCCGTTGCGCGCTGCTTTCGCATTCGACTGACGGCTCGATGGATAACGAGCTTGTCGACAAAGTACGTCGCGCTCGCGAGATTGCCAACGATCGCCGTCCCGACCTTGCCATCGACGGCGAGTTCCAGTTTGATTCGGCGATTAACCCCAGGGTTGCGGCCAAGAAGGTTCATCGCGAGTCTGCTGTTGCGGGACAGGCCAATGTGGTCATCTGGCCCGATATCAACGTGGGCAATATCGGCGTCAAGATCATCCAGAATCTGACCGGTGCCAATGCCTACGGCCCCATGCTTCAGGGCTTCAAGAAGATCGTGTGCGATTGCTCGCGCTCTGCGCCCGTCGACGAGATCGTCGGCAACGTGGTGATGAGCTGCGTGCGCGCCCAGGCGCTTAAGGAGGCTTAAGGTATGTCCGATAAAAAGACTCCCTGGCGCGTCCTGGTAGTCAACCCGGGTTCCACTTCCACGAAGGTGGGCGTTTTTGAGGGTGATGAGTGCAAGCTCAGCAAGAACGTTGCGCACGATGCGAAGGACCTCGCCCAGCTCGATGGGGTTTCGGCTCAGATGCCGTATCGCTGCGATCTGATTCTTGGAGCACTGGGGGAGGCGGGCCTGAAGCTCGAGGACTTTGATGCATTTGTCGGTCGCGGCGGCGGCTTGCTTTCGTTGCCCGGCGGCACGTATGCCATCAACGAGGTCATGCTCGAGCATGCCCGCATCGGTGCGAACGGCATTCAGCACCCGGCGCAGCTTGGCCCCCAGATTGCCCATGAGTTCGCCTCAAAGACGGGAAAGCCCTCTTTTGTGGTGAATCCTCCCGATACCGACGAGCTGTGCGACCTCGCACGTATGACAGGCATTAAGGGCGTGTATCGAAACGTGCACCTGCACGCCCTTAATCTTAAAGAGACTGCCATTCGTCACGCGGCAAAGCTCGGTCGCGCATATGACGAGTGCAACTTTATTGTTTGTCATATCGGCGGTGGCATTTCGATTTCCGCTCACCTTAAGGGCAAGATGGTCGACGGCAACGACATCGTCGGCGGCGAGGGCCCCATGGCGCCGACGCGCTGTGGCTCGGTCCCCGCAATCGAGGTCGCGAAGTATACGGCTGAGCATGGTCTCGACGTTGCCCGCGCCCATTGCATGAAGACCGGTGGCTTCGTCGACCTTTTGGGTACGTCCGATGCCATCGAGGTGTGCGAGCGCGCCGCCGCGGGCGATGAGGCCGCGGCTCGTGCCTGGGATGCGATGGTTTACCAAATCTGCAAGTGGATTGGCGAGATGGCCTGTGTGCTGAAGGGCGATGTCGACGGCATCTTGCTCGGAGGCGGCATGGTCCACAGCAAGGAGCTCGTTGCCTCGATTGAGGAATGCTGCTCTTGGATCGCCCCCGTGTCGGCTTATCCCGGCGAGTTCGAACTCGAGGCGATGGCGTCTGGCGCCTGCCGCGTGCTCGATGGTATCGAGGAAGCGCTCGTGTACAGCGGAGAACCCGTGTTCACCGGATTCAACGACTAATAGTGCTGTGTTTGGGGCGGCCGCTGGTGATATCTGGCCGCTCCGACCCTTTTCTTTAAGTGTAAGGATGGATCATGGATAAAACCAAGATCAAGTACCTGGTGGGCATTTATGCTGCCGCCATGTGCATTATGGGCATGTTGGTGCCCGTCCCCATCGTGGCTTCTGTCGCGGCGGCGTTTCCCAACGAGAACATCGCTGCCGTTCAGATGATCATCGGCATCATCCCGTTGATGATGGCGCTGTCCGCCATGCTCGTGTCTTCCCAGCTCGCTTCGCGCGTTTCCAAGAAGAAGACGACGCTTGTCGGTCATGCTATCGTGATGCTCGCCGGCGCCTCGGTCCTTGTGTTCCACGACTCGCTCGGCCAGGTCTTAGCGGCTTCTGCTGTCATGGGCCTTGGTCTCGGCGCCGTGCAGAATTCAACGGACGCTCTTATCGCGGATTACTTTGGCGGAAAGCAGCGCTCGTTTGTCATGGGCATCTACTCCACTTTTGTTGCACTGGGCGGCATTATCTGGACGATGGTTTCCGGCATCTTGGGTTCTGCCGAGTGGTTCCACAGCTATGCGGCGTACTTCATCATGATCATTTTCATCGTGATCGAGGCTGTTTGCCTTCCCGAGGGTCATCTTGAACCCAAGCGCAAGGTCAATGTGTTTGCCAATATGCCTAAAGAGGTCGCGATTATCACGCTCATGAGCTTTGTGTTCGTACTCACGTTCCAGCTCTTCAGCTCCAACGTTTCGCTGCTTGTTGTAGGTCGTGGCTTTGGCGGTACCGTGGAGGCCGGTCTTGCCTCTACCGTTATGACCGTTGCCGGTATTGCGGCTGGTCTTTTGGTCGGTCCGCTGTTTGCCAAGTTCAAGAACCTGGCTATGCCGATCGCGTGGGGCGTGACGCTCGTTGGCCTGGGCCTGACGCTGGTTGCGCCCGCCTTTATGGTGCTGTGCGTTGCGGGCTTTGTCGTTGCGCTGGGCAAGGAGACCTACGTGCCGTTGGAGGGCAATTTTGCCGCCGGCAACTCTGCCCCCGAGGGACGTGCGTTTAACCTTGCCATTGGCATGGCAGGCATCAACTTTGGCATGGCACTGTCTCCCATTGTGTTTGAGGCCGTGACGTCGCCGTTTGGTGCGACGATTGACCAGAAGTTCATCGCCGGCATGATCGTCTGTGCGGCTTGTGTCGTCTTTGGCGCCATTAAGTATCGCAAACTCACCCCTGCCCAGCTTGCCGAGGCCGAGAAGATGGCGGCCGGCGGCGAGGCGGAGTAGCCGCTCGAGTAGTTGCTTTGCCGCACATCATGGTTTATCGGGGCCGCCGACATATGCCGGCGGCCCTCTGTCTATCAATGACTTTGAAAGGCTTACGGCTATGAAGTTACCTGTCAGGCGCGTTATCGGTATTCTCAACGGCTTCTTTAACCCGCTATTGCTCTGCGCGTTTCTCCCCATCATTGAAGGGGCGCCTGGCTTGGATCTGACGGGCCCCACGGGCTTTTGGGGACAACTCGTCGTGGCCACGGTGATCGCCGAGGTTCTGAGCGCACTCCCGCTGTTTGGCAAAACAGTCGGTATGTGCCTGGACTTTTTTTGCTTTTGAGCAGGGGAGTGCATCACACAAGATCGCCGGTACGGTCATCGGTGCCACGCTCCTTTTTATGGTGATCGGTTTTGGCGAGATTGCCTTCCAGGGAGGATTCGGAACGATTGAAGGCCGTACGTTCTTCGCGCGTTGGGCCGGCCTCGTCACAAAGGGATGGGCCTTTGTGGTTATCGCCGGCGTGCTGCTCGATCCCTTTACAGCGGCTCTCGGCCGCATGATAGTTCGCGAAGAGAGGTAATAGATCCTCGCCTGTCGAATGCCGGCGGACGGGGCGCCGGGGCTGTAG
>OGZZ01002583.1_pt1 | contig 11431 bp, 5 predicted proteins | sample 1577021 | NCBI WGS metagenome assembly OGZZ01 (sample SAMEA3541526, study PRJEB24748) | human gut metagenome | biome: human gut; feature: human-associated habitat; material: faeces | place: China | collected 2012
GGCGGCGGCAACGGCATCCGAGAGCGCCTGGTTCACCTGCCTGTCGGCGGTGCGGTCAGACAAAACCAAAATGTACTTGGTTTGTCCCTCGACCTCACTGCCCATGGCAACCACATGGAACCAGCGCCGCTCCCCTGTTTGCTGATGGATATATTCCATATCCCATTCGCGCTGCTTGCCGCAGGTAAGCCCTTCCAGAAAGTTCTTGGTGCGGTCGGGGGAATCCTTCGGGTGCAGCAGCGCCAAGGTATTGATATTTTCGCGCACACTCTCCCGCGTCAAACCCAGCAGCCGTTCCATATTTGGGCTGATATAATCTGCCTTGTAGGTTTTTGCATCCAGCATCAGGAAAACGTCGTCCACGTTCTGGGACAGCTTTTGGAACAGCTCGTCCCGGCACAGAATCTCGTAATCCTTGCGGCGCAGCTTGACGTGACCCCAGCGCGTAACCAGCAGAATGATCAGCACGGCAATCGTCAAAACAATGCCGGTTACAATCTGCACCGTGCGCAGCCAAAGCTGATTCATACCGGCATTGACGACATCCACGGGGACAAGCCCTACCAAGATCCAGTTCTGGATGCCGGTGCTTTCGTACACCAGATAGTATCTTGTGCCGCCCAGCGTTACCTCACGGTTTCCGCTGACACCTTTTGCAAAGTCATTGGCAAGGTCTTGCATCTGCGCCTCGGTAAGGTCGGAATAATCGCGCAGTACCGCAACAAGGTTATAGATGGATTCCTCTCCCTCTGCGATATTTTCAATCACAACCTGCCCATCCGGGTAGATAACATAGCTGCTGGCAGTTCCGCCAAACGCCGAATCGTCCACGGCTTTCATCACAACGCTGTTGTAGCGGCTGATGGCAATGGCATCGTAGGCAAAGCCGCGGTAAACACCCTTGGTTTCGGGGCAGATAAACTCCAGCATCGGGTCCTGCCCCGGCAAAACCGCGTTCATCACAATGTCGTTCTGGTCGGCAAGCTTCTCGTCGAGGTTGCTCTGCAAACCAAGATAACCCGTTTCGCCGCCGGGTGTTATGTAGTTACCGTCGTAAGAAAGAAAGTAGATTTCGGCAAACCCCAGCTCCTTTTTTGCGGATTCCAGATACGCCTGCGTTCCGTCATCGTCGGGGTTGCTGTCCAGAAAGCCGTTCCACAAATGCAGATAGGAGATGTTTTTGTTGGCGATCATGCTCAGCATACTGTTGGATTTATGCAGAATTTCATCCAGATGCGCGGTGCTTTCTTCGTAGACGGTTTTGGATACAAACGAAAGGTACTGCACGCTAAGGCAGACAAAAAACGCGATTATCAGCAGAACAGCAGCGGCGGTCAGCCCTTTGCGCGGAAAACGGCGCTTTGTTTTCAGTTTTCGCTTATCATCTTCCATAGCGTTTTACCCCCCCCTAACGTAATATAGCTTTCCGGCGCGGCAAGCATCACGCTGCCGCTGCAAACCGCATCGCTCCAAGTGTTTTTGACCGTGGCTTCCCCGCGCTCAAACGCGCCGGTTTCGTCCTGCAGCAGCGGTGCCATCTGCTTTTCTGTCGCCAGGCAGGTCACGGTAACGGTATCATCGTCCCGCAGGGGCTGCCCGCTGCGGGTAACGCCGGTCAGCGTATAGCTGCCGTCGTTCTCCTGTACCTGCAGGGCAATGCCGCTGACCACCGGCAGGGAACCGCGGTTGAACGGGGTAAAGCCGCCCTCGCAGCCCTCCACAAAGGCGCGCAGGGTGTCCTTCAGCTCGGCGCCCGTCATAGCGCGCTGGTACGACATAAGCCCGTTGGGCATGATCATGGCGCGCGCTGTTGTCTGGGTATAGTCTGCCTGCAGCACGCTGCCGGTAAAGCTGCTGGCGGGTGCCACCAGCACATCGGTGCCGTACAGCCCGCGCAGCGTGTTTGCCATAACCGAGAAGGACGCATTGCCGCCGTTTTTGTGGAATACATTGGAATAGGCGGTTTCGCTGGTCAGCACAATGTCGCTGGTGTCGGGCTTTTCCCCTGCCAGAAGCTGGGCATTAAACGCTCGATAGGCTTGCTCGGCGTCATATTCGCCCGCGATCATCTTGGAGACCACATCCTGCGAGATGGCAAAGAAATCGTTGGAGGCGATGCGGATATACATATGGTTTTCTTCCACCACCGAGCGCACGTCCTTCATGGTGTCGGTCAGGTGGTAGCTTACGCTCTGGCTGTAGCTCAGCAGGTCCTGCCCTTCCGCAAGGATCTGTTCCTGCGCATCCTCCGACAGCATGACGTGCAGAACCTGCATCGCCTTTTCGCGCCGCGCGGCGTCCTGCTCCAAATCGCGGTTCAATGCCACTTGGAAGTAGGGCGTGGTCATCAGCCACTTTTCCCCGTTCTGGCTGAAGATTGGCAAAAAGGTTGCGTCAATACCCTGCTCTTGGAACATCCCTACACCGGCGGAGGAGCCGAAGTACATGGCAAGCTGCCCGTTGCCGAACATCTCGACCACGTCATCGTAATTCAGCTCCAGATCCGCCGCCGTAAGACCTGTGTCCTGGATGAACTGCTCCATACGCTCGAAGCCGCCCGGCCACACGGTATCGTCCAGCCCGACGCGGGTGTTGTTGGCGGGGTCGCTGTAGGCGGTGCGCCATTTGCGCCCTGCTATGGTCGTAAGCTCGCCAGCAGAAAGCCCCTGCAGCGTTTCCATGCAGGTGTAGTCGTACAGATAATCGGCGGTATAGCCGCGGATTCCCACTTCCTCAAAGGCCTTACAGGCAGCGACAAAGCTGGCGTAATCGGTGGGCAGCGGGATGCCGTACTGCACAAAAAGGTCGCGGTTGACCACAAGACCGTGGGCATCGGCGCATACGGGCAGCCAGTTTACGCTGCCGTCCTCATTTTTGAAGCTGTTGAGGTAGGTATTGTAGATGGCACCTGCCTCGTTGGTGGTAGCAAGGTTCATCAGGCTGTCCTTTAAGGGGGCAGCATCGTGCAGGGAGAAACGGCAGCAGGTAATAATGTCCGGCAGACCGCCGTTTTGCTGCAAAAACTTATAAAAGTCCAAGTCGTTGTTGCCTACGATAAACTCAATGTTTACATCCGGCAGCTGCGACTGCACGTAGGGGGCGTACTTTTCGTACAGGTTGTTGGTCCACAGATATACCTGAATGGTTTCGGCGTCCTCCTGCGCCTGCACTGCCTCGGTGCTTTTTCCGGCGCATCCGGTCAGCAGGGACAAGCTCAGCACCATGGCTGCAAGCAGGGCAAAAACTTTGTACAGTCGTTTCTTTTTCATCCAATCGTTCTCCTCACGGCCTGAAGACAGCCTGCCCTTATCCGGCAGGCTGCCCGGGCTTTTTAACAATACCATCACGACCTATAAAAATACTGCTGTAATTTCTTTGCGGGGTTCCTGTTTGGTGCGCCGCGTTCTGCAAAGTGCGCGGGCAATGTCAGACAGGATAATTTAAATCTTTTATCATGATAACGACAAGATTCCAATATCCACTCCATGTTTTTATAAACACATTCAAAAATTATACAATTGTCAAAATGTTGACAGCCGTGCCTTTGCTTCGCCGGTTATTGAATTTTTATCTTTACCAGAAACCACCTGTCTTGATTTGCAAAAAGCTGTCATGACTTATTCAGATTTCTCGCAATGACTTTGGCTACCTCTGCCACATTAAGAGGCTTGGAAACATGACCGTTCATGCCCGCATCCAGAGAGGTCTGCACATCCTCCGCAAAAGCGTTGGCCGACAGTGCAATGATGGGGATTTCTTCTGCATCCGGGCGTTCCGCCTGCATGGCGCGGATGGCTTTTGCTGCCTGCAGTCCGTCCATTTTCGGCATCATAATGTCCATCAGGATAATATCATAGGTACCCGCCGGGTGATTTGCAAACAGGTCGACAACCTCCTGCCCGTCCGCCGCACGGGTTACGATCATCTCCGAATCCTCTAACAGTATCGTGGCAAGCTCGGCGTTCAAATCGTTATCCTCTGCCAGAAGCACCTTGATCCCTTTCAGGCTTTTGCGCTTTGCCGGCTTCTTTGTTTTTTCGACCTTTTCAGAGCTTGTCAGCTCCATGGGGATTTCCACGGTAAAGGTCGTGCCGACTCCCTTTTTGCTTTCCACCGCAATGGTTCCGCCCATCAATTCTACATATCTCTTTGCGATGGGCATACCCAGACCTGTGCCTTTATACTGCGTTCTTGCGTCGTTTTTCTCCTGTTCGAATTCGTCAAAGAGCTTTGTCTGGAATTCCTCGCTCATACCGACACCGGTATCCTGAACTCGATAGCAAACCACCCTGTGCTGTGCATCGGCTCCCGGACGGTTGCTCACATCCAGACGGATCGTACCGCCGTCATTGGTGAATTTTACGGCGTTGTTCAGGATGTTGACCAGAATCTCCCGGATGCGGACAGGCTCTGTCATGACATAGGGATTTTCCATCGGTTCACGGTGTACCTCAAAGTTCAGGCTCCGGTTCAGAAGGGTACCGTTTATGATCTCAATTGCACTATCCGTAACGGCGGTGATATCTGCCGGAACCGGGGAGAATACCACCTTTCCGCTTTCGATGCGGCTCAGATCCAGTATATCATTCAACAGGGACAGCAGATGATCCGAGCTGTCCTCGATTTTTTTCAGGCAGTTGTGGATTTCGGGTACAGAATCCTGATGCAACGCGATATTCGTAAAGCCGATGATGGCATTCATCGGGGTACGGATATCGTGGGACATATTGGAAAGGAAGACACTTTTTGCTTTGCTGGCGGCCTGCGCCTGCTCTGCAAGGGTGGTCATTTCTTCTGCTTTCTGCTGGGCGGCAAGCTGTAATTCTCTGCGCGTCTGCAAACGGCTCATAATAATGATCAGCGTGACCGCCATACACGAGATAAATACGATGATAAGGACAGCCGCAGCCGGATGCAGGCGGATCATGTCTGCAAAGGTCAGATTGGTCGCTTTATATGCGGTGTACTGCGCCGCAAGATCCTCGACAAGATTCTCCGGCATCGCGTACATTGCCTTTGTCAGGATACCTGCCAGCGCGTGATTTTCCAGGGAGGAAACCACCATGCGGTAGCTGAAGGTAGGCTGTTCCAGCGGCGTGTAGGTCATGGTGCCTGTCGTGTCGCCGTTGATAAACGCCTGCGCCATATAATAGTAGACAAACGCCGCATCCGCCTTGCCGTCACGGACAGCCTCCATCATCTCCTGACGGGTACTGCACATCAGTTTTTCCGCACCGGGTGCCAATACATCTTCGATCGACTTGGCCACGGTCTGATTGACCGTGGTGACGACATGGATGTTCCCGTCAAAATCTCTCCGCGTCACCCTTGCCATGCGCATCGTGATATAGGGTGCGGTCAATCCCCATCCTTTGGTTTCTGCGTAATTGTCCGTATCCAATCGTGCATCAATGCTGATGTCTACCGCGGTCTTATCGCTTTGATACGCGATATATTCATCTCTGGTTGCGGGGACAAGAAATTCATAGGAAAGCCCGGCATAGTCCGCTATCTTCCGGAAATAGTCCGGGAGAATGCCCTTTACCTTGCCATCTTCTGTATAAGAATAGGGATAACGGGTCGGGTCGCACAGGATGTGAAGGGGATTGTCCTTGGAATATTGGGCGATGATGCGCTTTTCTTCTTCCGTATACTCCAGATTTTTGGCATCAGCGCTTTCGTAATTTTTGCTATAGAGGGTCGTTTTCCAGTTGCCCTCGGCGGCGTTCATCTGATCGATTGCATAATTTATCTGATTCAGAAGCTCGGTATTTCCTTTTTTGACGATCACATAAAAATCACTGCTGCCGAATTTTTCAAGGATGCGCTCGTTGTTTATCCTGCTCAGGGAACTGGTGACAATGGCATCGACCGTTCCGTTCTGAAGGGCCTCTGCCATCTTCTCAGTCGAATCGAAATAAACCGATGTGTAGGTAAAGCCTTTGGCCTGTGCATACTCTGCAAATTCAACATTCCGGGAGTTTCCGTTCAGGAGTGCAACACGCATCCCATTGTAGGTACTGTATTGTCCCTCAACGATAGCAGTATTATCGCTGCGGACCGTCAGGATATCGTTGCTGGTTCCGATGGGACGGGAAAAATCAAACAATTCTTCGCGGTCAGGCGTTTTGCTGGCAGAAGTGACCATGTCGATCTCGCCGTCCAGCAGCATCTGCTGCATATCCTCCCAGCTTTTGTCATAGCCGATGTACTCATAGTCTGCATCCCAATAGCGCGCCATCAGGCGGAGGAAATCATAGCCGTAACCGCTGCGGTTTCCATCCTCATCCATCATGTGATAGCCGTCCATCGCAAAAAAGCCAACGCGCACGTGCTCATGCTGGCTTTCCGCCTCTTCCGCACGCGCCGGGAAAGACAGCAGCGCCGTTAGAATCAGCATCGCTGTCAGAATGGCCAGTTCCCTGTAAACACCGGCACGCTTTATAAGATTCATAGTACAATCCCCTCTACCTTTACATGTATGACGCCTAAAAAAGCAAACAACGCTTTCAAGGTATGGCGAACCCATACCTGAAAGCGTTATCTAACCTTATAAAACAATATTTGCGGGCAACCGAAAACGGCAGAGCATTATAGTTGCTCTGCTCTGCTCCGCTCTGTTCTGTGGTCAGCATATCGCTGTGCATTCACCCTTGTCAACCCATGTTTTCAAAAAAGAACACAAAGCTACTGATGACAGAAAAAGCAACAATTTCTTGCTGGCAACTGGCTGACCCAATGGGTCCCTATAGCTTTGCGTCGCCGGCTTGCGCCGGGTTTGCTTATGAACTTGGATGCAGGTATTATACCATATAAGTCGTCGATGGACAAGTCAAAAATCATAATAAATTCAAATAAATTCATTTTTTGCTGCTTACAGAAAAGTTGTACCGGAACACATTGCTGTTTGAAAAATGGGCGGCGTTGGTGATTCTATCATCTCTCTGATGTCGCCTCGCCCGGCTTGGTCGTGATGAGCTTATATACCGCCGTGTCCTTGGGTTCCAGATGGGAAGATTGGCTTGTAAGTCAGAATCACTGCTATATAAACCAAAAAGCCGCCGGGGATGCCTTCCAAAAACGGGAAGGCTCCCCGGCGGTATTCGTTTATAGGTTGCATTGCAGCCGATTGGTCGTTTTTATGTGCGACAGCTTTCTGTCCGCATCAAAGGTATTTCCGCAAAGTCGGCACAAGAACATTCATATTGATCGGCTTTGCGATATGGTCGTTCATTCCGGCATCCAGTGCCACCTGTCTATCTTCGGTAAAGGCATTTGCCGTCATGGCGATGATAGGGATGCCCGCCTTTTGGGGGTCATCCATCCTCCGTATCTTTTTTGCCGCATCGTAGCCGTTCATCACCGGCATCTGGATGTCCATAAGGATCAACTGATACGTTCCGTTCGCAGCTTTTTCCAGCATATCCACACATTCCACACCATCTTTTGCGCGGTCTACCGTACAGCCTTCTTCCTGCAGCAGTTCGGTGGCGATCTCCGCATTGAGGTCGTTGTCCTCGGTCAGCAGGATCCTTGTACCGCACAGGCACTTTTGATCCGAAGGGTTTATTTCTCGTTTCGCCTGTGTTTCATCCTCGGACGCAATGCGGCAGGGAATGGTCACAGTAAACTTGGAACCAACACCGATCTTGCTCTCCACTGCCACGGTGCCGCCCATCAGCCCGACCAGCTTTTTCACGATCCCCATCCCGATGCCGCTGCCTTCCACCTTGCTGATGGTGGACGTACGTTCCCGTTCAAAGGGTTCAAAAATGTGCTTCTGAAACTCCTGCGACATTCCGATACCGTTATCAGCAACCGTGACCACCGTATCGCACCAGCCCTCTTTTTCGCCGGGCTTCTGCGTAACATCGCAGCGGATCGTGCCGCCGGCTCCCGTGTATTTGACTGCATTGCTGACAAGGTTCGTACACACCTCGGTAAGATGCGGAATATCCACATAGACATACGGATGCAGCAGATGTGTTGTTACCGTAAGCGTCTGCCCCTTGCTGTCTGCCTGATTCCGGAACATGGCAATGCAATTACGGAAATCCTTATCGACATCCGAAACAGAATACTCCATCTCCGTCTTATCGTTCTCGATTCGGGCAAGATCCAGAACATTGTTCAGTAGCATCAGCAGGTTCTGTCCGCACACCTGAATGTTCTCCATGTAATTTTTCAGCTTTGCAGGGTCGTCCGAATGCCGGGAAGCAAGGTCTGCGTAACCGATAATGGCGTTCATGGGCGTGCGGATATCATGCGACATATTGAACAGGAAGGTGGATTTGGCGTGGTTCGCGCTCTCGGCGTTTTCTACGGCGATCTGCAATTTTGCATTCAGTTTCTGCGTATCGTTTGCGGCTTTTCTTGCAGCAGCTTCGGCTTTACGCGCCTTCCGCAGCAGCTTCAGGATCGTGAGCAGAATGGCTGCAACCGCAATGCTGCTGACCAGCAGAACCATAAAGAAATTGTCCTTTATAAACTCGCTCAGGGTAACCTTCCGTGAGGAGCTCTTATACATCGCCAGAGAGCTGGTAAGCATATTGGCTGGCATTGCCTTGATCGTTTTGTTCAGGATGGACAGCAGGCTGCGGTTTCCACTATTGACCGCGAAGCAAGATTTGGCAGGATTTGGCAGCAGAACGCTGTAAAACCCATGATTCTTGCTGTATTTTGCCTCGCTGCTGACCCCTGTGATAAAACAGTCTGCCTGTCCGTCCTTGACCAGTTTTATCGCATCCTCCTGTGTATCGCAGTCCACGATTTCCCACTGCGGATAATAAAACGCAAGGTACCTTGTTAGGGAGATCTTGTTTTGGGGAACGGCAATGCGGTTCGCTTTGTTTTCGTTAAAATGCTGTTGGTTCGTGACCGCCATCATATTGGAGGTCCACGTTGTGTTGGTGCAGGCAACGCGATATTCTTCTGCCAGATTGGGACTCTGGTCGAAATGGAAGATCATGTCGATCTCGCCTGATTTCAGCGCATTGAGTTCCGCCTCTTTGTCATCATAACCGACCAACTGGAATTCCAGCTCCTGATTTCCCAGACAATCTGCGGCAAACTGAATATAGTCCGTTATTGTCCCGGTAATCTCCCCAGTGGCAGGGTCATAGGTGCTGACGCCGCGATCACTCGTCAAAAAGCCCATCCGGATGGCACCATGCCCTTTAAGCCATGCCTTTTCCTCCCCCGTAAGGATAGGGATATAATCCAGCGAGAAATACCTTTTATACAGATCTGCCGTATAAAAAGGAGCCGCTTCGTCCAACGCGCGCATCGCATTGTCCAGTTCTTCCTTGAGATCCGGACGGTCTTTGTTGAGCGCATAGTAGATGCCGGATTTTCCCACGCGGGTTATGGTCGAGATGCCAAGCTCTGCCCAGAAGGATTCTTCCAGTGAAACAAAGCAGTCGATCTCGTGGTTTGCCAGCTTTTGTTTCACATCCTCGTTGTTGGAGATGTTGACGTGCTGCGTTTTTATGCCGTGTTTTTCCTCCCATTCGGTCAACATCACCTCCGGTTCCGTTCCCATCAGAACACCGATCTTTTTGCCGTTCAGCGTTTTGTAATCGGAAGCGGAGATGTCTGCGCGCGAGAGATCGGCGTAGAGGTAATATTTTTCCTCCCCCATCGGTTCGTCCGAAAACAGCATCTCCTCAGCGCGATCCTCCGTATAAGAAATATCGCCCATAATGTCGATCTCGCCGTTTTTGAGCTTTTCGAAGCAGTCCGACCAGTCGCAGGTCACATACTCGAACTGCCAGCCTGTATAGCCGGATAAGGTCTGCAGTAATTCGTAGCCGTAGCCCTTTCTTGCGCCCTTCTCGTTGCAATAGTTGAAGGTGTCCTCAAACGAACCAACGCGGACGACCTTTGCAGGGGCGGTTTCTGCGGCAGCCTTCACAGGGAGCACGGCTGACAGCAACAGCAGCAGGCACAGCATCGCACAGACGCTTTTCCGCATCAGCGTCTGCATGGTTTCGCTCGTTCCAAAGTTTTTCATTTTTCCCAATCTTTCTCCGCCCCAGACGGCTGCAGTTTGAGTTCATTTCCGTACCGCCGATTTTAGATTTGATGCCGTTCATCCGCACATCGGTCCTGTCGATGGTATACACGATTTTGGGAATGATGTCTTTTCGTCATTTTAACAAATTCGCTCTTTTATCGTACATACCTTAAAATCGTTTTTATAACTTCATCAATCACAATCGGCTTTGACAAATGTGCGTTCATTCCTGCATCCAGTGATGCCTGAACATCTTCTGCAAATGAATTAGCTGTCATTGCTATAATAGGAATGTTTTTTCCATCCGGTCTGTCATTCATTGCCCTGATTGCTTTTACCGCTTCATAACCATTCATTTCAGGCATCATGATATCCATCAGCCACAACCGGCATCAGCAGAATACGAAGGATCACCTTCTCCGCTACATTGTCCACCTGAATAAAGAAAAACAGCACAATGCTTACCAGCATAACACCGGTCAACGCAATATTCACGATAAGTAGTGCCAGGATCAGCACTGTCATCAGATTTTTCTTCATTGGTCTTATGCTTCCTTTCCCTCTCCACACTAATATGTTGTGGATGGATTATAGATTCTGATCTCTACACGCCGATTCTTGCTGCGCCCCTCTTCTGTGGAGTTATCAGCTACCGGTACACGGTCACCCATCCCTGCGTGTCTCAGATCAGATGGATCCAGAGAGGTAGTCTCTGTCAGATAATAGAACACGGAAAGTGCTCTGGCGCTGCTCAATTCTTCATTATCGGCAAACCTCGCACTGTGAATAGGGACATTATCTGTATGTCCTTCGATTTCTATGGTGGAATTACTTCCGTAACGTTCCAGGATCACTCCCACCTTGTCCAGAACTGCCTTAGCCTGATCCTTCAGGCTGTCACTTCCGGAATCAAACAACAGCGCTCCCTTCATAGATAGCTGCACATATTGTGCCGTAAATGACACACTGACCTGATCTGCAAGGCTGTCCTCCACCAGAGCTTCCTGTACTGTTTCAGCCAGTTCTTCGTTGCTCTCCAGATTTTTCTCATTCAGTGCCTCTTCCAAAGCTTCTGCGCTGTCATATTTCTCATAATTATCAGAATCCGTCTCACTGTCTGCGTTTCTTCCGGCATTACTGATATACTCATCCAGATCATTCAACTGGCTGACGCCGTTGCTGATCAGGATACCCTCACCGATTGCCGTGGATCCGGCATTGAAAATGCTAAAAGTGCTGTTCGACATAGCTGCTGCCATTTCGCTGTACTTGGTTGCATCTATCGAAGACATGGAAAACAACATAACAAAGAAGCACAGCAGCAAGTTCATCAGGTCACTGAATGTGGTCATCCATGCCGGGGATCCAGCAGGTGGATCTTCATATGGTGCTCCGGGCGCTCTTCCCGCAGCATGC
>OGZZ01002588.1_pt1 | contig 11427 bp, 10 predicted proteins | sample 1577021 | NCBI WGS metagenome assembly OGZZ01 (sample SAMEA3541526, study PRJEB24748) | human gut metagenome | biome: human gut; feature: human-associated habitat; material: faeces | place: China | collected 2012
AAGAGCAGAAATTCGTATTTGTAAGCCAATACCGTCATGGACTGGGTATCACGGCTTACGAACTTTGCGCCGGTGTCTGCGAAAAGGAAGACGCTTCCCCACTCGTCTCCGCCCAACGGGAATTGCTCGAAGAGACCGGCTACGGCAACGGAAATTGGAGCGAACTGATGGTAATAGGCGTCAATCCGAGTACCCACACCAACCTGACTTATTGCTATCTTGCCACAGATGTAGAGTCAGTCATGGCACAACATCTGGAAGACACGGAAGACCTCAGCGTCCACCTTCTGACTCTCGACGAAGTAAAAGAATTGTTGCTAAACGACCAGATCAAACAAGCGCTCCATGCCGCCCCACTTGGGAAATACATGGCGATGAATCATTTGATCTGAGATATTTCCTAAACTCAGGCGAACAAAAGCAGACAAACCATAAAAATAAAGCTTCATGCCTTTGCCACAATAATTCCATCGGCATGGCACGACCGTTTCACCAGTATGGCACAACCGTTTCATCGACATGGCACAAACTCTTCCTGCCTATGATACTACCAGGACATGCTGCTCCGCCTGATAATAACCGTATATTTTGCATAATCCCGAAAAAGCGTTATTTTTGTTCGCATTAGCAACATGTCTCCAATGAAGTTTAAACTTAATATCATATTCGCGTTATTTTTTACCATATTTTGCGTCAACCGTTTACAGGCCCAGGAAAAAGCCTTTCCCAAGAAAGGAGAAGGCATCACCCTGTTCCTCAAACGCCATAACCGTACAGGTATTTCATATCAGAAACAGTTCATCGAGCTGAACAAAAACAAGTTAGGCAAGGGGAATACCCTTAGGATAGGAGTCAAATATACGCTTCCCCCCTTACAGGGAAAAGAAGCTGTTGCATCCGCCATCAAACGAGCGAACTATGAACCGTTGTTCGGCAAAGAACTGGCCTCCTATAAGGTAACATCGTCCGAACTAAAAGGAGCCTGTTTCTATCTGGTCAGCGGACACGGAGGCCCTGATCCTGGAGCAATCGGACGGATTGGCAAAATCGAGTTGCACGAAGACGAATATGCCTACGACATCGTACTCCGTCTGGCACGCAACCTGATGACAAAAGGAGCCAAAGTCCACATTATCATTCAAGATGCCAAAGACGGGATACGGGATGCCAAATACCTGAAGAACAGTAAACGGGAAACTTGTATGGGTAGCCCTATTCCTTTTAACCAGGTCCGTCGCCTGAAACAACGAAGTGACAAGATAAACACCCTGTTCAAGCAGGATAAATACGCCTACAAACGAGCTATCTTCGTGCATGTGGACAGCCGGAACAAGGGACACCAGACCGATGTTTTTTTCTACCACCAGAATAAAAACTCCGAAAGCAAGCATCTGGCGAAAACCATGCGGACAACTTTCACCCATAAATATAAGAAGCACCAGCCGGGACGAGGATTTACCGGAACAGTGGACGGACGGAACTTATACGTGTTGAGACATACGACACCGGCCTCCGTTTTCGTCGAGTTAGGTAATATCCAAAACAGTTTCGACCAGCAGCGAATCATCCTGAGCGACAACCGCCAGGCACTCGCGAATTGGCTTTGCGAAGGATTTGTCACCGATTACAACCGCTACAAGAAAAAAACACGGTAAAAAAACAACATTCATCCGTTAAAAAGATTACTTTTGCATATGAAACTAAATAAAACATCGTTTTAAGCATACCATGAGTAATCCATATATATCCCCGTTCGCGAAACCCGTATATGTAATGTTGAAGCCTGTCGGTTCAGTTTGCAACCTGGCGTGCGAATACTGTTATTATCTGGAGAAAGGGAAACTTTATCCAGAGGTGAAAAATCATATCATGAGCGAACAGTTACTGGAAAAATTCATCAAGGAATATCTGGAATGTCAGATGATGCCGCAGGTTCTCTTTACCTGGCACGGTGGTGAAACGCTGATGCGTCCGATCAGTTTCTATCGGAAAGCACTGGAGTTGCAACGCAAGTACGGCCACAGACGCCAGATAGACAACTGCATCCAGACAAACGGGACACTGCTGAACGACGACTGGTGTCGTTTCTTCAAAGAGAACAACTTCCTCGTGGGAGTTTCGATAGACGGCCCGCAGGAGTTTCATGACGAATATCGTCGCAACAAGCAGGGACTCCCCTCCTTCTATAAAGTGATGAAGGGAATCGAACTGCTGAAAAAGCATGGCGTGGAATACAACGCAATGGCAGTCGTCAATGACTACAACGTAGATTATCCGCTGGAATTCTATCACTTTTTCAAGGAAATAGATTGCCACTATATCCAATTCACCCCGATTGTAGAACGCCTCGGATTCCATCAGGACGGAACGTTGCTCACCTCGCCGGAACAGCAGGATGCCAACATCAAACTGGCCCCTTTCACGGTCAACGCCGGAAAATGGGGAGATTTCCTCTGTGCGGTCTTCGACGAATGGCTGAAAGAGGATGTCGGTAATTATTATATCCAGCTTTTCGACTCCACACTGGCAAACTGGGTAGGCGAACAACCGGGCGTCTGTACGCTGGCACGCACTTGCGGACATGCCGGTGTGATGGAGTTCAATGGCGACGTATATGCCTGCGACCACTTTGTATTCCCGGAATATAAGTTAGGTAACATCCATACTCAAACGCTTACCGAGATGATGTACAGCCAACGCCAACTGAAGTTCGGAGCAGACAAATATGAAACACTCCCTACCCAATGCAAGGAGTGTGACTACCTGTTTGCCTGCAACGGCGAATGTCCCAAGAACCGTTTTCTCCATACGGCAAACGGTGAACCCGGATTGAACTATCTATGTAGAGGTTACAAGAAATTTTTTAAGCACGTGGCTCCTTACATGGATTTCATGAAAAAAGAATTGTTGGCCGAACGCCCGCCAGCCAACGTCATGCAATGGGCAAAAGAGAATAAACTATAATCGAACATATGAAAATCAACAGACGTGATTTTATCAAAACAGGAGGTATGGTTATGCTTGGATCATTAGCAGTTCCCTCATTCCTGGGAAGTTGTACCGGAAACAAGGTAGATCAGGCTACCGGTATCTCATTCGCTCAGAACCATTTTGGTGTCAGTGAAAGCGACATGAAGAAAGTGTTGGCAGCAGCACTTGAGAAAGGAGGCGACTATGCAGATCTTTTCTTTGAACATTCCTACCGGAACAATATCGGATTGCAAGACGGAGCCGTAAACCGTGCTTCGTCCAATATCGATTTCGGTATGGGAGTACGTGTATTGGCCGGTGATCAGACCGGTTATGCGTATGTGGAAAACGTGACTCTCGACGAGATGCTGAAAGCTGCCCGCACGGCAGCCCGTATCGCAACCGGCTCGGCAGGAAAAGCTCCGGTTGCCCTGACGGAGGAACCGATCCCGAATAATTATTACGGTGTACAAACTCCTTGGGACGAGCTCGCCGTAAATGCAAAGACCCCGTATCTTCAGAAACTGAACGATCAGATTTTTGCGCTTGACAAACGGGTGCACAAAGTGATGGCTTCGTTGGGAGACACGACTTCACACATCTTGTTCTGCAACTCCGAAGGACAGATGTACTACGACTATCGTCCGATGGTGACGCTGGGGGCAGTCTGTATCATGGAGAACAACGGGAAGATCGAAAATTCATATGCATCCCGCGCTTTCCGCATGGGAGCCGAATTCCTGACAGATGATATCATTGCCGAAGTAGCTAAGGAGGCAGTAGAGAAAACCTCCATCCTATTCCAAGCTATCAAGCCTAAAGGAGGCGAAATGCCGGTCGTAATGGGTGCAGGAGGTTCCGGCATCTTGTTGCACGAAGCAATCGGCCATGCTTTCGAAGCTGACTTCAATCGCAAGAATACATCGATCTTCTCCGACCAGCTGAACAAAAAGGTTTGTAACGAGCATATCAATGTGGTGGACGACGGTACGATTCCTTTCAACCGCGGTTCTGTCAATATCGATGATGAAGGTATCGCCGGGCAAAAGACTTATATCGTGAAAGAAGGCATTCTGACCAGCTACCTGCACGACCGTATCAGTGCCAAACATTACGGTATACCTTCAACGGGGAACGGTCGCCGTGAATCATTCCGCCAGATGCCGATCCCGCGTATGCGCGCTACCTATATGGAAGCCGGAAACGTGACGGAAGAAGAAATGATCTCGACGGTGAAGAAAGGTATCTATGCCTCTAGCTTTACCAACGGGCAAGTACAAATCGGTGCGGGCGACTTCACCTTCTTCGTGAAAGACGGTTATCTAATCGAAAATGGTAAACTGACACAGCCGATCAAAGATATCAATATCATCGGTAACGGTCCACGTGCATTGGCCGATATCACGATGGTCGGAAACAATTACAAGATGGATAACGGCACCTGGACATGCGGCAAGGACGGACAATCCTGTCCGGTAACCTGCGGTATGCCGTCAGCCTTAGTTAGTAAACTTACTGTAGGAGGAGAAAATTAAAAAGATTTATGATTTATGATTTATGCGTTGTCTACACACCCATAAATCATAAATCCAAAGTCATAAATCATAAATCTAAAATCATAAATCATTAGACATGATAACGAACGAAAATAAAAAACTGGCTCAGTGGGCCATGGAATTTGCCCTGAAAAACGGTTGCCAGGCCTCACGTGTAAGTATCTATAATGGATCGAGCAGTTCCTTCGAAATACGTGATATGAAAATGGACCGCTTGCAACAGGCATCGGAAAACAGTTTGGTGATCCATCTGTTTGTGGACGGACGTTTCGGTTCCTTCTCTACAAACCGTCTGGATAAAAAGGAACTGGAAAGTTTTATCCGTAACGGTATCGCTTCCACTCGCTTCCTGGCGGAAGACAAGGCGCGTACGTTACCCGACTCTTCTCTCTATTATAAAGGAGGCGGCGCCGACTTGCAACTGATCGATCCGAAGTTCGACTCAATCCAGCCGGACGACAAAGTGACGCTGGCCATGAACGTCTGCAACGAAATGATGGGAAAAGCCCCCCGTATTATCTCGGTCAATTCATCCTACAGCGATGAAAAGGATTTCAAATATATGGTTGCCAGCAACGGCTTCGAAGGGGAAGCATCCGGTTCTTCTTTCAGCCTAGTTGCCAGCGTAAGCATCAAAGGTGAAGGGGATGCTCGCCCGGAATCCTATTGGTTCGATTCTTCACTTTACTATGATAAGTTAATTAAAGAAGGTCTGGGAACAAAGGCCCTGGAACGTGTAATGCGTAAACTGGGACAGAAAAAGGTCGCTTCCGGCAAGTATCAGATGGTTGTGGACAATATGAATTCCTCCCGTTTGCTTTCTCCGGTAATTGACGCATTATATGGTTCTTCCATCCAGCAGAAAAACTCTTTTTTGTTGGATAAAATCGACCAGAAAGTATTGGGTGACAAACTAACGGTTATCGATGACCCCCACATGGTGGGTACATCCGGTGCCCGATATTTCGATGGCGAAGGTGTAGCGACAAAACGTATGCCTGTGTTTGAAAACGGTATCCTGAAAACCTATTATATCGATACCTATTCAGCCAACAAGATGAATATGAGACAAACGATTGCCTCCCCTTCTATCCTGACCATGCAAATGGGAAATAAGGATACGGATGGTCTGATTGCTTCTGTCGACAGAGGCATTCTGGTGACGGGTTTCAACGGCGGTAACAGCAACAGTACGACCGGTGACTTCTCTTACGGTGTAGAAGGTTTCCTGATCGAAAAAGGCAAACTGACACAACCCATCTCCGAAATGAACGCAACAGGCAACATGATTTCCTTGTGGAGTAATTTAGCCGAAGTCGGCAATGACCCGCGCACATTCTCCAGTTGGCGTGTTCCTTCTCTAATATTTGACGGGGTCGATTTTAGCGGGTTATAAGAAATAATATATATTGTTAAATAGTAGATGGATATAGAAGTGAATCCTAAAAGTTAGACAAAAACATTTAGAATTCACTTCATTATATTTTGTCTATACCAAAAGATAACAGAATAAACAGAGGCATCTTGATCTTCCAACATTTCCTTCTCTTTCTGTTTTTCATATAATTGTTCAACAGATTTGGTGTCCCTCCCAAACATTTGATAAAGGAATCAAATCTGGTATATTTAATAAATGTCAGATACGGAAAATAGGTGTTCACTGAGCGCCTTTAAGGCATGCACTTTATCCTCCGCTTTCATCACCAACGATACGTTACTACTACTACCACCGTATGAAATCATTCGTACGGGAATATCTTTCAACGCATTGATGATGCGTGCCTCAAAACCGACATTTTGCCATTCCAAGTCACCAACAACACAAACAATCACCATATTCTTTTCGACTGTAATCGTTGCGTATTCCCTTAATACACCCACAATCTCGTCTATGTGCTTGTCATTATCAATCGCTACGGAAACTCCGATATCAGAAGTAGTCACCATGTCCACCGGTGTATTGTAATTATAGAATGTATCAAACACGATGCTCAGAAAATGAGGTGTCGGTATCGTATGTAGCGACTTGATCTTGACATATGTGATATTGTCTTTGGCGGCAACAGCTTTGATCGCCTCTTTTTCAGCAGTGTTCGAGATCAATGTACCTGACGCACTTGGTTGCAACGCGTTCAAAAGGCGTACCGGAATGTTCTTTTCCTTGGCAGGTAGGATACAAGCCGGATGCAGTATCTTAGCACCGAAATGCGCCAACTTGGCTGCTTCGTCGAAGTTCAATTGTCTGACAGGAGCGGTATCATTGACAAACCGTGGATCATTATTATGCATTCCGTCAATATCCGTCCATATCTGTATCTCTTCTGCTTGGATAGCCGCTCCGATTAAAGAGGCGGTGTAATCACTTCCTCCCCTTTCCAAGTTGTCAATACTGCCGTAGGCATTCCGGCAAATAAAACCTTGCGTGATATATATTTCAGCCTCCTTGTTTTGCTCCAAAAGAACCTTTAGGTGTTTAGAGATATATTCCATATCCGGTTCATTGTCCACCGTAATGTTTTCAGCCATGCGAATCCTCCTCTCCGTTCAGTCCGATCTCACCGCTCCGTGCCGCCTGCATCAGAGCCGCCACGAAGAATCCGAAAATCGCACCGGCTTCAAAAAATGCGAATCCGATAAAAAAGTTCAGCATAGCACACCTCAGTCGATGCAGATGCAGGTCAGCTTCTGCCCATCTGCCATCAGGGTGGTGCTGTGGCTTTCCAGATAGGTCTGAAAGCGGTAAATATCCTCCACCGTCAGGGATACGATGGTGCTATGCCCATCGGTGCGGTAGAAGATGACCGGGCCGGTCAGGTACCGCTTGCCTGCCAGCTTGAGGACCTGCGCCGGATTGTAGCTGATAAACAGCGGCGCACCCTTCACGGAAATCAGGGCATCGTCCTCGTCAAAACAAGGCAAAATGGAAGGGGCATCCTCCTCCACGATAATGGTCAGTTCCATGTCCGGGCCGATGGCGGCAAGGTAGACATTCTCGCTTACCATTTCGGTCAGGCAGGATGCCGCCTGTTTCAGCATGGACAGGATGTTCACATCCACCGTGATCTGCGGTGCATGGGGAGCGGAGTGAAAAGGAATCGTGTTATTCATAGGCGTTACCTCCAAATTTTTGCAAACAAAAAAGACCCTATCGGGTCTTGCGTTACGGGTCAGCGTTCGTTGCGGCGCTGCTGCTTTTTCTGCCATGCATCCAGAAGCTGGATGATCTTCTCCTCCATCTGTTTGGGCGTGTAGCTGCGGGGGAAATACTTCCGTAGGGTCTCGTTTTTGATGGTCACGGTGTCTTTCTCGCTCTTTTTCTCCTGTCCCATCACATCAAAGGCTTTTTCGTAGCTGAACTCTCCCTGCTGTGCCATCTTTTTCAGTTGCTGCGCCTGCGATAAGGACGGCGCATTCTGGGTGTCCTGCATGGCTTCTAAAAAATCCCGCTGTTGGCTTTCGTCCAGATAGGACAGCTCCACAGCGGGATTAAAGGCAATTTTCTTTTCGTCCACCATGTCCAGCAGTTCAGGTACAAGATTGGTCAGGCGGATAAATCGCTTGACCTGCGACTTGGTATCACTGGCTTCCTCTGCCACCTTTTCGGCTGCTGTCAACTTCGGCCCAATTTGGGCCGAAGTTAAATCTGACCTAGCACCTTGATTTTTTATGGCTTCCAGCTTCATTTTGTAGGCGAAAGCCCTTTCGCTGGGTAGGATATTCTCACGTTGGAGATTGCTGTCCACCATGAGCAAAACAGCGGCATCATCATCCATCTGACGGACGATAACAGGCAGGGCATCCAGCCCGGCAAGCTGTGCAGCGTGCTGACGGCGGTGCCCGGAGATGATCTCATAGCCACCTTCCGGGCGGGGGCGGGCAATCAGCGGAGACAGCACACCGTACTGCTCCACGCTTTCCACCGTGCGCTGCATGGACTCATCATCCAAAACCTTAAAGGGATGATTCTTGAAAGGAAACAGCTCTCCGATGGGAATCTGCTGAACCTGTTCCCGTTGTTGTTCCTGTCGGGATTCTTCCGTGGAGAAAATGTCATCTGCCCCTTTCAGCGACACGTTTAAGCTGTTTTTCGGCATCAGTCAGCACCTCCTTCGTCAGAGATTGGTAGGCTTCTGCCACCTTACCTTTGGGGTCGTGCTGGAAAATGCTTTTGCCCACTGCACTGATTTCCGCAGCACGGACAGACCGGGGAATGGTCTGGTCGAACACCTTGATCTTGCTGCCGTAGGCACCCCGAATCAAATTGTCGATCTGCTGTCCGTAGTTGGTGCGGCTGTCGGTCATAGTCAGCAGGATGCCCTCGATTTTCAATTTCGGGTTGATCTGCCGCCGGACCTTCTGCACCGTCTGCAAAAGCTGTTCCAGACCTTTCGCAGACAGGTACTGCGCCTGCACGGGAATCAGGGTGGTGTCTGCCGCCGCCAGTGCATTTACGGTCAGCATCCCAAGGGAAGGGGTGCAATCCAGCAGAATGAAATCGTAGTCGTGCTTTGCGCCTTCCAGCACCTGTTTCAGCATCTTCTCCCGGTTCATGCAGTTGACAAGGGAAACTTCCAGCCCCGCCAGTTCAATGTTTGCCGGAATCAGGTCAACGCCCTCTGTGTGGTGCAGGATGCCTTCGCCGGGTGGAATGCTCTGGTCGTTCATGGCTTTTGCCATCAAGGTGGAAAGGGTTGTGGGCAGTTCATCGGGCTGCTGCCAGCCCATGCTGATGGTCAAACTGCCCTGCGGGTCAGCGTCCACCAACAGGACTTTCTTGCCTTCCATCGCCAGCCCGATGCCTAGATTTTCACAGGTGGTGGTCTTGCCAGTGCCGCCTTTCTGGTTGACGATGGCAATTGTGGTTGCTTTCTTTGAAATTTTTATCACCCCCGCATCGCTAAGTCGTGATTAGTTTGGTTTTGATAGGAAAGTTGCATCGTGGTGGGTGCGTTGTACAGAGAAGCGAGCAGGTATTGTTTCATGTTTCGGATCGGGCTGCTGTTCTCTGCAAGGCACTTCAGCACAAAGCGGATATGGTCAGCGTTCAGCTTCATAAAGCGACTGCGTACCACCTCGGCGGGCTTATCGTCCCCGGCAATGCGCAGCAGCTTGCGGTTGGTAGCGCAGGTGTCCACCAACAAATCTACGATCTGATAGATGGTGTCCTCATCGTCCGGGCAGAGCCGGAGCAGAAGGTCTACCTCCAAAGACTGAGAAAAATATTCTTCCAGTTGGGTGCGTTTGCTCATCCCATCCGCTTCTTCAGAATAGAATGGATCAGTCTCACTCATTTCAGTATCATTCTCTATTACAATAAACATGGAACCGGATATGGCAGCCAGCCATATTCCATTCCAACTCGTACCTAAGCTACAATAAGAGAGTAATCGGCTAACGCATCATTCTCTGGGCTTCTACGCCCGTTCTAAAGACAGTTGACCATCTCTCTTGTTGTAGCATTCGTTTTAAGCAGGTTGAGCCACCCGCCAAGCGGAGCGTTCGTGTCACCCAATAGATTGAATCGGCAACGAGTAAAAGATGGATTCCGGTTGCAAATACAAAGTAATGGAGGAACCGTTATGAACGCTGTAGGCATTGACGTTTCCAAAGGAAAGAGCATGGTTTGCGTCATGCGCCCCTTTGGAGAAGTAGTACTCGAACCCTTTGAAGTTTTACATACCGCCCAAAGCCTGAACGATCTGGCTGGGAAGCTCAAAGCTTTGGACGGAGAGACCCGTGTCGTCATGGAAGCCACCGGGAATTACCACAAACCAGTTGCTTTCGTTTTACACGATGCGGGCTTATTCGTTTCCGTAGTCAATCCTGTTCTGATTCATGACTATGACAACAACAGTTTAAGACGTGTCAAAACGGATAGAAAAGACGCTGTTAAAATCGCCAACTATACGCTCGACAAGTGGACACGGCTACGACAGTATCTTCCCGAAGATGATACCCGGCTGGCTTTGAAGAATTGTTATCGTCAGTACCAGCAAGCCGTGGCAGTTCGTACTATGCTGAAGAATAATCTGATCTCATCTCTTGACCTGACCTTTCCAGATGCAAACAAGCTATTTTCAAGCCCCGCAAAGAGCAACGGGTGCGAAAAATGGGTCGATTTCATTGGAGACTTCTGGCACAGTGAGTGTGTTTCAAGCCTTTCCTCTGATGCCTTTGCTAAAAAGTATTTAAAGTGGTGTCAGAAGCACGGATATAATTTCACTCGCTCAAAATCGGATACAATCTATGCCTGTGCAGTCAATGCTGCTTCTCTTCCAAAATCCCCAACCTCAAAACTCCTTATTCAGCAACAGGTCGCTCAGCTGAAAGCCGTATCTCAGTCCGTGGCTGCATTCCAGCAGGAGATGCTTCGCCTTTCTCAACAGCTTCCGGAATTTGATACTGTGATGGAAATGTACGGCGTCGGCCCTTCTCTCGGTCCTCAACTGATGGCTGAGATCGGAGATGTCCGTCGTTTCTCATCCAAGAAATTACTCATTGCATTTGCAGGAATTGAACCGCAGCCAAATGATTCTGGCAAGATTGTGGGCAACGATAGCGGAATTAGTAAAGTGGGTTCGGCTGTTCTACGTAGGACGCTCTTTCTGATTATGACTGTCATCTTGAAGACACAACCTCAGGATGAGCCGGTTTTTCAATTCATGAACAAAAAACGCTCTGAGGGAAAACCCTACAAAGTTTACATGATGGCTTCAGCCAACAAGTTCTTGCGAATCTATTATGCTAGAGTGAAAGCTGTAATGGACTCCAAACACTCAAAATAAGCATGGATATTTGTTTTTGGTCGTAATTTCCTCTTGAGCCTGAGCTGAATTCAAAGAACCGCTTAGCTGGCGCAGCGAACCCTTGACAAACCGAAGCATTCAAATGCTATCCTGAT
>OGZZ01002592.1_pt1 | contig 11415 bp, 11 predicted proteins | sample 1577021 | NCBI WGS metagenome assembly OGZZ01 (sample SAMEA3541526, study PRJEB24748) | human gut metagenome | biome: human gut; feature: human-associated habitat; material: faeces | place: China | collected 2012
TCGGCGGCAAGGGTGTCCTTCAGGCTGCCGCCCTCGGCCCCGAAGATGGGCTGCACAAGTTTCCATATGAGTCACTGAACATAAAAAAAGGAGCGACAGGCAAATGCTGAAATACATTGGGAAAAGACTTATCATGCTGATCCCGGTTATTCTGGTAACCTCATTTCTGATCTTCTGGGCCATGAGCCTGACCGGCGGCGACCCGGCGTTAATGCTTGCGGGTGATAACGCAAAGCCGGAACAGATTGAGCAGATCCGTGAAGACCTTGGACTGAATGATCCGTTTATCGTACGTTATGGAAACTATATGAAAGGCATGTTGACTGGTGATATGGGTAAGTCCTATGTGACCAAGCGGGATGTATTCAAGCCCTTCATGGAGCGTCTTCCGAATACCCTGCTGCTGGGCGGAGCCGCCGTGCTCATCGCTGTAGTGGTATCCCTGCCGCTCGGTATTTACACTGCGATACATCAAAATACATGGAAGGATACAGCGGGTATGATATTTGCCCTATTCGGCACGTCCATGCCAAACTTCTGGCTGGGACTTATGCTGATCATCATATTTTCGCTGAAGCTGGGCCTGTTTCCAACGGGCGGTAAAGGCGGGCTGGACAGCCTGGTGCTGCCGGCAGTAACAGTAGGCTTCGGACTGGCTGCACTCATTACCAGAACGACACGCTCATCCATGCTGGATGTACTTCGTCAGGATTACATGACCACCGCGCGGGCAAAGGGCTGTTCAGAGAAGCAGGTCATCACCGTACACGGTTTAAAGAACGCGCTGATCCCGATCATCACTGCGATCGGTCTGCAGATGTCTCTGGTTATTACCGGCTCCGTTCTGGCAGAGACGGTATTCTCCTGGCCGGGAATCGGACGTCTGGTATATGACTCCATCTCCAAGCGTGATACCCCGATGGTTACAGGAGCGATCATTATGTGCTCCATCCTTATGTGTATCATTAACCTGGTGGTAGACCTGATCTACGCATTCTTTGATCCGAGAATCAAAGCTCAGTACAGTAAGAAGGGGTGATAACATGGCACAGGCAAGCGAAATCAAAAAACAGTATAAAAAAAGGACGCTGTTTCAGGAAACCTGGAGGCGCCTGACCAAGAACCGCGGTGCCATGCTGGGACTGGCCTTTCTGGTCCTTCTGGTACTGGCAGCGGCGCTCAGCCCGGTTATTTTCAATTACGAGAAAGACGTGATCGGCCAGAATATGAAAGACCGTCTGATGGGACCGTGCGCGGCTCATTGGTTTGGTACGGATGAGTATGGCCGTGACTTATTTGCACGTATCGTCTACGGTGCTCGTTATTCCCTGATCATCGGTGTCGGCTCCGTTTTGCTGGGACTTCTCGTCGGAACCATCCTGGGTTCCCAGGCAGGCTTCAAGGGCGGAATTACCGATTCCATCATCATGCGCGGCATTGATATTTTCTATTCCATTCCGAACATCATGACAGCGGTAGTTATTGTATCTCTGTTAGGACCGAGCACGGTGAACCTGATGATCGCGCTGGCCTTCTCCTGCGCCAGCAGTTTTGCGCGTATCGTGCGCGCTTCCGTTATGACCATTCGTGATCAGGAGTATGTGGAATCCTCCTACGCCATGGGACTGCCGACCTGGAAGATCATCGTAAAGCACATTCTTCCAAACTGCCTTTCCCCGATCATCGTGCAGATCACGCTGCTGATCGGTACTACCATCATCTCGGCTTCTTCCTTAAGCTTCCTTGGAATCGGTGTTAAATTCCCATACGCTTCCTGGGGTAATATTGTAAATGCGGTAAATGATGTATACGTATTGACCAACTTCTGGTTCGTATGGATCCCGGCCGGATTCTTAATCCTGCTGACCGTTCTTGGATTTAACTTTGTGGGTGATGGTCTTCGTGATGCATTTGACCCGAAAATGAAACGGTAGGTGCGAATATGGCATTATTTGGTAAGAAAAACGCAAACTATATCTCAGCTAAGGAAACCAAAAGAATCTCCAAAGAGAATCGAAAGATCACCAATGAGATAGAGAAGAAGAGAAACAGAAAGAATATTCCGGAGTCAGAGTATATCACTATCATGAAGAATCCGGAAAACGTAGTTGAGTTTGACAATGTTCATACTTATTTCTTTACAGATATTGGAACTGTTAAAGCCGTTGATGGTGTAAGCTTTGAAATTCCTCAGGGAAAAACAGTTGGTGTTGTTGGAGAATCCGGTTGTGGAAAGTCTGTAACTAGCCTTTCCCTTATGCAGCTGGTACAGCGTCCTCAGGGACAGACTGTAGAAGGAGAAATCCGTTTTAATACCGGAGACAAGGTTTACAATATTGTAAATACTCCTACAAGTGAAATGCAGAAGCTTCGCGGAAATGAGCTTTCCATGATTTTCCAGGAGCCTATGACTGCACTGAACCCGGTATTCCGCATTGGAGAGCAGGTTGATGAGATCACCAAGCTTCACAATCCGGATATGAGCAAAGAGCAGGTAAAGGCCAGAACCATCGAAATGCTGAAGCTGGTTGGAATTGCCAACAGTGAGGGCGTTTATAAAATGAACCTTCCATTTGCATACTCATACTGCAATTTGCACCATTCCGGGAATTCCTCATATGGCATATCTTTCACATCATTTGTAAAATCATTTTCTCTTCTATCAATGCCCTGTAGCATATCATAAATCGTTTGATTTTCATTTGGAGCAATGGGGCGTAGTACCCCCCCCCGTTCAGTTTCGTAATCAAGTTTTTTCCCTTTCTGACTGTTATATGATTTAAATTCTTCATAGTGATACTTGTCTCTCAAAACTTCCATATATGACTTTGATACATCAAAATCAATGCCGCTATGCATCGCCATTCCCTTTTCAAACATTCGCCAGTTACCATATGTTTTCGTCAGGACTTCGTCAGCAGCTATCGGAACCGTAACATTTAAGAATTCAAATGGAGCATTCGTACAATTCAAGACCCATTCTTTCTTCCAGTAATTTCGTCGATTATTATTGAATAGAAAGCTAACCAGACCTATTTCATTGCTCGATTCAATACTGACTTTTCTAAATATGTCATTTCTCTTTTTATCAATATTTTTTGGACCTGCAATCTTATAAATAGCATTCGAAACATAGTGCTTTATTTTTGCTTTTCCAGTAGCATTCGTCTTAAAGGCACTTCCATAAACTCTTCTGATAAATTGCTGTTGCTTTTCCTGCTTTTGCAATACTTCATCTGATCCAACCCCATCAATCGGAAAAATATCAATAAAAATCCCCTGATTAAATGTATTATGATCGTCAACATATCTCAAATCGATTGCTGTTGTTGCACTGTTTCTAATTTGAACATAGTCTATATTTCGACCCGGATCTGTCAAAGGTGTTTGCAAAAAAAATGGTGCTTCCAACTCATTTTTCGCCAATTGCACAAAGCGATCATAATCAGGGCGGAGCATTCCTACATCAACATCATCATCCCAAGGAATAAATCCCTTATGACGGATCGCTCCCAATAGACTGCCTCCCACTAATTGGTATGACAAACCATGCTTATTACAAACATCTATAAATTTTTCCAGCAGCTGCAACTCTGCAAACCACACCTGTTTTATTTCAATTCCTATATATGTATCGCACCTGACTTCCGGCTGCAAGAATTGTTCTTTATATTTCTCACATAACATCATTCAATACCCCTATTTTCTTAAAGAAGCTCTACTGAAATATCGCCATTAAAGTATCTCTTCAATATTTCACTGTCTTTATATCCCAGATAAGATCTATCTGGATCGTAAAAAACAATAAAATCATGATGTGTTCCGCGCTTTTCAAGCGGCGGTAGTTCCATATAATCCCCATATTGTTGCCGCAAACACGTATCATTTCCTTTAGGGATATTCAAGTCTATAAATTCATAGCTATGTGAAACTGTTTGCTGTACATCTGTTTTCTTATAGAAATGAATTCCCTGTTTCGCATAGGATGGCAACGCTACAGTATCCACATATTCTGTTTTTTTACCAGAATATTTTGTATTATTTTTTTCATACATTCGCCAAACAGATTCAATCGGAAACATTTTTAGCCCACTGATAATCAATCTCTTTATTCCGCTAAAGTTTTCTTTTCGATTCCAATTATTCAATGCAAGAAAAAGCATACTAGATTTTGCCAACTGCACTTTTCTTTTTATACCAGTTGGAACATTATCAAATGGATATAACTCAATAAAAATACCACCACCAGGCGCATTTTGCTCATATTCATCAACAATAATTCCGGTCGTATCATTATTGCGAATTCGCAGTAACGAACTAAATACATTGTTTTTTAATACACCATATTCGATTTTATAGTTGCTCGGAAGCTCTCTTATCGACACTTTTCTAAATTTATCAAAGTCACTTCGTAGCATACCGATATCCAGATCATCATCCCATGGAATAAATCCATTATGACGAACTGCACCAATTGCACTTCCTCCAATCAGGAAATAATTCAAACCATATTTTTCGCATACATTGCAAAACCATGTCGCCATTTCCAGTTCACATAACCAAACTTTTTTTCTTGTAACTGAAACCTGATATCCGTCTCTGATTTCAGTTCTAAGATAATCTTCTTTATTCATTATTCTTTTCTCCTACTAATCCCTTGAGTTTTCCTGTTTTGTACATCTTCAGCAACAAAAGCGCATTTACTAACACAAAAATTATCATAAGAGTCCATCTAACAACCAAGAGATCCAACAATACATAGCAAACTGCCAGTACTGCAAACAGCAGAACTGCTAAAACCGCAATGATTTTTGTATCAAACTGTTGAAATCCGATCAGTTTCTTTGCCATCAGGTAGTGGAATAAGAAGTAGCAGATATAGCAAAACAAAGTTGTATAAGCACCAGCAATATACCCAAACTGTTTAATAAAGAAGTAGTTCAGAATAATATTCAGTACAGCAATACATGATGTCGCAAACGCAATATTCCAAGTTTTCTTCAAATAATACTCCGTTGTCGATGGAAGTAAGTACAAAAATGTAAAGAAGGTACATGCTAACAACGGCAATACAACTATTCTCGACTCGTAATATTCTTTTCCTCCAAGAATAAGTACTACCTCTGGGGCAACAAGCATTACTGCTACAATCACACACCACATGGCGTACATATAAATCGTAGATACTTCTTTAATTTGCTTGAATTCCTTTTTGTCGGCCTTTTCGTAATACCATGGTCCATAAACTGTATCTAGTGAATTAACCAGTATTTGTATTATGGTATTAATATTAAACGCAAAACTATAGATACCAGCTTCTGCAACGCCAACCATATTGTTAATCATGATTCTATCAAACTGTGAAAGAACAATTTGAGATAATCCATGTGGAACAATCGGCAGGCTATACTTAACGCCAAACTTCCAGAATGTCTTATTATATTTAGGTTTCTCTGAAGAAAACAGCTTAAACAAAATATAGACGCATATTAAAACAAGTGGCGCAACACACCCTGCTATTCTTGCTGCATATCTTTTGCTGCTGAGTACCGTTGTCATCAAAATCAATGATATCAGCACATTTGCTATAGTGTTGAAAAATGCAATTTTCAAAAAAGAAGTGTATTTATAATCTATGCTAAGATCCGCATTATAAAACTGAAGTAACGCACTGCAATAGCTATGAATCATCAGTAGATCCAATGTCAGAAGATTTAATCCCGTCACCTGTGTAACCGAGCCTGAAAACAAATTCACAATCAATAATGCAACCGCCAGCATTATCATAGGAACAATCTCAATTGATGATACATATTTTCTATAATCATTTTTGAACTCATATCTTGCATTTTTCAAGCTGCTATGCAGTGTCACTCCTATCAAGATGACAAATATTCCCTCATAGGACATATATATGTTAAACAGGCCATAATCTGTTTTATTCATCAGTCTGGCAAATATGGGCAATGTAATTAGATTGATTCCCTTTAATAAATAATTTCCAATCGTGTACCCCATGCCAGCTTGGAGTACTTTGTTTGTTTTAATTTTTGATTTCATACTTCACTCTACACTCGTTCAACCATTCAATTGTTTTTTACTATTTGTAATTGAAAATACCATAAAAATTGCTGGAGTCCATAGGAAATAAAAGTACGGCAACCCTGTTAGAAATTGATCAAAAACATTTTGCAATGATATAAATACAACTATCAACCACGCATCATTATAATTCACACGACAAAAAATTGTTTTGAATATGTACTTTATTGGAACCCAAAGATTAAAATATGCATATGCAATAAACGCAAATATCCCATTATCGTAAAACATTTGTATTACAGGTCTGTCTACATATGTAAAGTTATATCCAAGACCCAAAAACAGATTTCTAATAAAATGATGGTTAAAGGTACTTCTCAAATTTTCCAGAATCGAAACTCTTGTTTGAGCTGATGAATCCACATCATTAACATTTAAATTCAACAGTGTTCCAATTCCACTTAGCATTGCATCTACGGTGCTCTTAATTTTTATAGAAAAGTACGGTATCTTATACAATGCAATAACAACCACCATAACGCTAATGGCACTAATCAAAATTTTATTAACAGATATAGATTTTGTATAATATTTAAAATACCAAATAACAAAAATCACAAATGAGCAAAGCAAAACAGATCTATTTCTAAATGAAAAAAGTCCAATAATATCTGCAAGTGCAAATATTCCTGTCGCAATTATTTCTATGCGATTCTTCTTCTTATAAAACAAACATGCTATTATATTTATGCCCAACGCTCTCGCTAATGTAATTGGGTCACCGCCTTGACTTAGCCATAGTTTACTTGTTCCCTCGTATGATAATTGCAATCCCTTAAATCCTTGTGTCGCTTGATAAACAATCACTAATGTGATAAACCCTGAAATCCAAAAAATAACTCTCCCAAAACTTTCAAACTTACAATATCTGGTATTTGAGTTTAATGTGATAATAAAAGCGATTAAGTATAAGTGAAATACAATTAATTGATTAGTCGCATTTTTACTAAAAAACGCCAAAATCAAAAGCCATATCTGAAAGCAAAGAATAGCAAAAAGTTTTACATTGATTTTTAATTCTTTAACTCCTCGATAGTCAATAAGCAACACTATTGATGCCGCCATTATAATATTCACAATCTCAAGTGCGGGTGCAACATTTCTTATTGCTGTTCCGAATTGCATACCAATAAAAACTAGCACTAGCCCAATTGTGCGCAAAATTTCTCTTCTACTTTTTGACTCTACCATCTGTGTTCTCCACAATCCTATAAATTGCTCTATACTTTTTTTGGAATTCTGCTACATTCAAACTTTTTTTATACATATTTGCGTTTTCATCATACGTATAATTTTTCCTTTGTACTGCCAAACTTAACACTTTTCTAAGAGCTTCAATATTTTCACTTTCAAACGTATATCCGAGATGATTCTTTTCGACTATATCTCCTAGACTGCCGTGGTTTGCTGCAATAATCATCTTTCCTTTAGCCACACCTTCACCTAAAGGACCACTGGCTCCATTAAAAGTTTTCCGATATGGCAGTACAATTGCATCTACAGCCTGAATCGCCATTTCAAACTCTTCATCGGTTAAAAAATTGAGATATAGCTTTACTCGATTTCTATATGGTCTTGCCAGTTCTTCAATTTTCTCTCGCTTTATAGCATCCTCTGCTCCAGCAACAAGTAACTCAAAATCTCCAGTCACGCCTTGCAATGCCTTAAGTAAAATGTCCAGTCCCTTATCATAGCGTGTTCCACCAATGCATCCCAGTACAAAGGCATTCTCACTTAGGCCATAATATTTCCGTGCTCCTGCTTTATCAATATCATATCCAGTAGAAAAATGCGGATACTCAATATGCACAACATTTTCAATTCCTGCATCTTTAACTTCATTAAAAATAGCATCAGTATGTACAACACCAACGCTTGACAAGTGCATGATTCTCTTAAGGCTTACAATTCCAATCTTTCCCTTTTTGAGTGCATGAATTGTATTGACAACCTTGTGTTTCTTTTTTAGTCCTTCTAGTCCTAACCCAAAATACTTATAAAACACATCTCCGTACAGGAAATGAACCACATCTGGCTTTTCTGTTTTTATAATGCCTTTGACTTCTTTTGTCCACTTATAATATTCCAGCAGTTTCTTGTTAAAAAAATCTGTTTTCCGGAATACATACTGTTTCGCATTAAGCCCTTCTATTTTTTCAGGAAGAACAAGAACGTTTTCCTTTACAGGAATGTCCATCAACGCTTTCAGATATGTTTGATGATGTCCCCCTGTTTCTATATCTACATATAATACTTTCACTTATTTTTCCTCTACTTACTGTTTCTTTTCCTTAAAAAAGCTTTCAAGCACTTGAATATGATTCTTTGCAATTTGATCAATCGTATTTGTTTGCATTTTATTGATGTTAGTAAGGCTCATTTGTCTGCATAGTTCTTCATTATCCCTTAACGTTAAGATCTTGTTTACCAACGCCTCTGTATCATCAACATCAATAATGTAACCGTTTTCTCCGTCTTTAATAAGTTCTACGCCTGCCACGCATCGCTTCGTTGTTATAACCGGAAGACCATTTGCCATAGCCTCATTGATTACAAGCCCCCATGTATCACCACGAGTCATAAGCACAAAAAGGTCTGCTGCGTTGTAGTATTCTCTTAGTTCATCCTTGCCTAAAAAATCAACAAAATGAACATTTGAAAGATTATGTGATTCCTTATACTGCTTATTTTCCGCAGACGGTTCACCACCGATAATGTAAAATTCTACGGATTCGCCAATTCTTTCTGCTGCTTTCAATATAATATCAAAACCTTTGCATTCGATATGTCTGCCAACTGTGACAACATTAAATTTTCCAGTCATCCCAATTTTCTCTTTCAGGCAGTTTTTCTCAGCATTAGACAAGAGTTTCTTATTAATATCTTCCTGATGGAGTGAAGTAAAATTATGCAAATGTATTCTTTTGCGATTTGCCCCATAGTATTCAAAATACTTCACTGCAGATTGGCCACCCGCAAAATACCCAGTTGCCCCTCGCATCAAAAAGCATTTTAATGCTTTCTTTAGAGGATTCGATTCCTCAATATCATTGCATCCATCACAATTGATAAAGTAAGGAACTCTCTTAAGTTTGCAAAACAATTCCAAAATGATAGCATTTTTTAGGCAGTTATTGTACAGAATAACTGCATCGTATGATTTCAGATTTTTTATGTCCTGTTTGAATTCTTTTTTTGCAGATGGATTATCAAGAATATTACAATCCACAGATACTCTTGATAGCCACTCAGCCGTTCTTTTTTCATCTTGCTGATATTCAAAATATACTTTTGATGACCAATGCTTTGCCAAATCTGCAAACACTTCAACACGATACGGTGCTGGGAACTCTCCTATAATTAGTAATTTGTTCACTTTTGTTTTTCCTCCACATGACGCATAAACTCATTGGAATCCGAGAAATATGCGGCATATTCTTTGATTTTTTCCTCGTTCCAATTCCACCATTTAATCTGTTTTAAATTTTCCACTGTTCCATCATTGAATCTTTTCCGAATCATTCGAGCTGGATTTCCTGCCCAAATTTCATATGGACCGACATCATGTGTAACTACGGAACCCATTCCAATAACTGCACCATCAGAAATTGTCACACCACTTTTTATTAACACATGTGACCCAATCCATACGTCATTTCCGATATGAACCTTCTGAAACGGTGAATATTGTAACGAACTTAATTTCTTCTTAATTATTCCTTTTGTTGTATTAAATACTGGTGAAACTGAAACCCAATCTATTGGATGGCTTCCTCCGCCAATTGCACAATAATTTGATATGCAGGTAAATGCTCCTATCTCTGCACACAAAACCGATGTATGTTCTCCTATATATGAATAGCGATCCATAGATGTTTCTACTACAACTGATCCAATATCAATTCGCGCACTTTTCTCAATATTTGATTGATTAATGCAAGGGCGATTAAACATCTTTTTTAGAATCTTTTGAATAATATACCCCAATTTCATGCCAGCACCGCCCTTCCAGTGCTAACGAAAGTCAAATTAGGGAAAAACTTAATTTTTAGTGCTGCCCCCCCCGATTACTGGGAATTGCTTCCAATGCTCCCTGTTGTTCCATCTTTATTCCCTTTTTCTCGCATTCGTAAATCTTGGCATCTACCAAGAAACGATACCAATACGCCTGCAAGAAGTGGAATATCTTTCCTTCCGGTCCATCTAGGAACCCCAGCTTAATGTAATACCGATAGATGAAATACAGATGAGCACGGAAAAACTTCGGCAGTCTATAATATCCGCTATTCTTCACTACACGCTTCATCTTTGCTTGTCCAGACGATGTGCCATCCTGCTCCAGGCTCTCATCCATTGCATTTTCAAGTGTCATCTGGTGATCCAGCACTTCACGGTTACTGTACCAGTTATGTTTTGCTGTCCACCATTCCAAATCCTTCTGATTGTTGTCAATCAGATCATGCTTGAACTCAACAGTTGTCCCCTCTGACAGGATCATGTGTTCATCCATGATTTTCATCTCGCAGGAAGCCTTACCTGTACGGAAAATACGGAGCAACAACTCTGGATAACGACCACCGTGTTTGATCCATCGCCCCATAAAATAAACTCTACGTCGAAGGATAATGCCGTTCACTGGAGCCTTGACCTTCGGAAGTCGTTCATCAATTTCCGCTGCCAAGTCCTTCATGATTTCTTCATCAGCATCCATACGCATCGACCATTCTGTATCAATACCAGTGTTTTGGAGTCCCCAGTTCAGCTGATCTGCATAGGAAACCCATTTATTCTGGTAAAAATCCAAACCAGATCCAATCTTCTGAAGTTCCGTATTCAACTCTTTACACAGTGCTTCTGTTCCATCCGTACTGAAGCTGTCTACAATAACAAACCTCTTAGCAACTCCACGAAAAGATTCCACACACTTCCGAAGATTCTTTTCTTCATTTTTTGTCAGTATAACTACTGTTAAATCTGTCATTTTTTATTTTCCTTATCCCTAGATGTAAGATATAAGCGAATATATATGTAACCACTACAAACACCAAAACGCTTATTATTGACGGTTTAACTATTCCTAATGTAAAAGCATGAACCAGATAAATCTCATACGAAATCATTCCAATCGTGGCCAACATTTTATTTTCAAACAATCCACTAAATGATTTTCCAAATACCATAATTCCTATCGCCATCGGCAAACAGGTCAACAATGCCATCGCATTCAATACAAGGTACGGCAGGTTCTTAACCACATTCAGCTGTGTTACTGCCATGAAGAGAAGGCACACTGTACCCCCCCCCGTTAAAACC
>OGZZ01002597.1_pt1 | contig 11393 bp, 14 predicted proteins | sample 1577021 | NCBI WGS metagenome assembly OGZZ01 (sample SAMEA3541526, study PRJEB24748) | human gut metagenome | biome: human gut; feature: human-associated habitat; material: faeces | place: China | collected 2012
CCGCAGCCGCCGGAGCGGTGCTTAAGCCGCTAGGCGGGAATTGTGCGGTGTTGCCCTGAATTATTCTTCTGTATGCGGATCTTGCGGCGGTACACCGTCCATTTCCGGGGCGGCAAAACGCGGTTTGTCGGGCGGGTACTCGCCCTGCATGGCGGCTTCCATGCGGCTCAAGCGGGCTTCCAGTGCGCTGATGCGGTTGCTGAGCACATCGGGCAGCGCCTGCTGGTCCAGGTCGTCCGCCGGGCAGGATTGGCTGCCGCGCACGCGGACCACTTCGGCCGGAACACCGACCGCGGTGGTATTGGCCGGCAGATTTTTGAGCACCACACTGCCCGCGCCGACACGGACATTATCCCCGATATACACCGGGCCAAGCACCTTGGCACCGGCACCGATCAGCACGTTATTGCCCAATGTGGGGTGGCGCTTGCCGGAATCCTTGCCGGTGCCGCCCAGGGTAACGCCGTGGTAGATGGTGCAGTTATCACCGATTTCTGTCGTTTCGCCGAACACGATGCCCATACCGTGGTCAATGAACAGCCGGTTGCCGATCTTGGCACCGGGGTGGATCTCGATGCCAGTCAGGTGGCGGGCCAGCTGGCTGATGAGGCGCGCCAGGAAGAAACACTTGTGACAGTACAAAAAATGTGCAATTTTGTGCGTTACCAGCACATGGAAACCGGGGTACAAAATGATGACCTCCGCCACATTGCGTGCAGCAGGGTCCTTGTCCCGGATGTTTTTTGCGTCTGCCCAAAGTCCCATCCAACTTACCTCATTTCGTTTGTGTCCTATCCCGAATATCCAAGGAAAACACTAGGATATCCTGAATTTTAAATATAGCACAATTTGCAGTAAAACGCAAGAATCAGACGGCGCTTCCCTGCGGTTTCTCCACCGCCCGGCTTTTCCTTAGGCAACACCGCACAATTCCCACCTTGCGGCTTAAGCACTGCTCCGGCAGCTGCGGCACGGCATCTGCGTTGCCAAAATGCTCGATAATGTCGGGTTGCGGTACCCGCATCGTGCTTCGGGGGCAAAAGCCCCTCGCACTCTGCGACCGCTGCCCCTGCTTCGGTTCGCTGTTTCCGCCACTGGCGGCGCTCACCTTTGCAGCATCCAGTATTATCTGCGCTTTTGGCTTAGCATCTGCCGTACCTCGCTCGCCGTATCGGCACTTAGAATTATGCGGTATTGCCTTATAAAATCTGCGCCCAGCAATGCATTTGCGCCGCAGTTATGCTACAATAGAACCAGAAAACCACACCGGGAGGGATACCAAAATGACAGAAAAAACTCACGCAGTGCCAAACGGCGTGATCCACTACTGGATGAATGATTTCCAACCGGGGCGGGCGGTGCTGGTGTTCCTGCCCGGCCTGACGGCGGATCACCGCCTGTTTGACAAACAGGTCGAAGCGTTTGAATCCACCTATAACCTGCTTGCCTGGGATGCCCCCGGCCACGGCAAATCCCGCCCCTTTGTGATGGACTTCACCCTGGCGCAAAAGGCCGCCTGGCTGCATGCCATCCTGCAGGCGGAGGGCATCACCGCACCGGTGTTGGTGGGACAGTCGGTCGGCGGGTATCTTTCACAGGCGTACATTCAGGCTTACCCCGGCGAGGTGCGCGGCTTTGTTTCTATTGACTCCGCCCCGCTCAAGCGCAAATACATGAGCGACAAAGAGTTCTGGATGCTGAACCATATGGCCCCCGTTTACAGCGCCATGCCCTGGAAAATGCTGCGCAATGCCGCTGCGCAGGGCATTGGCATTACCGAATATGCCCAACAGAACATGCGCGAGATGGTGGCCCAGTACAGCCGGGATGAGTTCTGCGGGCTGATGAAACACGGGTTCATCATGCTGGCCGGGGCCATTGGGGCAGACCTTGGGTACGATATCACCTGCCCCTGCATCCTGCTGTGCGGCGAGCACGACAAAACCGGCGCTACCAAGCGCTACAACCCGATGTGGGCTGCGGGCGAACATCTGCCGCTGACCTGGGTCAAGGATGCGGGGCACAATTCCAATGCCGATAATCCGGCCTTTGTGAACGCAGAAATCGAGAAGTTTGTAGCCGGGCTGCCGGGGTTAAGGACCGGACTGCAAGGGAGACTGACACCATGAAAATCGAACAGCAGGCGCAGACTCGGGCTTTCCTGATTCAATCATTCGGCAACGTCAGGGTGGGAACGTACACAGCACTGCGGTCGGGGCTGCTTTGATGTCACGATTCAAAAATGCCTTTGGCACACCGCCTGCTCCAAACACGGCTGCCCGTGGCTGTGCCGCCTGTTTTGCGATGCTGACAACATAATCGGCTTTACATTTACAAAAAAACTAAGTACCGGCGGCGACTGCTGCGGTTTCCATTTTTTCAAAAAGCAATCCACAGAAAATCGTTGATCCTATGTATCAAATAGTAAGGAGCGAGCCGAATGAAAAAGCGATATGGCATCTTGATACTTGGCACTTTTGCCTGTGCCGCATGTTTCCTGTTATCCGCCTGCGCAGGGCCAGCTGCGGAACAGTCATCCGTTCAGCCCCCCTATGACGGGCAGATCCAGAATGCCGATGTCTTTATCGACATGCCGAACCTGCGCCAGTATGGCGGCTACACCTGCGGGACCACCTGCGTGCAGATGGTGATGAACTGGCTGGACCCATACCAGGCCGATTGGAACCTTGCCGCCTATGAGGAAGAACTTGGCACCAACGAGGAAGCCGGAACCCCGCCAGGCAGCATTGTCAGCTTTTTTGAGGAAAACAGCGTAACCGTCACGGCAAAGGAGAACCGAACCACGTCAGAACTGGCTTCGGCTCTGTACCAGGGGCACCCTGTGCTGCTCTGCATTCAGGCATGGGCCGCGGCAGAGGATGGTTACAACACCCAAAATTCCGATGATGCGGACACCTATTTGGCCGAGGGGCACTGGGTCATCTGTGTCGGCTACCAGAAGCAGGAGCCGGGTTATGTATTTTACTTTAACGATCCGGCGTGCGTTGGCTATTGCATGATGAGTGAGCAGGATCTGAACAACCGCTGGATCGATATGGATACTGAGGGAAATGTTTACGACCACTACGGCATTGAAATCACTGCGGACGGAACAAGTTATAACCCCGATGGGGTGTTTTATCTGGAATAGGAAGTATTTTCAATATGAAACCATCATCTAAAGCAGTCATGATTGGATGTATCAGCTTTTTTGTTTTCTTATATGGAAATCTTCTATTCGGTGGACTTGTTGGGTCACTGATTCCTGGTGGAGATGACTTTATAAACTCTTATTTTTACCCACTTTATACAGCAGTCACACTGTTAATCTCTCTCATTATTTCCTGCACATACTTGATTCTCAAAAAAATCAATCTGCTTTTAGACAAAATGGAAGAAAAATAAACTTGTGTTTCGAGAATCGAAAGTTGTCAAACAGCGTTCGTTGTTTCGCTTTGTGGCATTTTTACACACTGCTGAATCACACCTGTAACATACGTAATGGAATCGGCGCAGTCATTCTTGAGCCATTCTGAGATAATTGCCATCAATCCCCGAATATAAAAGGCCATGATATAAGGTCGATCTTGCTGTAGTACACCGTAGCGGTCGAGAATCGGCGTAAACACATGACGGAACATCCTATCATAGCTTTTATCCATCCCCAACACCGCCGCATTTTCTGTTGCTGTGCGGAACAGTCGCTTGTTGTTCTTAATGTAGCTGAGGTAAGGTGTTAAATAATCCGGCGTAATTAGATATAATTCATCCCTCGGGCAATTCCGCAAAGGCCTCCCACAGATTCTTTTCGGTTTTTGTTCCGACGTACTTATTGGTTCCCATGATGTAATCTCCTTTCTTTTTATTTTAAAATAGTAACTATTACTGTTGCATGCATGTAGCATATACTTAAGAGTCCGTCAACTACTATTTTTCCCAAAAAAAGACCGTCCATTCCTGGGAATTTTTTTCAGGAATGGACGGTCTTATTTTCAGTATTTCTATACCGCTATACGTTCTTATTTGCCCGGCGCTCCTTCAGCTCCGCACGCATCTTCGTGTTGAACTCACCATGCAGCGGATAGGCCTTCAGCATAATGAAGCAGAGGATGCCCATGGCGAATAGGGGCCAGATGCAGATATCCACTACCATGGACCTCAGCTGCGGGGTTACAATGCTGTAGTTTACATAACCTACCGCCGCCAGCGCGATACCTACGACCAAGGTGGAGACAGAACCGCTCAGCTTCTTCAGAAGGGTTACGGCGCTGTTCACAAACGCAGCCTGTGCGGTGTGGAACTTCCACTCGGTGTAGTCTGCCACATCCATGATAAACGCTACGATAGCGATATTGGCCACGATATTGCCGAACGCACCAAATGCGGTCAGTACCAGGAAGATCATCAGGATCTTGGAGTTGTACTGATAGGTCTCAGCCAGCAGGGTACCTCTCATAACCAGATAACCGATGGGCTGAATCAGGTAGATACCAAGGCCGATCATCGCCATGGTACGCTTCTCCATCTTCTTCAGGATACCCGGCACAAACGGGATAACACCAATGGAAAATACCAGGCTGATAACGCCGGAAAGCGCGATGATGTCAGTGCTTCCCAGGGCAATACGGTAGAAATAAATGTTCGCCGCATTGATGGTATTCATCATCAGGAACAGAGTTCCATAGGCGCCTGCTGCCAGAAGCAGCGGCTTGTTATGTACGACGATATGCAGCTGTTCCTTCCAGGTAAACCGCTCCGGTTCAGGCAGGCTGTTGTAGTAATCCTTCTTCCGGACGCCCACACAGCAGGCCAGACCACCGATAATATCACAGACAGCGACAATGGCAGCGATGGTCAGCCAGCCCTTTGCCTCTGTAGCCGCGCCATTGACGATGGGCATAACCAGAATGGAAACCACGATGGCGCTTCCGGTTCCGAACAGCTGACGGTAGGTCAGCAAACGGTTACGCTGATGCGGGTCTGCACTCATAACGCTGTTCAGCGCCTGCCAGGATACCGTAAACATGGTCTGCACCCAGCAGTAGATAAACATCACCAGGAAGAAATAACCTGCGTTCATGGCTCCCGTAAATCCCGGATTTACAAAGCACAAAATAGTAATAATTCCTAATAAAATGCTGCCCCAGAACATCCAGGGACGGTATTTACCCATACGCTTCGTGTTGGTACGATCCGCCAGAACCGCGATAATTGGGTCGTTGATAGCGTCCCAGATAACCATGATGGTCATCAGCGCGCCCGCGATAGCCGGGTTAATCTTGGCGATATCTGTCATAAAGGACAGCTGATAGCTGCTTCGCAGCTGATTGTTCATATTGGCGGGCAATGCGCCCATGCCGTAGGCAAATACATGGCCGTGGGTCAGTTTTTCCGGATCATCCTCTTTTGTTTTCTTCTGAAACATATTCCCTATCCTCTTCCTCTTTTATGCGTGCTCTTCCAACCAGCGCTGCGCGCAGTGTGCAAGATATGCCGCGCCTCTGGGCAGAACTTCCTCATTGAACTGTACCTTGGGATTATGAGCGGAATATGCACCGCGCTCATCCATATAGCCGCTGGACAGATACATAAAAGTGGACGGTACCTGTTCTGCCACAAATGCGAAGTCCTCCGACGCACTTGCGGAGATATTCGGATATTCCATGGTTCCCGGCAGCTTCAGCTCACGCATATAGCCTACAAACTCTTTCGTAGTGGACGGATCACAGATAAGCGGCGGTCCGCCTGCGTCGATTTCCACTTCTGTATCTGCCCCGTATACCTTTGCGGTAGCCTCTGCAACTTCTTTTACGCGCTTCATCAGCTTCTGCTGCGCCTCTTTTGTGTCCGCACGCAAAGTTCCTGTCAGCTCCGCCTCTTCCGGGATGATATTCATGGCTGTTCCTGCATGGAAGGTTCCCACGGTAATAACACAGGCATCATGGGGATCAAATTCTCTTGCGATAATTTCCTGAAGCGCGATGATAATGTGTGCCCCGATGCTGATAGGGTCAATACAATTCTGAGGAAGCGCTCCATGACCGCCTTTTCCCTTAACCTTGATTTTCAGTGAATTATTAGAAAACATCATGGTGGAATTGTCATTATACATAAACATACCGATGGGCAACTGACCCGGTCCCACATGATATGCAAGAGCTGCGTCTACCTTCGGATTCTCCAGAATTCCATGTTCCAGCATATTCAGACTTCCGTTCAGGCACTCTTCTCCGGGCTGGAACATCAGCTTGATGGTTCCCTTCAGCTCGCTTTCATGTTCTTTAAGCATCTTCGCCGCACCCAGAAGCATAGTAGCGTGCATGTCATGACCGCAGCAGTGCGCTGCCTTCGGATCCTTGGAAGCAAAGGGAAGTCCACTCTCCTCCGGCATAGCCAATGCGTCCATATCCGCTCTCAGAAGCAACACCTTGCCGCCCTTTCCGATAAGTCCGGTCACGCCCTCGCCGCAGCGCTGCGGTTCGATTCCGTACTCTCTCAATTTTTCTTCAATGAACGCTCTTGTCTTCGGAAGCGTCAGTCCGACCTCTGCATTTTCATGGAGATAACGACGGTTGGCTACCAGCTCGTCCTTCATCTCCAAAGCTCTGTCATAATAGCTCATATTGTACCTCCTACCGTCCTGGCATGTGGATTTTTAAAGCATTAATGCTTTAAAGCCTTAATGCAAAATTATATACACTTTTTTGTGATGCGTCAATGCTTTAGCAAATAAAAGTATCAGATATTTTTTTCACAATCTATAGTTTTTCCCACTTTACTGATTTTCAGTCTTTTTTCAAGAATTAGTTTCTCTTCTGCAATTCTCCGCCTGCGGCGGGTCGCATAAGCGACATGATTCCATTCCGCCGCAGTGCGATCCCCCGGATTGGTTTTTTTGCTCTATAGGAATCATAGCTTTCGCACTTTAACGCAACGTAATGTTTCCTATAGAGCAAAAAATTGCTCGTTCATACGACCGACACTCTCCGAGAACAGGTCTGACATCGTTTCATAGTGCAGATAGAAGGTGGAACGATTGCCCCCTGCTACTTCACAGATTTCTTTGATTGTAATATACTATACTCAAAATCCTTTTTTGCCAGAAGTGTCAGAAAGGCTTCGTCCATTCTGGCTGCGGTAGCAAAATATCTGCTTTCCGATCTATTCAATCGTTCTCACCTTCTTTCGTGTTGTTTACATCTCGCTGATTTCTTTTGCCAGTTCCATGATTTCAAAAGCGTATTTCTGCTTGCCCTGTGCCAGCAATTTTTTGTAGATGGGGTAATTAACGCCCATGCCCAGTAGCCCGATAATGCCGACAATCACGCCGAGGACAAACATAGTGGTGCTACCGCTGCCGATGGCCTTCATGGAAAGGCACATTCCAACACCGGCTACCAGCGCAGTGATAATGCCGAAGGTATAGGTAAAAACGGTTGCGGGAAGCTTGGCTTTTGCATCCAGCTTGCGAAGAGCGATCACCTTGGAGGTGTCCTTGAGTGCATATTCGTTTGCGAGTTGTTCTGCATAGATTTTATCTGTATTCATGGCTTGTTGCCTCCTTCATTTGATGGTTTTATTCTACCAGCAAAGAACGGGCAACGGAACAACACTGATGGCAGTTTGTGTTGAGTTCAAGAATTGTGCAAATTCCGATTGTATAATCACTTAATTTAAGGGTTTCATTAGCTGTTATATTTTATTAATAAACTCCCCGCTAACCCTTATAAACACTAACTTTTCTGTAAGTGAGCTTTCCCTTAGGTATTCCCTTGTGTTATATCGTTTCACAAGGCTTTACGAACCCTCGTAAGGGAAAAAATAAGGGAAGCAAAATCGCATAACACATTATAGCATAATATGAACGGACTGTGTGAACTGCTTGAAATGCTTTTTGAATTTTACAGAAAAGAGGATTGGTTTAATGAACATAATATATGCAGATTACAACATTTATCATAACAGCATTGATATATGCACTTATGCCGGATATATTCTTCGGATTGATTGTGCAAAGGCAGAGGAAGGATTAAAGACAACACCTAATTCAGAGTGTGCCTTGAATGCTTTGGCAATAGACAATCCTGTGAAGTATGCTCGACTTTATCTTGACGGTACTATGCAGATGTGGATAGATGCGGAAGATTCGTTGGTTTCTTTAAGGGGCATTTTTCTCCCCATAGTGTTCTTCCATCTGGCAACATTTAACTGTCACATGAACATAACAGCTATTTCTGCTTATTCGCATTGTGGTTCATTATATTGAATAAAAATAGCATAAAACACAACGTAATCGGAAACAGGAGTCCAATGCGCATGCCCACATGAATACTACCTCCAAACATGTCCGCAACCCTTCCTACAATGGCTGGACCTATGCTTCCTCCAAGATCACCTGCCATTGCTAAAAGTGCAAACATTGCAGTTCCTCCTGTTGGAAATGCCTTGGAAGAGATGCTGATTGTACCGGGCCACATGATTCCTACAGAAAACCCACATACAATACATCCAGCAAGTCCAATGATCGGATTTTCTGAAAATGACGCTAATAAATAACATACAAAACATAAGATACCGGAACCAATCATAAATCTGTTTAGTTTTATTTTATCACCGGCTTTTCCAAACAACACTCGTGAAATTCCCATCGTCACAGCAAACATACAAGGTCCGGCAATATCTCCCACTGCCTTTGAAAAGCCTAGGGCTGATTCTGCGTACGCAGATGCCCATTGTGCCATTGCAAGCTCCGATGCCCCGGAACAGACCATCATCACAATGGCAATCAGGAACATGGGATTTGAAAATAATTTTCTGATTCCCATTCCCTGTCCTTCCTCTACTAATGATTCAATCGGACAAGTTGCAAAATTAATAATATTGATAGCAGGAATTAATGCAAAAATAACAGCAAGCCATTTCCAGTTGCCAATTCCAAATAGCAGAAAGAAAACGGTCGAAACAAGTATAGTTCCAACTGCTCCCCAACAGTAAAAGGAATGCAGAAGGCTCATAGTAGCCTCCTTGTTCTCAAACGGACATGCTTCCACAATAGGACTTCCTAAAACCTCGATTAAGCCACTTCCAATCGCATACAAAATGACACTTATAATAATACCAATAAACGGAGATGGAATTATTTCCGGTAAAAATGCCAAACCTACAAGGCCTGCAGCCGAACATACTTCAGAAGCAACAATGCATACTCTATATCCAATTTTGTCCACGTACTTGGCACAAAACAAATCTACCAAAAGCTGTGTAAAGAAAAAGGATGTTGATATCATAGCAATGTTTCCAAGTGAAATATTGTAATCTGTATGAAATTTCAGAAATAGTAAAGGTGCAAAATTCGCAGCAACTGCCTGCGTAATAAATCCCAAATAACACGCCAATTTTGTCTTTTTATAATTCTTCATCATTTTTCCTCAACTCTCTTTGTTGTTATTCTTAGATAATGCTCATCTCCACACCAAACACTTCCCTCATAGAACGCACCTAAGTATCTTGGTTCACAATTCACTATAAATGACTTTTCAATAAGCATTAACATAAATTCATTTACCTGTTCCTCATTATCTAAAATGATAGAAATACATTCTTTTTCATCACATAAACCAAATTCAACCTGTGCATACATTTATCTTCTCCTTACGGCTAAATAGAACTATATAGCAATTTTGTTTATTTTTCACTATATAATATCGCAATTATGCTGTATAATATCGTAAAACAGATTGTTCAGGAGGGGACTGCCATGTCGCAGAAAGAAAAGAAAAAGCTTGTAAGTATAAAAACCGATGATACACTGATGGAAACTGCTTTACATGGGACTCATCTTTTTCCATACAAACTCTATGATGATAACATAACTGATTATGATTTTAACTGTATTGACTGGCATTGGCATACCGAATTTGAATTTGTATATATCGAATCCGGTATAGTTCACTTTAATGTAGGAGAAGATAATTTTGACATGTCCGAGGGACAGGGAATATTTATTAATTCCAAAGTTGTTCATAAAATGCATTCCGAAAATGACGCTGTAATTCCAAATTTTCTCTTTCTTCCGTCTCTGATTGCTCCGAAAGAAAGTTTAATCTATCAGAAATTTGTGTTACCCTTTCTGAACTCATCTTTGGGTTATTACATTTTTTCTTCTTCACAGGAATGGCAGAAAGAAATTTTGTCTGAAATGCAAAAGCTTATACAGTTTAGCAGAGGTGAAATAAATGAACTACAAATATCTGTTCAATTACAAAAGATATGGGCACTCATAACTTCAAATGTTATTTGTTACCCAGAAACTCAAAATGTGAATTCTTCCTCACTTGCACGGTTACAAATGATGATGCAGTTTATACATTCGAATTACCCTGAAAGCATTTCTCTTTTGGATATTGCCAAAGTTGGGGAAGTGAGTATCAGTACTGCCTTGAATTTGTTTCGTAATGTACTGAATACATCTCCTGTCAACTATCTGATATGCTACAGGTTAAGGAAGGCAGCATTACTTCTTACCAATACAGAAAAAAAAGTAAGTGCCATTTCAATAGAAACTGGATTCAGTAATACAGATTATTTCTGTAAAACATTTAAGAGAATGTATTCCTTAACTCCTACAGAGTATAGAAACGTAAAGAAATGAATTATCCGACGAAAAAAGGGCGACTTATCTCGCCCCTTTATCTCTGCTATGGTAATTCCTTTGTGTATGCTGCTGATCAGCTTCTCTTTGATATATCCGTAATCTTTCTTCAAAGGTTGCTTTTGGTGGTATTTTCTCCCCATAGTTTTCTTCCCATGTGGCAACATCCATCTGATACTTATACGTGGCATCCTGAACGATTTTAATTGCATTATAGAGTTTCTCCACCAACAATTTTCAAATATTCTAATATGTTTACAGCATCTTCCGGTAATGCTTTTTCAATTATAATTATTCTTTAGAAGCAGTGTTTATCCCCGTTCTTCTCATCTAAGCTAAAAAATTCTTTACTTTATAGTGCTATTTTTTTCCATTTTCTAATCTCCCTTTTTTTTCTTTCTTTTGCATTTCTTCTTGTAAGTTTCCATGCTAGTTTTCTCTTGTAATCCCCAGATTATTTAAAATAATGTTCTGCTTTTCTTCCATTTCGATTCTTTCATCATCAACCATATGATCAAATCCAAATAAATGTAACATACTATGTGCCACAAGAAAAGCTAATTCTCTCTTTCTTGAATGATTATATTCAGCTGCCTGTTCAATAACTTTGTCATAGGAAATCACAATATCTCCTAAAATAAGTTCTCCCGAATCAGGATTAAAGTTACTTATGTCATCCTCTGCCATAGAGAAATCTCCGGCAACTTCATAATCTAACATCGGGAATGACAAAACATCTGTA
>OGZZ01002604.1_pt1 | contig 11379 bp, 18 predicted proteins | sample 1577021 | NCBI WGS metagenome assembly OGZZ01 (sample SAMEA3541526, study PRJEB24748) | human gut metagenome | biome: human gut; feature: human-associated habitat; material: faeces | place: China | collected 2012
TATAAAAGGAGTCATGTGAAAATGAAACAGTTGGGAAACCTCGCGGTTATTTGCGCCCAACGCCCGGAGCTGCTGATGCAGCTCCGGGGCGGTCTGGTCTTGGTACAGGCGAAAAACCGTGCGGCGATGGAGGCCGCATGGAACGATGACGCACGGATCGAAAAGATGATCTATGAACTGAATTTCGGAGCATTCTCTAAGGAAAGGCTGGTGTAAGGAATGGAACAGAGTAAACAGCAGAGAATACGGGAATTGACAGACCGGCTGAATCGCTGCCGGTATGAATACTACAATCTCAACGCGCCGTCTCTGACAGACGCCGAATATGATGCACTTTTTGATGAACTGAGTATGTTGGAAAAGGAAACCGGCTTCAGCATGACGAACTCGCCCACGCAGACGGTAGGCTGCTATCCCGCCGTCAGCGCCTTGGTGAAGACAGCGCATCCGATTCCGCTGCTGTCGTTGGATAAAACGAAGAGCAGTGCGGAGCTTCTGCGCTTTGCGGGAGAGCAGATGGTCATGCTGATGCTCAAGCTGGACGGCCTGACGGTAAAGCTGACCTATGAAAACGGCCTTTTGATGGAGGCAGCTACCCGCGGCGATGGAGATACCGGTGAGAACATTACTCACAATGTGCTGGGGATCTCCGGCATCCCGGATAAGATCCCGTACAAGGAACGGCTGGTCGTTACCGGCGAAGCATTTATCCGTCCCAGCGATTTTGAGGCGTTAAAGGATAAGCTGCGGGACGGAAATGGCGAACCTTATAAAAACGGGCGCAATCTGGCCGCTGGCTCTGTCCGACTGCTGGACTGCGGCGCCTGCAAGGATCGTCATGTGACCTTTATGGCTTTCAATGTGCTGGAGGGCTTTACAGGATACGCTTGGAAGTCGCAGCGGCTTCGGGCCATCGAACAGCTCGGCTTTCCCATCTGCAAGTATCTGGCGAGCAAGCAGGCGCTGACGCAGTTCGATATGGACGCCGGTATCCGGCACCTGCGGAAATACGCGCAGGAAAACGACATACCTATCGATGGCATCGTGGTCACCTACAACGATGCAGCCTACGCAAAGTCCTGCGGACGGACCGGGCATCACTATAAGGACGGGCTTGCGTTCAAGTTTGAGGATGACACCTATGAAACCGTCCTGCGCTCGATTGAATGGACGCCCAGCCGCACAGGGGAAATTGCTCCGGTAGCCATCTTTGACACGGTCGAGATCGACGGCTGTGCGGTATCCAGAGCGAGCCTCCACAACCTCTCTTTCATTGAGAATTTGGAGCTGGCGCCGGGCTGCCGCATCAAGGTGAGCAAGCGCAATCAGATCATTCCCCATGTGGAGGAGAATCTGGATCGAAACTGCTACTCCAGAGACAAAGTTGTTCCGGCCAGATGCCCGTGCTGCGGACAGCCCACTCGCATTCACATGACCAAAAACACCGTAAACGGGTTGGAAAAGGTCACGGCGGCGCTGTTCTGCGATAACGAGCATTGTGAAACGCGAAAGCTGCGCAAATTCGTTCACTTCGCAAGCCCGAAGGCGCTGAATATTATGGGACTATCTGAGTCGATCCTGGAAAAGTTTATTGGAAAGGGTTGGCTTCACTCCTATATGGACATCTTTGCTCTGGACAAGCACAGGGCGGAGATCGTACAGATGGATGGCTTTGGAGAGAAATCCTGGCAAAATCTTTGGGACGCCATCCAGCACAGCCGCATTACCACCTTTGAGCAGTATCTGACTGCTATGGATATCCCCATGGTGGGCAGCACCGCCAGCAAGGCCATCTGCCAAAGATTCCGCGGAAACCTTGCGGAATTTGAAACGGCCGTGTGCCAGAGCTTTGATTTTACACAGCTCCCGGACTTCGGAGAAACGCTGCACAGGAATATCCATCAATGGTTCCGCAGCGAGGAAAACTGGACGATCTGGACGGAGCTGCGGCGACTGCTGTGCATTAAGACCTATCAGCCGCCTGCGGTCAGCACCGATATGAGCAATCCCTTTGTCGGCAAGACCCTTGTGGTAACCGGCAAAGTGGAGCCGTACACCCGGGATGGGATCAACGAAAAAATTGAATCTCTGGGCGCTCATGCCGGCAGCTCGGTAAGCAGCAAGACAGATTATCTGATCTGCGGCGAGAACGCCGGGAGTAAACTGGAAAAGGCACAGGAGCTTGGGGTCAAGATCCTGTCACCCGACGAGTTCTTCCGCATGGCCGGAGAAAGTGCATAAGGATATAGCGGGAGACTGGCATACAGTCTCCCGCTTCAACTATCTGGGAGAGTTTGAGGGTACTGCAGTAAAATCTTGACGTGAGGTAATAATCCTTATATAATTAAGACATAATAATTGTATTGGAGGGCGTGCGATATGATGATTCGTCCGGCAACCGCGCTGCGAAACAATTACGACAGTATGGTGAAGCTGTCTACCGAAAAACAGGAGCCGATTTATCTAACCCGCAACGGAGAAGGCGAAATGGTGTTCCTGCCGATTGATCTCTGGGAAAAGAGACAGGCGGAGTTGGAACTGTTTGCGGAAATGCTGCGCAGGGAACAGAACAAACTGGCAGGCGCCAAGACGTACTCTGCTACTGAAATGCAGGCGGAGACGGAGGAACTGCTCAGTGAAAGTTGAATGGTTGACCGAAGCAAGAGTGGAATACCGTCAATTTCTGCAATACTACAAAACAGAGGTTGGGTTACCGTATGCAAAAAAGTTTGCGGACACGATACTCGGTTCGATCAATCAGCTTGCGGAATTTCCGGAGATGGGCGCAGTAAAATATGATACGCTCATGGGGAAACACGGCTTTCGAGCCTTATTTATAGAAAACTATGTCTGCGTTTACAGGATTGAGAGCGATACGGTTTATGTTTATCACTTGGCCGATGCCAGAAAGAATTATATCTACCATATCTTCGGTATGGAGTGATATACTCCCCTCAATACTAAAAGCGTATTCGGAGAATATTTGACGGTAATTATAGTGCAAAAGCTGGGCAGCGAGTTTCCTCGCCGCCCAGCTTTTTTAGGTAATGAATTGCGGTTGCCCCCCCATTTGGGGCGTTTTAGAGCTTGAACAGCCTGATACAATGAATCAGCGTTGCACTAAGCTCCTGGAAGAGATCCTCGTCAAAGATGCCGTTCACGCAGGACTCCTTGAACAGCAGCGGACGATACATCAAAAATATCTCTTCCTTCGCCTGTTGGTCACCGTCTTTTGCACGGAGCAATAGATCCTTGAAGTTCACTTTACCTCCCTCCCTGTAGCCTCCTTGATTTTTTTGCAGACACGATGATATGCAGCCGCAACTCCCTGATACCCAAGGTCAAGCTCTAAAGCGAGTTCATGGAAGCTGCGTCCATGTAAAGCACGGGAAAAGAAGATATAGCGGTCTCTCTCGCTGATGCGATTCAAAGCCTCCTCAAGCGCGGCATTTTCAATGCAGCAAAGCAAGTCGGTCGGATCAGAAATGCCGGGTGCCTCCTCAGTTGACAGGTCATCCGGATCTGTCAGCACCTCTCTCGCCTGCCGGCGCTGTTTGGCGTGAAGGTAGTCTGCCTTTCTGTGCGCAACCGCCGAGAGCAAATAGGCGGTAAATCCATTCTGGGTGATGTTGCTTTCCCCTTTTCCATCGTTTCTTATATACATCTTCGTTCCTCCGTTTCTGATTTTTTTGGAAAATTTCAGAAACGGGGGACTTCGACAGCGATATCGCTCACTCGCTAAATTCCGACAAAGTAAAAGAGAAGCGCACAGCAGACAATGCTGTACGTTTCTCTTTTTCCTTATCTGCCCCGCTGTATCGGGGACATATTTATCATTCAGAAAATAGAAGTTTCCTACGCGCGAATAGAAAAGAACTTCAAGCTGCAGGGCATAAACTGTTATGCTTCCAGAGTCCCTTTGGCTGCTTGGACGGCATCTGTTCTTTTCCTCTAATACAAGGATCTTCTTAGCGACCCTCCAGCTTGCTTACCTCATTTTTCATGGGTTGCTTCACCCTCATTATGCAGATAATTTGTACTATCTTTCTAATCATTAGAAGCGAAACGACATTTATCAGAAGCGCGGTTCCAATTAAAATAATGCTAAAGAGACGAGCAAAACAGGCAGAAGGAGCAGCCCACAAACAGGCAAATGGGAATCGAAAAAGCTTAGGGCATCTCAAGGGCGCAAAAACCATAGCGCGGTAAACCCCGCGCCTGCAAAAGGTGTGGAAAAGACAGATCAGGCGGAACGCCGAAGCTGTTTGACAGAACGGTAGGAGTGAGAACCATGCAGAACTGCGGCCAGCGCAACCGCTAAAGCAGAGATATGGGCCAGCGTATTGAGGTTTGCCGCGCTTGCGCCGTTGCGCACCCACAGCCGTTCCTGACCTGTGGATTTGAAGCGGGAATTGTAATGCTCACATTCTGTCCGCAGGGCGTAAGTCCGTTTGAAATAGAGGCAGCTGCGGTCAATGGAAAGCCTGTAATCGTTTGGAACGGTCTTGTATTTCGTGCAGCCCCGGTTTTTCTTCCCGTTGTTCCAGTTTTTGTGGTTGCAGGGGCAAACACCGGTTTTGGACTGGCGGAAGGGGCAGCAGTATTTCTGCCGAATCCCCCCTCTGCCATCGGTGGTCTTGCCATCTTTGCTTATGGCGAGACCAGCTTCTCAGACAGGATTACCAACGGACAGTTTTTCAGGACTCTTTGTACTGCGCTTGTTTAACGGGATCACGGCCTCTCCCTCATAGGCGTCCTTCACCAAGTTGTAGACGTTTTTCACATCGTAGCCCTTATCGCCGAGGAAGGTACACTCGCGAAGGGACAAAACGGCATCAGCAGAACAAAGAATGTCCGGAAGAACTGATGCATCGGTTGTGTTAGCCAGTGTGGTCAATTCAAAGAGAGGCAGACCGGAGATGCAAAGATTGAACAGCATCAGGAAAGCCGCAATTCGGAGTCGTTGGAGATCACAGCAAAAGACATTGCCGCCATTCTGGTGGATGCCGCGATCAGTGAAGAAAAAGCCGAAGCGTTCCAAAGCTGCTGTAATGAGCGCTTTGGCGTTGGCGTTACCTTAAACCCGTTGAATCTGATCGACAGTGGCCGTTTTGAGGTAAAAACGGCCAACGCGACTATCTTTGTTGCGCCCGAGCAGAGTTATCTGCTGGAGACTCGTGTGATCGATGGGCGCAATTATCTGACGATCCCCGTCGAAGAGGAAATCGAGGTCAACGGCTTCGGTGTCCGCGCCCAGGGAGAAAAGCAAGGCTGAATGTCCGATAGCGCGGTCATAAAGTTAACAAGCAGGAAGCCTCTACCGTGGAAGAGGCTTCCTGCTTCTTTAGTATACTTAGTATTTACCTGCAAACCACAGTATAGGAAGTGATATACCCTGTGTCTGAGCCTTTGCTGTTTCGCGCATAGACTGTCAGCGTTACGCGGTAGCTGACACCGGGTGTTCCTTGAAAGTAGGTTGTTCCAACATAATCCCATGTATTGTAATCATAAAATTCAGGGTGTTCGGCACCATACTGAGAATCATAGTAGGTCCATTTCCCGTTTATTTTCTGCTCGATTTCCACTTCGTGCACACCGAGCTTTTCCATTTTGCTGCGGGCCTCGACTGTCATGGCTACCGCAATCTTACCATTCCCTCTCGCTTCGATTCCAACACTGTAACCGTCCAAATAGGCGCTGGAGCGGGTGCCGTTTATTGTGGGCATTCCGGTTTCTGGACGATATACGGCGGATGCAGTCATGCCTACGCTGAACATCATAATTAGCATCAAAAAAAGGGAAAAGAGTCTTATCTTCATAGTCATTCTCCTCATATGATTTTATTGAATTGAGTTAATCATCTCTTTAATCTCAGCCTCGGATATCTGTCCACTGATTACATAAGATAGCATTCCATCTTGCCATCCTGCTTTTGTCACTCCGTCGTCCGTCAAAATGTAGTATTCGGTTTGATTGTGCGTATAAACACTTCCCAATGAATCAAGCTCTTTCGCTTCGGTTGATAGTGCCATCGTATGCTCTATTACGCGAATCACTAAACCTCCACGGGTCGAATCATAAATGGCAGAACATTTAAGCACACCATCTGACAACTTAACTGCAATAGCCGAAACCGCATAATCTCTCGGTACCCATGTGGGCAGACCTTCTGTACTGATCCCGTTTGCCGCCAGAGCCTCATACAGGGAATGATACTCGCTGGGATCGTCGTCAGGCAATTCCATGATGCCGGAAGGATTGGTATAGATCTGAATGATTCCTTCGGCCCATCGCAGGACAGCCTGAACAGGTTGGAATCCCATAGCGCTGGCGGTTATAATAAAGCAAAATGCCGCGGCTGCGGCAATAGCTGCCGCACGGAAAACGCGGGAAAAGGATCGACGAGTTCGGTTCCCATGTCGATTCCTTGCTTCTGCCGCAAGATCAGACTTGCAGGAGTTCGGTTCTTCTTCAAAAATCAACGGATGGGATTCTTCGAGTTTTGCCCATTTTTCTTCCGGGTCATAATGCTCTGTGACTGGTGCCTTTTTTTGCAATAGTGACAGATATTCCTCAATCCTGTCCGTATCCATCTCCTCCGCAGGTACACTTAGCATTGCTTCTACTTCATTCAGAAGCTGCAAGTTGGATTTTTCCGTGATGGACGCGGAAGCAGAATCTGTTTGCTTTCTCCCGACAGCAGATTTATCGGGATGCTGGCTACCCAACATTTCATTACCCCCTTTACTAGTTCATCTCATGAATTATCGGTTTTGTGACAATAATTTGATAATTATTTTGGCGTGCTGCCAAGAGGCTCCTCCAGCAGTGTTCTGCACTTGTGGAGCGCTCTGGATAATCGCTGACGGCACGCCATTTCACTGATTCCAAAATGCTCTGCGAGTTCCAGAAATGAATAGCCTTTATCGATGCGAAGCAGGATGATCTCCTGCTCCGATCCGCTTAGCCCCATCGGAATATGACAGGCCATTGGAAGTTCCGTGAGTTCATAGCTTTCAGCGATATCTTCAATCGAAACCTCTGTATGATAAAAGCGGCGGCTTTCGCGCAAGGTCAAATTGTTCAATGTCTCAAAGAGCCACGCCACCGGTTTCTTGTGACCGCATACCCGTTCCGACTTACAGCACGCTGTCAGAAAGGTCTCCTGCACCAAGTCCTCCGCAAGATGCCAGTCCCCTACGCGACGATATGTAAGCCGGACCATGGCATCAGAGTATTGAAGCATCAAATGATGGATGTACTCTCGCTGCTGCTTATCCATACAATCCCTTCCTTCGCAAAATCTCACCAAAAAATCAGCTGCCATGCAATCAACAGCCGGCAGCTGATTTATTTGAACTGGTGGCTCTCACCATGCTCTATAATCGTTTTGCACACAGACAGGCACAATTTGACCTGCTCCGGCGCGGCATCTTTCAACATGCTTGCAAATTCAACAGAAATGCTGACGTCTGGATGAACCGGAATGTTGCTTCCAAGCAGAGTATAAAGATTAACGCGCAGTGCTGTCGATATATCCACCAGTAATGTCAGGCTCGGCTTCGTTTGACACCTCTCAACATGGCTGATGTGCTGGGATGTAACACCGACCATTTCGGCAAGTTCAGCCTGCTTGAGATTGCAGCGGATTCGACATATTTTAATGTTGTTTCCGATTTCCTGATAATCAATCATACTTCAGCGTCTCCTGTAATACGCGCCACGGTACTATTCTGCCTATACGCATATTATACAGGGAGTCATTCGTACAATAAATCGACTATCAAGGCGTTTATCGCCCTTATAGATATAGGCGCATGATATTTTTGCATTTTCCCCATGCGAAAACAATAGGAGTGCATCTGTACCGATGATCATTACGGTGCAGAGAAATGAACGGCATGCGTCACAAAAAAATGCAGAAAAAATCGAACTTCTTGTCACAAATCGACACTGTCAAGAGATGAATATAGTAAGGGTGCATTTTTGGAGGAGGTGGTCATTGGGGCAACATCCGCCGCAGATCCACTGTCATGTATCGTAGAGAGGAGAATAGCAAATGAACCTAAAACGATTCCGAAACAAATTCATTTCGATGCTGCTTACGCTGGCAATGCTTTTGACACTGTTCCCTACCGCAGTCTTTGCCGAGGATACGGCGGCTGACCGACCGGCCAGCGCCGAATTTAAGATCATGGGACTGTACGCTCTCCGGGATAACGGGCGGCGTGTGTCCTTCTTCTCTTATGAGTCAAGAGACAACGCATTCCTGACAAAAGCCAATATGACCTATCCCGACTCCTGGTTCAAGTTGATCTATGTGATCGAGAGATCACAGCCGGTCACGCTGGAACTGTATGAGATGAAGGATGAACCCGCGTATATGGATGAAGATATTGTTTCCATGCCGTATGCGCCGGAGGATGATGCGGATGGACACGGAAAACTCCAGAGTGAGGAGTTCCTTGGCCGCCGACTGGGTGTACTGGTGGGCGTTCCGGTGCAGGAAAATATTGTCCCGCTTCAAGAGGGGGATGACATTTATACGGCGGAGCAGGTGGGCTATTCGCCTATCGATGAAGATGAGTGGCTGAATATCGTCTATCAGACGATCCGCGGGAAGCGTCAGCCGAAAGTGATTGAGGATTTCTACGCTTTTGGCACAGAAAATCCGTCATCGCGGACCGGACTGGAGCGGTATCTACGTAGGTGGAAGCGCCATTCTGGCACACGAACGCCTCTCGATAGTTGACCCGCAAAGCGGAGGACAGCCCTTATACTCCCCCGACCGGAAACAAGTGCTCGCTGTGAACGGTGAAATCTACAACCATCGGGATATCCGCGCCCGCTATGCCGGACAATATGATTTTCAGACCGGAAGCGACTGTGAAGTGATTCTTGCCCTTTATAAAGATAAAGGCATCCACTTTCTGGAAGAGATCAGCGGAATTTTCGCCTTTGTACTTTATGATGAAGAAAAAGACGAGTTCCTCATTGCACGTGATCCTATCGGAGTCATACCTTTATATATAGGAAAAGACAAGGATGGCAAAATCTACTTCGGCAGTGAACTGAAAGCACTCGAAGGATTCTGTGATGAGTACGAACCATTTCTTCCGGGACATTACTTTTACAGTAAAGAAGGCAAAATGAAGCGTTGGTATACACGCGAATGGACAGACTATGAGTCTGTAAAAGACAATGTTGCCAAAGTCAGTGATGTAAAAGAAGCATTGGAAGATGCCGTTCATCGCCAGCTGATGAGTGACGTTCCCTATGGAGTACTTCTTTCAGGTGGTCTAGACAGTTCTGTGATTTCAGCTATCGCCAAAAAATATGCAGCAAAACGTATTGAAACAGACGGAGCAAGTGACGCCTGGTGGCCTCAACTACATTCTTTTGCCATCGGTCTGAAAGGGGCGCCCGATTTGATAAAGGCACGTGAAGTGGCAGAATATATCGGTACGGTTCATCATGAAATCAATTATACGAAGGGCTGGATGCTATTCGGGATGTTATCTATTTTATCGAGACGTATGATGTGACTACGGTACGTGCCTCCACTCCCATGTATTTACTGGCACGTGTGATTAAATCGATGGGGATCAAAATGGTATTGAGTGGTGAAGGTGCCGATGAAGTTTTCGGCGGTTATCTTTACTTTCACAAAGCTCCCACTCCGAAAGATTTCCATGAGGAAACGGTACGCAAGTTATCAAAACTGCATATGTATGATTGCCTTCGTGCCAATAAGAGTTTATCAGCCTGGGGTGTAGAGGGACGTGTCCCATTTCTGGACAAGGAATTTCTGGATGTAGCGATGGCGTTGAATCCAAAAGCTAAAATGTGCCCCGGAAAGGAGATTGAGAAACGAATTGTACGTGAAGCTTTTGCCGATATGCTACCGGAAAGCGTAGCATGGAGACAAAAAGAGCAGTTCAGTGATGGTGTGGGATATTCGTGGATTGATACCTTAAGAGAGATTACAGCGGCTGCCGTCAGTGATGAACAGATGGAACACGCTGCCGAACGTTTCCCGATTAACACTCCGCTCAACAAGGAAGAATATTACTACCGGAGTATCTTTGAAGAGCATTTTCCGAGTGAAAGCGCAGCCCGCAGCGTACCAAGCGTACCAAGTGTGGCCTGCTCTACAGCAGAAGCGCTGGCATGGGATGTAGCTTTCCGTAACCTGAATGAACCAAGCGGCAGAGCAGTGAGAGGAGTGCATGAAGAAGCCTATGCCGAAGAGGTAAAATAAATTTGTTGAAAAATTTTAGATGTCTGAAATAAACTCATATCTTTGAATATATATTCATCAGTTTGTAAAGTCAGAAATAAAAAGTATAGACTTCTATGCATAAAAAGCTGTCAATTAACGCAGATTAGCATAATAACAGGCTGATCTGTGTTTTATTTTTTATAATTTTGGACTCATAAACTTTTTAAATGTACTATCAATGAAGATAAAAAGAATTATTCTAATGGTTGCCCTTATCATTTCAGTAGCTAGTGTCCAAGCGCAAAAGTCGCAAGTTATCGCCCATCGTGGCTACTGGAAAACAGCAGGTTCTGCGCAAAATAGTATCACAGCACTTCAAAAAGCCGATTCTATCCATTGCTATGGCTCCGAATTTGATGTATGGCTTACCAAAGACAATAAACTGGTTATCAATCATGACCCTGTCTATAAGATGAAATACATGGAGTATTCCAAAGGTGACGCACTGACCGGACTTAAATTATCCAACGGAGAAAACTTACCCAGCCTGGAACAATATCTGGAAGCCGGGAAAAACTGTAATACCCGACTGATTCTCGAACTGAAAGCACATAGTAACAAGAAACGTGAAACCAAAGCCGTACAGGGAATCCTTGCCATGGTGAAGAAAATGGGACTGGAAAACCGCATGGAATATATCACGTTCTCCCTGCATGCCATGAAAGAGTTTATCCGCCTGGCTCCTGCCGGTACTCCGGTATTTTACCTTAACGGGGAACTGTCTCCCAAAGAATTAAAGGAACTCGGTGCTGCCGGTCTTGATTATCACATGGGAGTGATTAAGAAACACCCCGAATGGATCAAAGAAGCTCATGAACTCGGCTTGAAAGTAAATGTGTGGACTGTGGACGAAGTGGAAGATATGAAATCGCTGATCGAACAGAAAGTAGATTTCATTACCACCAACGAACCAGTCATCTTACAAGAAGAACTGAAAAAACATCAATAAGATAAAATCATTACAAAGTAAACTATTTAATATCCGTCTTTAAAGAAACAGCTCGTTCCTTTAAAAGAAACAGGATGTTTCTCGGTGTCGAACGAGGTTGTGTCAAAACGTTGGCACAACCTCTTTTATATTTTACAGTTCTGCTATA
>OGZZ01002613.1_pt1 | contig 11351 bp, 9 predicted proteins | sample 1577021 | NCBI WGS metagenome assembly OGZZ01 (sample SAMEA3541526, study PRJEB24748) | human gut metagenome | biome: human gut; feature: human-associated habitat; material: faeces | place: China | collected 2012
AGGTTTACGTATTAACAAAGGACGAAGGTGGACGTCATACTCCATTCTTCAACAACTACAGACCACAGTTCTACTTCAGAACAACTGATGTAACTGGTGTTTGTGAGCTTCCAGCTGGTACAGAAATGTGCATGCCTGGTGATAACGTAGAGATGACAGTTGAACTTATCCATAACGTAGCTATGGAGCAGGGTCTTCGTTTCGCTATCCGTGAGGGTGGTAGAACAGTTGGTTCTGGTGCTGTTGCTACAATCATTGAGTAATTGTTATTAATACAGTTCTTTCAAGGGTTTCCGAGGTTATCGGAAACCCTTTTTTGCGCGAGCAGCTCCTTGAGAAGTCATGGGCAGTTCGCAGTCGTGCTCGCGAAGTAATGAGCTAGAATATGATAAAAAGAGGAGTACAACATGTTATACATAATGCGACATGGAAAAACGGACTGGAATGCATGTCATAAATTACAGGGCAGAACTGATATACCTCTTAATGATGAGGGAAGAATGATGGCGGCAGAGGCTGGGGAAAAGTATGCAGATATACATTTTGATGAGTGTTATTCATCACCTTTGGCAAGAGCAAAAGAGACAGCCGAGATTTTTCTCAAAGGAAGAGGAGTACCTGTATATACAGATGACAGACTTGTTGAGATGGGATTTGGAATATATGAGGGAATAGAGAATTCATTTGCAATAAAGGATTGCCCAATTAATTCTCTTTTTAAAAATCCAGAGGATTATGTGACGGTTGAAGGCGGGGAAAGTTTTGAACAGCTTTTTGCAAGAACAGGGGAGTTTATAGACAATGTAGTTATGCCACAGGTAAATAGTGGCAAAGATATACTGATTGTTGGTCATGGTGCCATGAACTGCAGTATTATAGCAAAATTCAGAGGAACACCACTGGATAAATTCTGGGATGGAATGACTGATAATTGTCAGGTAGTAAGGCTTATATAATATTATAAAACACAATTTTACGATTTATTCAGACCAAATCATGCTAGGTTTCGTATATAAGTATAGAAGTTAATAAATGAGACTTTGACTTACAACGGAAGGTTAGGATGGTGATTGGGATGAGTAGGAGAGATGGCAGGAGAAAAAACAAAAGAATAGGAAAAAGGAAGAATCAAATATTCCTTGTAATGATGACTATACTGGCATGTATGGTAGCAATTGTATTAATAGTCAAGATGAATAATCAGAATGTCAGCAAAGGTGTAGCAGTAGGTGCAGAATATACAGCAATTAAGAGCGATGGTAATGTGACGGAGGAACAGCTTTCTGTAAGTGAAGAGACTGTAAATGATTTACCAGATGTATACAGAATAGAATGCTATGAATCACTTAATCAGAATCCGGAGCTGCCAACAGGATGCGAGATTACATCATTAACCTCCGTACTGAATTATTATGGATGTAATGTTGATAAAACAACTATGGCAGATGAATATCTTAAGAAAGGCAATGGCAACTTCTACGAAATGTTTCTTGGTAATCCAAGGGATAACACAAGTTATGGATGCATGTCACAGCCAATTGTTAATGCAGCTAATAAATATTTCAAGGTTAATAATATGTCAGCAGTTGCAAAGAATATAAGCGGAACAGATTTTAAAGAGATTCTTGGTATGGTTGCTCAGGGTGACCCGATAGTAATATGGAATACAATAGATATGAGACAGCCATATGAATCTAAGACATTTGTATTTAATGGGAAAGAATACACATGGATGTCTCCAGAACATTGTGTTGTAATTACAGGATATGATCTTAATAAGAATATTGTTTATATAATGGATCCTATGGAAGGTAATGTAACAAGGAATCTTCAGACATTTCAATCAAGATATGAAGCGATGCACAGCCAGGCTGTCTATATTATAGAATAATTAAGGGAGGGCAATATTGTCCTCCCTTTAGTCATGTTATTAGTTTGATTTAATATTGTGCCTTGCATTAAGCTTTTTGGCACAATGTATGAATGCAGGGAACAAAAATGCGTCAGCAGCAATCCATGCGATTGGTGAGGCGAGGCATGCACCCATGAATCCAATACTTGGAATGAGTATGATGGCTGCAAATGCACGGCCAATCATCTCTAAGATACCTGCTGATATTGCAAATACTGAGAAACCCATACCCTGTATGCAGAAGCGGACCACGTTAACACCTGTAAGTGGAATGTAGAAGCATGCAGATGCAAGGATGAACTGTCTTGTAAGAGCAATAATTGTTGTCTCAGATGCATTAACGAATAATAATGCAATATAATCTGTAGTGAAATACAGTGCAATAAGAGAAAGAACACTGTATACTGAACCGATTATCATAGCGGAGCGTACGCCCTGACCAAGTCTTTTAATCTTGGCAGCTCCAACATTCTGTCCGGCATAGGTTGCCATGGTTGAGCCGAGTGCATCAAATGGACAACAGGTAAAGTTGAACATCTTAGAACCGGCAGTCATTGCGGCTACATATGTTGAACCAAGTGTATTGACAGCAGCCTGAAGGATTGTACTTCCGATGGCTGTTATTGAATACTGGAGTCCCATAGGAACACCGTTCATACACAGGTTAGTGATAAATCTTCTATCAAGTACCCTTTCTGATTTGTCACCTTTTAAGATGTCATATTTCTTATACATATATATAAGGCAGGTAAGTCCCGAAATTAACTGTGATGTTACAGTTGCCCAGCCAGCTCCGGCAACACCCATCTTACATACAAGAATAAGAAAGAAATCAAGTACTACATTTATTATTGAAGAAAGCACAAGGAAAACTACAGGTGTCTTACTATCGCCAAGCGAACGGATAACACCGGACACCATGTTGTACAGGAATACAGTTGGGATTCCTATGAATATAACTACTATGTAATTGTAGGCATGGTCAATAATATCTGCCGGTGTATTCATGATAATAAGTATTCTGCGGCAGAATATTACGGATGCAAGCGTAAGCACTATGGCAAACACAATACTGCAGATATATCCGTTAAATACATATTTTCTAAGGTCAGCAGGCTTCTTTGCACCAAAGCATTGGGCAACCGGAATCACGAATCCGTTACAGACTCCCATACAGAAACCGATTATCATGAAGTTGATAGAACCTGTTGCTCCAACTCCGGCAAGAGCTTCAACACCGAGAGTTTTACCAACGATTATTGTGTCAACAAGGTTGTAGAACTGCTGAAACAGCATTCCGAACAGCATTGGAACTGCGAATCCAAGAATATGCCTGGAAGGCGAACCATTTGTCATGTCTTTTACCATAGGATTTCCTCACTTTCGTATATTTATAAAGCCAAATGATTATACTATATTTTTGCAAACTGTCAAACTGATTTTGCACGAATTTGAATTAATTTAACGAATTATTGTCTTAATATGAAATGTCTGTTAAAATGCATAGGTAATATTTATGCGGAGGCAGATATGAAGAAAACTTTTGATGTTAAGAGACTTACAACACTGGCATTGCTTACAACAATAGCGCTGACAATATTTGTTGTGGAATCAGCAATACCTACGCTTGTTCCAATACCGGGAGTTAAATTAGGACTTGCCAATATAGTCACACTTTTTGTGTTAAAAAGATATAAATTCAGTGATGCAGCGATTGTGTTAGCTATGAGAATTATACTTGCTACAATATTTACAGGGCAGGCAGTATCATTTATATATAGTGTAAGTGGTGGATTCTTATGTCTTATTGTGATGGCAGCTGTTAATAAATTGCTTAGGGGACAGTATATATTCCTTACAGGTATACTTGGCGCGGTGTCGCACAATGCAGGTCAGATTCTTGCTGCATTTTTCATACTCAGATTGTCAGGTATATTTGCGTACATGCCGTTCCTTGTGATAAGCGGTGTTATAACAGGTCTGTTTACGGGCCTTGTGTGCTTCTTTGCAGACAAATATATTCCTAAAAAATATACTATGTAGCAGATGGAGGAGATTGTGAAAAAAAGAGTTATTGCAGTGGTGGCTGTGATTGTCCTGCTTGTCGGGGCAAGTGTGGCTTCTATTATATATATGAAATCAGGAAAGAATGACGGTAGAAAGACTGCTTATATATACAGAGATAACGAATTGTTAAGAACTGTTTCGTTAGATGATGTTAAGAATCCGTACACGTTCAGGATTGAATACGGGGATGGAGAGTATAATGATATTCTTGTCGAGAATGGAAAGATTAGGATTGCTGATGCAAGCTGTCCGGATAAGCTGTGTGTGAACATGGGCTATATATCTGAGCCTTTAATGCCAATCACATGTCTGCCAAATCATCTTGTTATCAGAATTGTGAATGACGGCGAAGAATCGCCGTCACTCGATGGTGTTGTGTATTAATTATTTCATCCAGCGGCCAGAAGCACCACATGGAAGAACAAGTCCGTTGCTTGAAACAGGAAGACCTACTTCTTGTGAATCACAGTGGCCGCCAAAGCTCTTAAGTTCTGTGCTTAACATATAAGTAAGAACGGCTGGCTGAAGACCTGTAGTGTATGAATTAATAAGGAAAAATAATGGCTTATCAGAAAGAAGCTGTGCACAAAGCTTAACAAGCGGGTGTATAGCTTCTTCTATTTTCCAGATTTCTCCTTTAGGACCACGTCCATATGAAGGCGGATCCATGATAATTGCATCGTAATGGTTGCCTCTTCTTATCTCTCTTTCTACAAACTTTACACAATCATCAACTATCCATCGGATAGGCTTGTCAATAAGTCCTGAAGACTGTGCATTTTCTTTAGCCCATGCGACTATACCTTTAGAAGCATCTACGTGTGTAACATTAGCACCTGCGGCTGCACATGCAAGTGTTGCGCCACCTGTATAAGCAAACAGGTTAAGAACCTTTACGGGTTCATTGCCACGTTCTTTTCTGGCATCAGAGATTATCTTTCCAAACCAGTCCCAGTTAGCAGCCTGCTCAGGGAATATTCCTGTGTGTTTGAAGCTGAATGGCTTTAAGTTGAATGTCAGCTCCTGTTCAAATGAAGGACTGTTGTAGTGAATCTGCCACTGCTGTGGAAGGTCAAAGAACTCCCATTCACCTCCACCCTTAGAACTTCTGTGGTAATGACCGTTCATATTCTTCCAGCCACGCTCTTTCTTAGGAGTGTCCCATATTACCTGTGGGTCCGGGCGTACAAGAATATACTTACCCCAGCGTTCGAGTTTTTCACCATTAGAGGTATCTATTACTTCATAATCTTTCCAGTTGTCAGCTATAAACATAATTAAGTATCCTTTTCTATATTAAAATATGTTGCGGTTTGGTACCGCATTTGTTATTAAATAATTATATACGAAAATATTAATAACTGCAATCGTGCAAAAATGTTTTGAACAGGCTTGTTTTATGTTAATATATTTCTATCGAAATCTAATTAAGGGGCGATGCATATTGAAAAATGTTAGTTTAAAGAATATACAGAAGGATATTGTATCAGGAATAATTGTTGCTCTTGTGTCAATTCCTATATCAATGGGATATGCACAGATTGCGGGACTGCCAGCGGTGTATGGTCTGTACTGCTCTATTCTGCCAGTGCTTATATATGGACTTGTGACATCTTCGCCACAGTTTGTGTTCGGAGTGGATGCAACTCCGGCGGCACTTGTCGGTGGAACACTTGCAACGCTTGGGATAGTGTCAGGCTCTGAGGAGGCGAAGGCAGTAGTTCCGTCGATAACTTTAGTTGCAGCATTGTGGCTGCTGCTTTTCTTCTTTATCAAAGCAGGGCGTATTGTCAATTACATATCGACACCTGTAATGGGTGGATTCATAAGCGGTATTGGTGTGACAATAATTCTTATGCAGACAGCAAAGCTTTTTGGCGGTAATGCTGGGACTGGCGAAGCGATACAGCTTGTTATGCATATAGCTGGCGAGTTTGGTTCATTTAATCTGCTCTCGGCAGTGCTTGGAGTCGGAACAGTTGGGATTATTCTTATTGCGAAGAAGTTCATTCCAAAATTTCCAATGTCAGTGCTTCTTATGGTACTTGGTGCACTTGCAACTGCAATTTTTCATATTGACAGATTTGGTGTTAAGCTTCTTCCACATGTTGATAAGGGGCTGCCGGGATTCTCGCTTCCTGATATGTCAGGTATGCTTAAGAATCCGTCAGAGATAATACTTCTTGGACTTTCAGTGGCAGGTGTTGTCATGGCGCAGACATTGCTGGCAACTAATAATTATGCCAACAAATATGGCTATAAGGTAAGCAACAACAGAGAAATTCTGGCTTATGCTGCTGCAAATGCGGCTTCTGCTGTAATTGGCGGATGCCCTTTGAATGGAAGCGTGTCAAGAACAGGAATTGCAGACCAGTTTGGCTGCAAATCACAGTTCATGTCAATAACAGCTTCTCTGACAATGCTTCTTATAGTGCTTTTTGGTACGCCGGTGCTTGAGTATCTTCCTGTACCAATACTTACAGGAATTGTTGTTGCGGCACTGATTGGAATTACTGAATTCGGGCTTGCAGTTAAATTATGGAAAACAGACCATACGGAGTTTGCAATATTTGTAGGTGCTTTCTTAGGTGTTCTGTTATTTGGAACGATATACGGAGTTGTAATCGGTGTAATACTTTCATTCATTGCAGTTATTGTAAAAGCTGTTGAACCGCCGAGAGCATTTCTCGGGGTGATACCGGGACAGGAGGGATTCTATAGTCTTAACAGATACAGCAATGTAAAGAAGATAAAAGGTGTGGTTATATACAGATTTAACGGAGCACTTTTCTTTGCAAATATTAATACATTTATAGATGATATAGAAAAGAATCTTGATGATAATACTAAATGGGTAATTGTAGATGCCGGAGGCGTTGGATCTATTGATGTGACGGCAGTTGACAGGCTTATGACTTTATATAAGGTGCTTGAAAAGAAAGGTATCAGATTCTATATTACAGAGCATGAACACACGCTTAATGACCAGTTAAGAGAGCTTGGTGCAGGCGAGTTTGTTGAAAAAGGTGTTGTAAGAAGAACTATTCCGCTTGCCCTAAGAGATGCAGGTCTTGACAGACCTTATCCTGTCGAGGAGGAAGAAGAGCAGGCTGTTTCTGGCGAGGTACATGAGGACAATGAAAGACTTGCTGAGATTGAGTGGGCTTTTGGCGAAGATGCAGATGAATGGCTTGAGAAGATGGCAGCAGAGATGGCTGATGAGATTGGCAGCGTCAAGAAAGATGAGAAGAATGTTATTGTTGATGCTGAAAAGCATGCTGCATGGGGAAGAATAGGACTCTTTGATGAGAATGAACTGCTTGAGCGACTTGAGATGCATTTGTTTGACGATAAGAAATATCCTAATCTTGATATTGATGATATTGAGAAAAGAATCGATGAGCGCCGCGTTGTTGTTGAGAAGAAGCTGGCACAGATTAATCCTGATGCAATACAGATGCTTAAGGAACACAGAAAGCAGATACTTGACAGAATGAAGCTTCACAATCCGTATGCATATGAGCATATGATGGAGCAGAAGAGGAAGCATTATGAACATCTGAAGAAGAAAGATCCGGAGCTTGCACAGAAGCTTAAGAATTTCTATAATCTTTCAGACGATGACAAATAATTTATATAACGGAGATAATAGTGAATATATTAAATGTAGAAAAGGTCAGCAAGACCTACGGAGAAAAGGAACTTTTTAATAATATAAGTCTTGGAATTAACAGTGGCGATAAGATTGGACTTATAGGTGTGAATGGAACTGGTAAGTCTACACTTTTAAAGATTATTGCAGGTGTTGAAGAACCGGATGAGGGACAGGTTGTCAAGGGCAAGGGGATTGAGCTTGCGTATCTTGCACAGACACCTCTGTATTATGAGAATGAAAATGTACTGGAATATGTTATGCGTGGAAAGCATGCGGACAGCCAGCCAAAAGCAAAAGAGATTCTTAACAAGCTTGGAATAACAAATCATGGCGCAATGATGAATATTTTATCAGGTGGTCAGAAAAAGAGAGCGGCACTTGCGAGAACTTTAGTTGAGCCGGCAAGACTTCTTATTCTTGATGAACCTACGAACCATCTTGATAATGACATGGTACTCTGGCTGGAACAGTTTATTAAGAATTTCAAGGGAGAACTTATCATGGTTACTCATGACAGGTATTTCCTTGATAATGTAACTAACAGGATTGTAGAGCTTGATAAAGCTTCCCTTTATAGCTACGATACGAATTATTCAGGCTTTCTTGAACTGAAGACCCAGCGTGAGGAGATGGAGAGGGCAACTGAGGCTAAGAGACAGAATATATTAAGGAAGGAACTCGCGTGGATAAGAAGAGGATGCCAGGCTCGATCTACCAAGCAGCAGGCACGAATTGACAGATTCGAGGATATGAAGGAGGCTTCAAAGCAGGCGAGAGCAAGATTTGACAAGCAGCTTATGGATATGAATTCAGTCAGCAGCAGGCTTGGAAGAAAGACTGTTGAACTCCACAACATTTGCAAAAGCTTTGGAGAGAGGACAATAATTGACGATTTTACCTACATTTTTCTAAGAGATGACAGAATAGGTATTGTCGGTGATAACGGATGCGGCAAGTCTACGCTTATGAAGATTATAGCAGGCCAGCTTGAACCGGACAGTGGTAGTGTTGAGGTTGGAGAGACTGTAAGAATTGGATATTTCATGCAGGAGAACGAACCACTTGACGACAGCCTTACTGTGCTAGAGTTCGTAAGAAGCATAGGCGAATATGTTACGACGGCAGATGGAAAGGCAACAGCGTCACAGATGTGTGAGAAGTTTCTTTTTACACCGAAGCAGCAGTGGACGCCTATAAGCAAGCTGTCAGGTGGTGAGAAGAGAAGACTTTATCTGTTAAGTGTTCTTATGAGTGCGCCAAATGTACTTATTCTCGATGAGCCTACCAACGACCTTGATATTGAAACTCTTGAGATTCTTGAGGAGTATCTTGATGGATTTTCAGGTATTGTAATCACGGTTTCACACGACAGATATTTCCTTGACAGAGTTGTTGACAGGATATTTGCATTTGAGGCAGGAGGCCACCTTACACAGTATGAAGGTGGTTATACGGACTACAGGGATAAATGTGTTTCTTCTATATATAATGTGGAATCAAATGGAACATCTGATGCGCCCAAATCAAAGGCAGCAGGTCAGGTGAAGAAAGCATATAACAGCCATGAGAATAAGATTAAGTTCACATATATGGAGCAGAAGGAATATGAGACTATAGATGATGATATAGAGGAGCTTGAAACTAAAGTTTCAGAACTTGATGACGAGATTGCAAAGAATGCAACTTCTTATTCTAAGCTTGCAGAACTTACTAAGGAAAAGGAAGATGTGGAAAGGCAGCTTGAAGAAAAGATGGAGCGATGGGAATATCTTAATGATCTTGCAGAAAAAATAGAGAAACAGAAACAGTAGTAAATATTAACAAAACAAGTGACATCAGAACAGATTATTTGGTTGAGCAAATCATATATTCATGGTATGATGATATATGATTTACTATATTAATCATATGAGGGAGGAAAAATTATGTTTTGTCCAAATTGCGGAACAAAGAACGAGGACGATGCACTATTCTGTGGAAACTGTGGAACACGTCTAGTGATAGATGTGCCTCAGGAGACACCGGTGCAGGAAAGTGTGGAAGAAGAGCCAGAGGTAACACCGGTACAGGAGAATGTGCCAGCAGGGTCGGAGGAAACACCAGTACAGGAGAGTGTGAAAGCAGAGCCGGAAGTAACACCGGTACAGCAAAGTGTTCCTGTTCAGCCACAGCAGGCTTTTGGCCAACAGCCTGTACAGCCTACACAGTTTACAGGTCAGAATTCTGGTCAGCAGCCTGCCAATAATAAGCCTGCCAGATTCCCTAAGGGTATAATTGCAATTGTAGCTGCGGGAGTTGCTGTGATAGCTGCCATAATTATATTTGTATGTGTGGGAAACAATGTGACAGATTATAAGAAAACTGCCAAGCAGTATGTTAAGGCGGTTGCAGAGTGCGAATGGAATGATGCGTATAGTCTTATTAATCTACCAGATGGGGAGTTCCTTACTAAGGAAGCATTTATTAATGTTCATGCAGATGCGACTGGTGAGAAAGTTGAAAAGATGGCAGCAGATGACATTGTCTCAACATATAGCAAGATGCCTGGTAACAAGGCTGTTAAGGTCGGATATATAACAGATTCGGGAATGCAGTATAATGATGTGTATCTAACAGTAGCCAATAAGCACTATATGCTTTTCTTTAAGAAGTATAAAGTCAGCGCTGAGAATCTTGTAGTAAAGGATGTTACAATAAAGGTTCCAAAGGGACTTACGTTATATATTAATGATGTTATTGTTGGCGATGGATATAAGTCGGATGCATCTAAGAATGGAAACGGCTCTTCTGATGAATATGTTATACCATATCTGTTCAATGGAAAGAATAATATTAAGGTAACTGGAGAATTTATAGAGGACTACACAACACAGCTTTATGCAGCACATGATGAAGATACATTTACTGTTGGAACATACAATGCAAAATATGTTAATTCGAAGCTTGAAGAACTTAAGACACAGGCAAGAACAGATGTGGATGCAATAATTAACGCTATACAGGCAAAGAAAGATTATTCAGCTATAGCCGACAGGGTGTGTAAAGAAGAAAAGAAGAACATAGAGTCAGCTTATAAGAATATTTACGACAGCTACAATGACAAATACAAAACTGTATCCGATTTGAAGATTTCCAAATTCACAGCTTCTATCGCGGATACATCTTTCAGAGTGGATTCAGATGATGGATGCCCGGTGATTAAAGTTTCAATTAAACTAGGATATACATACAAGATACAGTACTCAGGAAGTGATAAAGCTAACGACAAGAATAATAACAATAATTCAGCTTACATATATTATAAATATGAAGATGGTAAGTGGAAGATTAATTCTATGTATCTTGGATTTGGATTTTATTAAAATACTGTTTTGACCGGGACTTATGTTCCGGTCAAATTTATTCTGTATTGTACTAAAAAAAATACAATTTTTTCTGTTGATTTTATATAGAGAGTAGTGTATATTAATACTTGCTGTGACATTGATAGCTGTGAAGCGTGAGGTTGCTGCTTTAATAAAGCAGGTTTTCCGTGGAGCGAATGTCAATGCTGGAGATAATCTCCGGCGAAGAAACTGGCGACAAGTCACTGTACCAAAATCATCTGCAATCCGCAGAAATGACGCGCGTAGGTCGAATTATGAATGAGACTATATGATACGCGTGGGAGTGTGTACAGTCACCGCTTGTCGTACTTAAACAATAAAGTGCGAAGGA
>OGZZ01002620.1_pt1 | contig 11321 bp, 6 predicted proteins | sample 1577021 | NCBI WGS metagenome assembly OGZZ01 (sample SAMEA3541526, study PRJEB24748) | human gut metagenome | biome: human gut; feature: human-associated habitat; material: faeces | place: China | collected 2012
AGCTTGACAATATAGACGCCATGATGGCCATCTTCGGAACTCCGGGATTGGTTACCATGTTTGAAATGTATGACGTGCTTCACGAGAAGATGCAAACTTGCAAGAAACCGATTTTCCCTATACTTCCTTCGATTAATACAGCCGGAGCGGAGGTTGCCGCCTTCCTGGCAAAAGGACACGTGAATTTTGCAGATGAAGTGACCCTGGGTACTGCCCTTTCCCGCATTGTCAATGTTCCTAAACCTGCAGTTCCTGAAATAGAACTGTTCGGAGTAGACGTTCCGAGGATTCGTCGCATTATCGATTCTATTCCGGAGAATGGTTATATTGCTCCCAATTACGTACAAGCATTACTGCATGCTGCCGGTATTCCGCTGGTAGATGAGTTTGTTTCTGATAATAAAGAGGAGATAGTAGCCTTTGCACGTCGGTGCGGATTCCCGGTAGTTGCCAAAGTCGTTGGTCCTGTGCATAAATCGGATGTCGGTGGTGTAGTTCTGAACATCAAAAGCGAGCAACATCTGGCACTGGAATTCGATCGTATGATGCAGATTCCTGATGCAAGGGCAATTATGGTACAGCCGATGCTGAAAGGTACGGAACTGTTTATCGGTGCAAAGTATGAAGAGAAGTTCGGTCATGTGGTACTTTGCGGTTTGGGAGGTATTTTTGTGGAGGTGCTGAAAGATGTGTCTTCCGGTCTGGCTCCGCTTTCCTACGAAGAAGCTTACTCAATGATTCATTCGCTGCGTGCCTATAAAATCATTCAGGGAACGCGGGGACAAAAAGGAGTCAACGAAGATAAGTTTGCTGAAATTATTGTTCGTTTGTCCACCTTACTACGCTTCGCCATAGAAATCAAAGAAATGGATATAAATCCGCTTTTAGCTACGCAAAAAGCCGTTATAGCAGTCGATGCACGTATCAGGATAGAAAAATAGGACTATTCTCCGTCTTATTTTGCTAAGTGTTTCCAAAAACAATTTGGAGTGCTTCCAAAAGATTTTGTAAGTTAATATTAATTTAGAGCTATAAAGATAAGGTAAAAAGGAACCTTAAAAGAATGATTTAATGAAAAAGTATGTAAATTTGTTCGTTTTCGTTTTCATGGTAGGTGCTTGTTTTTCACAGGGGAAAGCACAGACAAAATCTGCAGTGAGCTATAAGAATCCGGTTGTAGATATTGCTATGCCCGACCCTACGGTGATTAAGGCTGCGGATGGTTATTTTTATATGTATGCTACCGAATCTACCAGAAACGTTCCGATCATGAAGTCGAAAGACTTGGTGCAATGGACTTATTGCAACACGGCATTCACAAATAAAACTCGTCCCAGATTTGAACCCAAAGCCGGAATTTGGGCACCTGACATTAATTATATCAATAATAAATATGTGCTTTATTATGCGATGTCGGTGTGGGGAGGAGAACAGACGTGCGGAATTGGAGTAGCTACGGCCGACTCTCCACAAGGACCTTTTACAGATCATGGTAAGATGTTCCGTAGTAATGAGATCGGTGTACAGAACTCGATTGATCCCAGCTTCCTGCAATATGAAGGGAGAAACTATCTGGTTTGGGGCAGCTTCCGGGGAATATATGTTATTGAGCTGACTGAAGATGGTCTGTCATTGAAGCCGGGAGCGGAAAAAAAGAGAATAGCAGGAACTGCTTTTGAAGCTGCCTATATTCATAAGCACGGCGATTATTATTATATGTTTGCCTCTATCGGAAGTTGTTGCGAGGGGATTAGGAGTACTTATAAAGTTGTAGTGGGCCGCTCTAAAAAAGTCTGGGGACCCTACAAAGATAAGTCGGGCAAACCGATGTTGAAGAATGGTTATTCTTTGGTGATAGGTGCGAATGATCATTTTGTAGGCAATGGGCACGGTTCGCAGATTATCCGGGATGATGCCGGACAAGACTGGCTTCTGTATCATGGTTTTTCAAGATCGATCCCGGAGAACGGACGTATTCTGTTGCTGGACCAAATCAAATGGGATAAAGAAGGATGGCCTTATGTAGAAGGAGAATCTCCTTCTTACGAAACACAAAAAGCACCTGTATTTAATAACTGATTTTCAAATAAACTAATTATAATCTTAAATACCACAAGCATGAAACATACCCCTATTAGCAGGCGGGATTTTCTAAAGAATTTAGGCATAGCCGGGGCTGGCACTCTTCTTGCAGCAAGCCCTTGGCTTTCTGCTTTTTCGGAGGTGACGAACACCTCAAACGAAAAGTGCCGTCTGGCAATAATCGGTCCTGGTTCCCGGGGACGTTTTTTAATGGGATTTCTGGCTAAGAACCCCAAAGTCGAGATCGTAGCATTGTGCGACATTTATAAACCGTCTATCGAGAGCGCATTGGAACTTGTGCCTAATGCCAAAGTGTATGGTGACTACCGGGAAGTGCTGGAAGATAAGTCGATAGATGCCATACTCGTAGCTACCCCTCTTAGTTCGCATTGTAAAATCGTCTTGGATGCTTTCGACGCAGGAAAGCATGTATTTTGTGAGAAGTCGATAGGTTTTACGATGGAAGAGTGTTACCGTATGTATCAGAAACATCGTAGCACGGGAAAGATTTTCTTCACTGGTCAACAACGTTTGTTCGACCCTCGTTACATCAAAGCGATGGAGATGATTCATGCGGGTACCTTTGGTGAAATAAATGCAATCCGTACCTTTTGGAACCGGAATGGCGATTGGAGACGCTCGGTACCTTCACCCAATCTGGAACGCCTGATAAACTGGCGTCTTTACAAGGAATTCTCGAAGGGACTGATGACGGAACTCGCTTGCCACCAGCTTCAGATCGGAAGTTGGGCTTTGCGTAAGATTCCCGAGAAGGTGATGGGGCATGGTGCCATTACTTATTGGAAGGATGGCAGGGATGTGTATGATAATGTGAGTTGTGTATATGTCTTTGATGATGGGGTGAAGATGACGTTCGACTCCGTTATATCCAATAAATTCTATGGACTGGAAGAACAGATCATGGGTAACCTTGGTACGGTAGAACCGGAAAAGGGAAAATATTACTTTGAGAATGTGGCTCCTGCACCGGCTTTCCTGCAGATGGTGAATGATTGGGAAAACAAAGTTTTCGATTCTCTTCCTTTTGCCGGAACGAGTTGGGCTCCGGAAACTGCAAATGAGAACACTGGAGAGTTCATTATTGGAGAACGTCCTAAGAGTGACGGTACGTCCTTGTTGCTGGAAGCGTTCGTTGAAGCCGTCATAACACAAAAACAACCGGAAAGAATAGCGGAAGAAGGATACTATGCAAGTATGCTTTGTTTGCTGGGACATCAGGCACTGGAGGAAGAGCGGATGCTCTACTTCCCCGATGAATATAAAATAGATTATCTGAACCATCAATCTGTAAAAACACCCGAAGCAGTATGAAAGACACGATTGTAACCGCACGACGAAAGAAAATAGAGTTAATTACTTTACTCGTTTGTTTCGTAGTATCCAATTTGATACACCTCTATGCAATTATAGCTTATCATGCGCCATTTACGGAGATGATAACTTCTATTTTTTATATCATCATATTTACTTTTGTGCTTTATGCTTTTTGGGGGATTTTGCGTCTCTTGTTTAATGGGCTACGGGCATTGTTTACTCGTTCACGAACTTAATCAATATCAATGAAAATAAATAACTTATGGTAACACGAAGAGATTTTCTGAAAACGATGTCAATGGCTTCTGCCGGATTGGCGTTGGGGGCAGGTGACTTACTGCATGCTCAAACGATTTCACCCAAGAAAGGAAGAGGTGACAAGGTAAAGATAGCCTATATCGGCATTGGTAACCGCGGTGAACAGATTATTGAAGATTTTGCGCGGACAGGTATGGTAGAAGTGGTAGCGTTATGTGATGTGGACATGGGTGCCAAACATACGCAAAAGATTATGGCTAAATATCCGAAGGCAAAACAGTTTAGAGATTTCCGCCAGATGTTTGATAAAGCCGGTAATGAGTTTGATGCTGTGGCGATTGCTACTCCCGACCATTCACATTTCCCGATCAGTATGCTGGCATTGGCATCCGGAAAACATGTATATGTAGAAAAACCGCTGGCCCGTACTTTCTATGAAGCGGAATTGTTGATGCAAGCTGCGCTTAAACGTCCTAACTTGGTTACCCAGGTAGGAAATCAGGGACATTCTGAAGCAAACTATTTCCAGTTTAAAGCTTGGATGGATGCGGGAATTATCAAAGACGTAACTGCTATCACTGCCCACATGAATAACCCGCGCCGTTGGCATAAATGGGACACTAATATCTATAAACTTCCTTCGGGACAGCAACTGCCGAAAGATATGGACTGGGATACCTGGCTCGGAGTTACCCCTTATCACGAATATAATAAAGATTATCATTTAGGACAATGGCGTTGCTGGTATGATTTTGGTATGGGTGCATTGGGCGACTGGGGGGCGCATATCCTCGATACGGCTCACGAGTTTCTGGAACTGGGATTGCCTTATGAAGTTACCATGCAATACGCAAATGGTCATAATGATTATTTCTTCCCTTATTCTTCCACGATTCTCTTCCGCTTCCCGCAACGTAAAGGGATGCCACCGGTAGACATTACTTGGTATGACGGTCTGGATAATCTTCCTCCTATTCCTGCCGGTTATGGAGTATCGGGACTGGACCCGAACATTCCTGCGACAAATCAGGGAGATACTCCTGCGGCTAAATTGAATCCGGGAAAGATTATCTATACGAAAGATTTAATCTTTAAAGGGGGGAGTCATGGAAGCACTTTGTCTATTATTCCGGAAGAGAAAGCGAAAGAGATGGCTGGCAAATTACCGAAGGTTCCTAAAAGTCCTTCCAATCACTTCGAAAACTTCTTATTGGCATGTAACGGTATTGAAAAGACGCGCTCACCGTTCGAAATCAACGGTGTTTTGAGTCAGGTGTTCTCACTGGGTGTAATGGCTCAACGGCTTAATACACAGCTATTCTTTGACAGCCGCACGAAACAGATTACAAATAATGAATTTGCTAATGCAATGTTGGCGGGACTTCCGCCGCGTAAAGGTTGGGATGAATTTTATAAATTATAAATAGAAACAGCTTTTTCCATTCCTTTCTTTAGGAGAAGGGGATGGAGAAGGACCAATAAATAATCATGAAAAATATTGTATTAACTTTACTTTTATTTTGTGCCGCTTCGTTGGGCGCACAAAACTGGGAACCTCTTTTCAACGGGAAAAACCTGAAAGGATGGAAGAAATTGAATGGCAAAGCCGAGTATAAAATTGTAGATGGCGCTATTGTCGGTGTATCTAAGATGGGAACTCCCAATACATTCCTGGCAACGACAAAGAATTATGGTGACTTTATCCTTGAATTTGATTTCAAGATAGATGATGGTTTAAATTCCGGCGTACAGCTTCGCAGTGAAAGCAAGAAGGATTATAAGAAAGGCCGCGTACACGGTTATCAGTTTGAGATTGATCCTTCGAAGCGCGCTTGGTCGGGTGGCATTTATGATGAGGCACGTAGAAACTGGCTTTATCCTTTGACACTGAATCCGTCGGCAAAAACCGCTTTTAAGAATAACGCATGGAATAAAGCCCGTATTGAAGCTGTTGGTAATTCGATCCGTACCTGGATAAACGGAGTTCCTTGTGCTAATATCTGGGATGATATGACTCCTGTAGGTTTCATTGCTTTGCAAGTGCACGCTATTGGAAATGCGGCTGATGAAGGAAAAACAGTTCGTTGGAAGGATATCCGTATTTGTACGACGGATGTAGAACGCTATCAGACACCGGAAGCGCAAGCTGCACCGGAAGTGAATCTGATTGCCAACACGATTTCTCCGAGCGAAGCAAAAGAAGGCTGGGCTCTATTATGGGATGGTAAGACTACTGACGGATGGAGAGGCGCTAAACTTTCTACTTTCCCTGCAAAAGGCTGGAAGATAGAAAATGGTATTTTGAAAGTAATGAAGAGTGGTGGAGCTGAATCTGCAAATGGTGGTGATATTGTGACTACCCGTAAATACAAGAACTTTATTCTGAAAGTAGACTTCAAGATTACTGAAGGTGCAAATAGCGGAGTTAAATATTTTGTGAATCCGGGGCTGAATAAAGGGGAAGGCTCTGCTATCGGTTGCGAATTCCAGATTCTTGACGATGACAAGCATCCTGATGCAAAACTGGGTGTGAAAGGCAACAGAAAGCTGGGCTCGTTGTATGACCTGATTCCGGCTCCTAAAGATAAACCATTCAACAAGAAAGAATTCAATACTGCTACTATCATTGTAAAAGGCAATCATGTAGAACATTGGCTGAACGGAGTTAAGCTGATTGAGTATGATCGTAACAATGATATGTGGAATGCATTGGTAGCATACAGTAAATATAAAAACTGGCCTAATTTCGGAAATCCGGAGGAAGGTAATATACTTCTTCAGGACCACGGAGATGAAGTATGGTTCAAGAACGTGAAGATTAAAGAACTGAAATAGTTCCGTTTTCTAGTTATTAGGAGATACGTCAAAACTCCTTTATGATTTTTATTCAGGCACGGATTACACGGGTTTCACGGTTACTCTAATGAAATAAAAACCGCGTAATCTGTGTAATCCGTGCCTAATTTGTGTTTTATACGATGCAGACCACTATTCAACATCTATACAAACCGTCAAATGATGGTAACTCCTTGTTTTATGCCTGGTTCCTTTCCATGCATACACGGGTGGATATTATCTTATGCAGCCGGAAACCGGAAGGGGAGTTGCTGCTTGTGGTCAATCGTATTTATGATGCATTGTGTCGGCTGGAAAAGATGGCGAACTTTTATGATCCGGCCAGCGAATTGTCTATTCTCAACCGGACAGCCTCTGTTTCTCCCGTTGTTCTTAGCGAAGAACTTTATTCAATGATCGATTTATGTCTGGAATATAATGGTAGGACTTTGGGATGCTTCGATATCACAGTTCATTCGGAAAATTACAATCAGAACACTATACATTCAGTACATTTATCTGCCGGAGATCGTAGTGTCGCTTTTTCACAGCCGGGAGTAACTATCAATTTGTCCGGCTTTCTCAAGGGATATGCTTTGGAAACAATCAGAGGTATATTGAATGAGGCTCTGATAGAAAATGCATTGATAAATATGGGAAACAGTTCTGTCCTTGCATTAGGTAATCATCCGGTAGGAACGGGATGGAACGTCAATAATATACTTCTTCATAATGAGTGTCTTACAACCTCCGGTAATGACTCTTCTGAACGTCGGCACATTGTTTCTCCTCAAGATGGGAAATTGGTGGAAGGTGCCCGACAGATATCTGTAGTTACAACTAATGGGGCAATAGGAGAAATATTGTCTACCGCTTTGTTTGCTGCTGACAGCGAACAAACTAAAGCTTTGATGGGTATATATGCACAATGTCGTGTATATATATATCCACCATGCTGAATATATATACTCACCGTGCTGGACATATATACCCACCATATTGGTCATATATATATCCAATGATACTTATCCAACTATATCTGACGGCCTTTTTGAACATATTCTGCTATTTATAGGTCGGTTTCTTTTATCCGTTTAATTGCTTTTTGCCTTACTTTGCGTTATTAATAGTCAATCTAATGTGTATATGAAAAATAAAATTTTATTGCTGGGCTTATTTTGTTGTAGCCTGATTTCGGCAAAAGCACAAGTTTTACTCGACAAAGGAATCGGAAAAAATAGTTTTCCTATTGTTTCTTCATCAACGAATGCAGTTATTTGCTTTGACGGAAAAGATGCAACTGTAGTACGTAAGAGTGCTTCTCTTTTTGTGGATGATGTTCGTCGTGTGACGGGGCAAGAGTTGAAAATGGAGGAAAGCAAGCCCGGAAAAGTATCTGCGCGGTATGCGATTATTGCCGGTACTATAGGAGAAAGCGGATGGATTGATGTTTTGGCATCGAAAAATAAAATAGATACAGCTGCCATTGCCGGAAGTTGGGAACGTTATATGATAGAGGTGGTCAACAATCCCGTTCCGGGCATCAAGAAAGCAATTGTCGTAGCTGGAAGTGACAGACGTGGTACTGCTTACGGACTTCTTTCCATATCAAAGGCAATAGGAGTATCTCCTTGGTATTGGTGGGCAGACGCTCCAATCAAACAGCAAAAACAAGTTAGTGTAAAAGTTGATAAGTTCATTTCTAAAACACCGTCTGTCAAGTTCAGAGGAGTATTTATCAACGATGAGGACTGGGGGCTTTATCGTTGGTCGAAACGCAATTTTGAAAAAGAACGTGGAAACTTCGGACCGAGAACGTATGCAAAAGTGTGTGAACTGCTGTTACGCCTTCAGGCTAATTATCTTTGTCCGGCTATGCATGACGCATCCATGGCATTCCACCGTATTCCTGAAAATCGCCTGGTAGCGGATAGTTTTGCTATTGTCATGGGGTCTTCCCATTGTGAACCGTTATTGTTTAATACGGCAAGTGAGTGGAAGCGTGATAAAATGGGTGAATGGGACTATATCAATAATAAGGATGGAGTCAACAAAGTGTTGAAATCACGTGTAGATGAATGTGCTCCATTTGAAAATGTATATACTTTGGCTTTGCGTGGGTTGCACGACCGGGCAATGAATGCAAGCAATAATATGAGCGATAGAAAGGAAATGCTTCAGGAAGCTTTGATGGCACAAAGGCAAATGTTGGTGGATGCAATCGGCAAGCGTGCGGAAAATATTCCTCAAGCCTTTACTCCTTATAAAGAAGTGCTCGATGTATACGATCAGGGATTGGAACTTCCGGATGATGTGACTATTATCTGGCCGGATGATAATTATGGATATATGAAACGTTTGAGCAGTCCGAAAGAGCAGAAACGTTCCGGACGTTCGGGAGTATATTATCATTCTTCTTATCTGGGTAAACCTCATGATCATCTTTGGATGAACACAACTTCACCCACATTAATGTATGAAGAACTACGTAAAGCATACGACTTGACAGCCGACCGTATCTGGCTGCTCAATGCCGGAGACATCAAATCATGTGAATTTGCTGTTGATTACTTCCTGACGATGGCTTTTGATATTGATTCATTCAACTTTGAAAGAGCGGCAGATTATCGTACCGAATGGTTGTGTGGCATGTTAGGCAACGATTATCGCAATGAATATCAGGATGTAATAAACTCTTTCTATAAACTGGCCTTTGCACGTAAACCGGAGTTTATGGGATGGGGTTACCAGTGGGCTACCGACAAACACGGAAGAGAACGGAATACAGATACTGATTTCTCACTTGCCAATTATCGTGAAGTGGATACTCGTCTGGCTGAATATCGTCGGATAGGGAATATGGCAGAGAAAATTCTGAAAGCTTTGCCGGAAGATAAGAAGGCATGTTATTATCAATCATTATATTATCCGGTCAAAGGATGTGAACTGTTGAATCGTATGATTCTCAACGGACAGAGAAATCGTTGGTACTCTATTCAGCAAAGGGCAACTACCGCAGAATTGGAGAAAATGACTAAAGCTTGTTATGACAGTCTGGAAGTAATCACAAAAGGATATAACTCATTACTTGGAGGTAAATGGGATCATGTAATGACCATGAAACAGGGATTTGCCGCAGCCTACTTTGAACTCCCGGCTCTGCGGAAGGTTAATCTGGCACCTACAGCCTCTTTGGGTATATTAGCTGAAGGAGAAGACATTTTGAAGGGGCAGAAAAGCTTCCATTCACTGCCGTCTTTCAACACATATTTCCGTCAATCATATTACGTAGACGTTTTTAATAAAGGAGCGACTCCTTTGAAATGGAAAGCATCAGTTTCAGATAACTGGATTCTGCTAAGTCAGAAAGCCGGAGAAACTGCTACAGAAAATCGTATAGAAGTCTCAATCGACTGGGCTAAGGTCCCGACTGGTGAGAATGTATTCGGAACATTAGAAATCGCATCTGATCGTGGTGAGAAGGAGAATGTCTATATTTCTGTTTTCAATCCTTCCTCTCCTTCATTAACCGAAATGGATTCTTTATTTGTAGAACACAACGGATATGTTTCCATTGATGCTGCCGGTTTCCACCGAAAAGTAGAGAACAAAGCTATTCAAATGAGAACGATTCCTAATTTAGGAATAGAAAATACAGCTATTCAGCTAGGTGATCCGACAGCCGCTCCACAGCGGACTGCAGGGCGCAGCACACCTCGCCTGGAATATGATTTCTATACATTCGAACAAGGATCAGTTGATGTTTACACATACGTACTGCCTACATTTACATTAAGTAAAGATCGTGGATATGCCGGACATGAAGCGACGAATGTGGAAACGAAATATGGAGTATGCATTGACGAAGGTCCTGTAATGAACCCTTCCACTTCTTCTTTTGAGTACGCACAAATCTGGTACGAAAGTGTGTTGAAGAACTGTAGAATAAACAAGACCACTTTGCATATCGATAAACCGGGTAAACACACAGTGAAAATTATATGTGGCGATGCTGGAACTGTCCTGCAAAAGATTGTTTTGGATTTCGGAGGAATGAAGCGTTCTTATTTAGGACCTCAACCGACGAGAAAATAGGGTTACTTTAAAGATTACTATAGTTGTTTCAACTTTGGTTGATAGAGTTAAGTATGAAAAAACACTTTTTATCTTTGTTATTCTTGTTATTAGCCATGTTTGTTGAGGCTAATCCGGTGGGACAGATGCTGGAACGTCTTCAGAAAGGTCTTTCCAGTCGATTTAAGATTGAGATCCATTCTTCTTCCGATCAGGGAGACGATTATTTTGAACTGTATGGTGGTGGGCGTAAAGTTACAGTACGTGCTAACAATTATGTGAGTGCTGCCTTTGGTATTAATTGGTATTTGAAGTATTATTGTCATGCTCAGGTTTCTTTTTGTAAAGACCAGTTACCGCAATTGCCTGCTGATCTACCACAGGTAAAAGAACGCCATGCGACTAAACTATCTGATAATTTCTATATGAATTATTGCACGTTTAGTTATACCACAGCTTTTTGGGACTGGAAGCGATGGGAACGTGAAATAGACCTGATGGCAATGAATGGTATTAATATGCCGATGGCTATGGTTGGAGCAGAGGTTGTATGGCGAAATACGCTACTGAAATTCGGATATACGCTTTCTGAAGTGAAAGAGTTCTTGTGTGGACCAGCCTATTTCGGGTGGTTGCTGATGGGGAATCTTGAAAATATCGGTGGACCGTTGCCCGATGAATGGTTTAAGGAGCAGATAGTCTTACAGAAGAAAATACTTACCCGTATGCGTATGGAA
>OGZZ01002627.1_pt1 | contig 11302 bp, 7 predicted proteins | sample 1577021 | NCBI WGS metagenome assembly OGZZ01 (sample SAMEA3541526, study PRJEB24748) | human gut metagenome | biome: human gut; feature: human-associated habitat; material: faeces | place: China | collected 2012
TGGGGCTATACCATCATGAATGAATAGTGTCAATAAGGAATAGCTGAGTAGTTACGAATCAAATCTGATTAGTTAAATTAACAAAAACAAAACATGCGCTAATTATAACATATAGCAAAAGAACACTTTCAGATAAATCAACTTCGCAAAGTAAATAATCAACTTTGGAAATAAAAATGTTTCTAAATAGATGTTTTCTTGTAGAATCTCTCCTATTTCTTTGCATTTGTCATTGTTTTTGTCTAGTTTCGTTAACTGTTATGTTTATATGATCGTTAGAAGTAGTTTAAAAAACAACTATTTATATGAAATACATTGTATATATTCTTCTCTTTTTTCCTGTTTGGGTTACAGCACAAACATACAAATATATAGGAATAGAAGATGGCTTGAGCAATCGCCGGATATTCAATATTCAGAAAGATGCTCAGGGCTATATGTGGTTTCTTACAAATGAAGGGATGGACCGATACAACGGTAAAGATATAAAACACTATAAATTAAATAAAGAAGGCACTATTTTGGATGCTCCCATACGTTTGGGATGGTTATATACAGAACCACATATCGGTATATGGGTGGTTGGCAAACAAGGACGAGTCTTTCAATACGAAGCCGACAGAGACGATTTCAAAATGGTATATAAATTACCGGATACCTCTGAAGCAATAAGTTGTGGTTATCTGGATCGCAATGATAATATCTGGATATGTCGTAAAGATACTGTATTGCTGTATAATATTAAAGATGCTCATATAGTTCGATTTCCCAATGTATTGCATAGTAGTATTACGGCAATAGAACAAGTAGATGAGCACCATTTCTTTATAGCAACGGAGACGGGCGTACGATATGTCAAACTGGAGAATGGTATTTTAGAGACCATGCCTGTTGAAACACTGGACTATTTTCATGCACAGGTGAGTGAACTGTATTTTCATCGGCAATTAAAAAGATTGTTCATTGGTTCATTTGAAAGAGGAGTTTTTGTGTACGATATGAATACACAGGAAATTATACGTCTGGACGCTGATCTTAGTGATGTAAACATAGCTCGTATCAGCCCATTGAATGAAACAGAGTTACTGATTGCAACGGAAGGAATGGGGGTGTATAAAGTTAACGTAAATACCTGTGAACTGGAAGATTACATTATTGCTAATTATCAGAGTTATAATGAAATGAATGGAAATAATATCAATGATGTTTTTGTAGATGAAGAAAAGCGGATATGGCTTGCTAATTATCCAACAGGAATTACAGTGATTGATAATCGCTATGAAAATTATCATTGGATGAAACATGCTATGGGTAATGCACAGTCATTAATCAATGATCAGGTACAAGCGGTTATCGAAGATCATGAAGGTGATCTGTGGTTTGGAACTAGTAATGGTATTAGTCTTTATAATTCAAAAACAGGTCAGTGGCATTCATTTCTAAGCTCTTTTAATCATCAACTAAAGGACAAGAATCATATATTTATTACTTTATGTGAAGTGGCTCCTGGCATTATATGGGCAGGAGGATATACTTCCGGCATTTATAAAATAAATAAAGAAACGCTATCAGTTGAATACTTCTCTCCTTACCTTCTTTCTCACGTCAATATGCGTCCGGATAAATATATTCGTGATATAGTTAAAGATTCAAGAGGACATATCTGGTCGGGAGGCTATTATAATCTAAAATGTTTTGATTTGGAGACTAACAGTGCACGTCTATATCCGGGACTGAATTCCATAACATCAATTGTTGAAAAAGACAAAGATAATATGTGGATCGGAACTGCTGCTGGCTTGTATTTATTGAATCGAAATACTGGTGAATATCAGTATATTGAAATGGAGATAGGAATCACTTATATTAATACGCTTTATCAGGCAGATAATGGGTTGTTATATATCGGGACAAATGGTATGGGAGTATTTATCTATAATCCTCAAGATAAGACTTTCGAACATTATTTTTCTGATAATTCTGCTTTAGTTTCAAATAGAATATTTACAATATTGCCGGAAGTAGATGGACGTATAATGATGAGTACAGAGAACGGAATAACCTGTTTTCATACTAAAGAAAAGATATTTCGTAATTGGACTAGAGGAGAAGGCTTGTTGCCTGCATACTTTAACGCAGCGGCAGGAACGGTGCGTAAAAATAAAAACTTTGTATTCGGTAGTACGGATGGAGCAATTGAACTTCCGATGAATGTGAAATTCCCGGATTATAAGTTCTCCAGATTGGTATTTAGCGACTTTCATCTGTCTTATCAACCTGTTTATCCGGGTGTCAAGGATTCTCCTTTACAGAAAAGTATCGATGAGACAGATGTATTAGAGCTGGCTTATGATGAGAATACGTTTTCATTTGAAGTTTCTACAATCAATTATGATTCTCCCGGAAATGCACTATATTCGTGGAAATTAGAAGGCTTTTATGAGAAATGGACTCAACCGGGAGCAAATAATTTGATTCGTTTTACCAATTTGCCTCCAGGTAGATATATTCTTCATGTACGTGCTATATCCAGAGAAGAACATGACATTGTTTTTCAGGAACGTGCTATGAAAATTATCATCACGCAACCTTTTTGGTCGAGTTGGTGGGCTATCTTGTGTTATATTCTGTTGGTAATAGGGGGATTTTATTTTGTTCTACGTGTGATAAATCTAAGAAAACAAAAGAATATATCTGATGAAAAAACGCAGTTCTTCATCAATACGGCCCATGATATACGTACTCCATTAACTTTAATAAAAGCACCTTTGGAGGAATTATTGGAAGAAGAGACGCTTACCGACAATGGAATAACTCGTACGAACATTGCATTGAGGAATGTGGAAGTTCTTTTACGACTGGTCAGCAATCTGATTAATTTTGAGCGAACGGATGTATATTCCTCTAAAATGAGTGTTTCCGAGTATGAGTTGAATACCTATATGAATGAAATATATAATTCATTCTCTTCTTATGCTGCCATTAGGCGTATTGAATATACATACGAGAGTACTTTCAGCTATATGAATGTATCGTTTGATAAGGAGAAGATGGATTCTATTTTGAAGAATATAATATCGAACTCGCTAAAATATACTCCGGAAAATGGAAAGGTCAGCATTTCCGTGTCCGATACGAATGATTCATGGAAAGTGATAATCAAGGATACAGGTATAGGTATTCCTGCCAGTGAACAAAGTAAGTTGTTCAAGCTTCATTTCCGTGCCAGCAATGCTATTAACTCTAAAGTGACGGGTAGTGGTATCGGATTAATGTTGGTAGGAAAACTGGTGAGCCTTCATGGAGGTAAAATTAGTGTAGATAGTGTCGAACATCAAGGTACGACAATCAAAATTGTTTTTCCGAAAAAGAATAAGACTTCTCAAAGTATCAGTGACGAAGCATCTTCTAAATTTGAGGCGTTGGCTCCTGTACCGCCCGCTCCGAATGTACCGGCAAAGACAACCGCTACGATAGATGATCCAAATTTACGACGGATTCTTGTTGTAGAAGACAATGATGAGCTACGCTCCTATCTGGTCAGTTCATTGTCTTCTATATATAATGTACAAGCTTGCGCTAACGGAAAGGAAGCATTGATTATTATCAAAGAATATTGGCCGGAACTGGTTCTTTCTGATATCATGATGCCGGAGATGCGGGGAGATGAATTGTGTGTGGCTATCAAAAGTGATATTGAAATTTCACATATTCCTGTGTTGTTGCTCACTGCTTTGGGAGAAGAAAATAATATTCTGGATGGACTGTCGATTGGTGCGGACGAATATCTCATCAAACCTTTCAGCGTGAAAATATTACGGGCGAATATCGCTAATCTGTTGGCAAACCGGGAACTGTTGCGCATGAGATATGCCAATCTGGATATAGAAGCGAAATCAATGGTTCCATCTGCAAACGGTACTAACAGCCTCGATTGGAAGTTTATATCAAATGTAAAGAAAATCGTGGATGAGAATATAAACAACCCTGAATTTTCCGTTAATGTGCTCTGTGAATCAAGTGGCATGAGCCGTACCAGTTTCTATTGTAAATTGAAAGCATTGACGGGACAGTCTCCGACAGAGTTTATTCGGGGGATGCGTTTGAAACGTGCTACCGAGTTATTGAAAGAGGGTGAATATGCTATTAATGAGATTTCAGACATGGTTGGATTCTCTGAAACTAAATATTTTCGGGAAGTATTCAAAAAATACTATAAGATGAGTCCGAGCAGGTATGCTAAAGAAGGAGGCAATCCCTCTGCTGAACTGGAAGATGACGAAGAAGATTGATAAATAAAAAGCGAATAGATACGTTGTATTTAAAAAAGTTCTCCTCTGTTATGGGTATCTATAACAGAGGAGAACTTTCTTTTTCAAGGCTTATAACTCTTTTCAGGGAAAAGCGGTTATTGATAAGGAAGTTATTTGCGAATCAAATATCTAATGAATAAATAACCTCCGAATACTTGCAGGCACATTCCGGGAATTCCAATGCGGAAATCCTGAATGGCATTGTAGAAATTTCCTATATACATCCACTCTCCCAATGTCCCTACAACTTGATAGGTAAGTACTACGCCAACCAATACCGGGATGGAGATACGTCCGAAACGTTGTGCGGCCCAACCGGCAGCAATGGCGAGCAATACGGACTTTAATAAAATAGCAGGCAGCACCACCGGCATCGGCATACCAAAAAGTGAGGAGTTGATAATAGGGGAAAGAACAGCAGTCAGCAGACCGACTTTCCATCCGTACTTATAAGCTCCAATCAGTGTGAAGAAATAGATTGGTAGCCAGATTATTCCTCCTTGAGGCATGAGATGGAATAATTGTGGGAAAAGAATATTACCAACGATGAATAACAAGGCTGCCCAATAGGTTTTCACATCGTTGTAATTTAGTGAATAGAACTTTACAGTAGTTGTTTCCATGTTTATTGTTTTTTAAGTTCAAATTACTCTTCTATTTTTACTTCTGATTCTTTCGAGGAAATCACCAATTAGCGGTAATATCTCCTCTGCTGATTCCACTTTGCTGCACATTGTTTCTACAGGACATCCTCCTGTATGGTTACGGTTCCGGATAAAAGGTACTTTCTCTGTAAAACTAACTTTTATATCTGATTTCTGAAGCAACTCCAGAGCTTTGGTACTGATAATATCAGTATATAACTCTTTGATACCTCCCAGAATCATCAGGGCGGCAGCTCCCTTTCCAACCACCTTATCAGCAATCGAAGCTCCTTTAAGAAACTCCGGTTCCTGGGTCAGTAAATCATAGATATCAGCCACACCGCGTTGAGTGAAAGTACGGATTTCTCCTTTGTTGGCAATAGTACAGGAATATCCTCCCGTATGTAGTAAATTGATTAATTCTTCCATCTTTTCTTTTATAAAGTACCTTGTTTCAATTGTTCTACGAATTGATCTATCCGATGCAGCTCTTTCGGAATATCAATGTTCTGCGGACAGTGTGCCACACACTGGTTACAACCGATGCAATGGCTTGCCTGACGAAGTTTGGGCACGCTACGGTCATATCCGACTAGAAAAGCACGCCGGGCTTTTGCATAATTCTCATCCTGCCCGTTCCTGGGGACATTCCCTTCATTGACGCAACGGTTGTAATGTAACAACACAGCAGGTATATCCAACCCATACGGACATGGCATACAATATTTGCAGTCGTTGCAAGGGATCGTTGGATATTTCAACATTAATTGTGCCGTTTCTTCGAGAAACTCTTTTTCTTCATCTGTCAACGGTTCCAAAGGAGAATAAGTGCGGAGATTATCTTGCAGATGTTCCATATAAGTCATACCACTTAACACAGTCAGAATGTCCGGAAATGAACCGGCAAAACGGAAAGCCCAGGAAGCGACACTACTTTCCGGACGGCGTTGTTTGAGCCGTGCCACCAGGTTGTCATTCAATTTAGACAAACGACCTCCTAAAAGCGGTTCCATGATGATAGATGGAATTCCTCGTTTATGCAGTTCTCCATACAGATATTCAGCATCCGTATTCCGGGTATTGGTTTCTTTGGCATGTTTCCAGTCTACATAGTTCAATTGTATCTGTACGAAGTCCCACTTGAATTCATCGTGCCGTGAAAGCAGATAGTCATACACTTCGATATCCCCGTGATAGGAGAATCCCAAATTGCGGATACGTCCTGCCTCCCGTTCTTTTACCAGAAAGTCAAGCATTCCGTTATCCAGGTAGCGTCCTTTAAGGGCTTCCATTCCTCCCATGCCGATGCCGTGAAGCAGCATATAATCAATGTAATCTACCTGCAGGTCTGCAAACGATTTGTGGTACATCTTGAGCGATGCTTCACGAGACCATGTATCGGGAGAGAAATTGGATAACTTGGTGGCGATATAATATTTGTCACGGGGATGACGGCTCAATGCAATACCCGTTGCCTTTTCGGAAAAGCCCTGTACGTATGCCGGAGATGTATCGAAATAGTTTACTCCGTGAGCGATTGCATAATCAATCAGTCCATTCACGGCATCCTGGTCGATTACTTCACCATTACCGTTGGGAACAGGTTTGAGAGGCCAACGCATACAACCATATCCCAAGAGTGAAACACGGTCACCGGTAGTCGGAGACGTGCGGTAAGTCATTTTATCGGTAGGCACCTCTCCTTCTCCTGTTGCGCTGCTTGAAGAGGAAGTACCTTTTGATGAGCATCCGTATAATAGCCCTGTCGACGTGGCAGCACTAATACCTACAATCTTAATGAAATCTCTTCTATTTATATCTTTCTTATTTTTATCTTCCATAATCTTATACTGATTTAGATCAAATAATTCTATGCATCTGATGTCCTGTCACATAAATAGCGCTGAAAGGACGGGACGGACAAAGGTTCTCACACGCCCCACAACCGATACATTTTTCTACATTTACTACCGGAATCTTTGGAGAATCTGTTTTTTCAGGATCGGAAGCTACCATCTGTATGGCACCTGTCGGACAATGGCGGGCACAGTTGCCACATTCCATTCCGTCTGTCAAAGGTACACAGTTCTCTTTAATCCATACGGCATGCCCGATCTGAATAGCTGATTTCTCGGCAAGACTGGTGAGATGAATAGCACCGGCAGGACAAACTTCCGAACATTTAGTACATTCGGGACGGCAATACCCACGTTCGTATGACATTTCCGGTTGCATCAATGTCAATAGGTTGTCCGATGGGCGCAATACCTGGTTGGGACAAACAGAGACACATAATTGGCAGGCTGTGCAATGTTGAGTGAAATTGCGTGCGCTTAAAGCACCGGGAGGATAGATAGGATTTTCTCTTTGGGGAATCTTTTTATCTTCGATAGTAGCCAATCCTCCGTCTACTTTTTTCTCTTGTGCTTTCAGTACAGAAGTTGTAGCAAAAATGGCTGATGCAGAAAGAAAACTGCGACGGGCGTTATCTACCTGTCCGGCTGTGGCAGTCTTTGCTTTTGTATCTTCATTCGTTGCTGTTTCGTTTTTAGGTTTCCATCTTGTGTATGTAATGGCTCCATGCTTACACTTTCCGATGCAATCCATACAAGTCACACAACGGCTATAATCTATTTCATGAGCTTTCGGATTAATACACGATGCTTTGCAATTGCGGGCACACAAACCGCAGTTGTTGCATTTGGAAGTATCAATTATCGGTTTGAAGATCGCATATTTGGATATAAGCCCTAATACAGTACCTACGGGGCAGATCGTATTACAATAGGTTCGTCCGTTGCGCCACGCCAGAATGAAAAGAACAACAAGGGTAACAATGGCAATCAGCATCGTCGAAAGACTCTTTATCCATACATCTACCTCATAAAAAGTATAACTATCCATTCGTTCGGCGAAGTACGCCAACAGGTTGTTTCCCCATTGCCAGACCGGTGCAAAAAGACTGGAAGCTATCCGGCCATAAGCACTATACGGTGCCAGCAAGATAGCCAAAGAGTTCAATCCTGCAACCATCATAATAATGAATACTCCTAAAACGCCATACCGCAACCATTTCATTGCTGGTGAATAACGGAACCGGTTTTTCTTTTGTTTGCCGGATACCCACGAAACAATGTCCTGAAACACTCCCAACGGACAAATAACAGAGCAGTAGATACGTCCGAACAGAAATGTAAGTACAACTAAAAACAATACGATACCTATGTTTAAGGCTAATAAAGCCGGCAGAAATTGAATTTTCGCCAACCATCCGAACCATGTGTGCAATGTACCCGTGAAGTCGAGAAAAAGCAGGGTAATAAGTGTAAAGCACACAATGGCGGCTGTAAGTCTGATAGTACGTAGCATAAACTAATTAATTTTCAATTTATAGTAGTTAGATCTAAATGTCAATGTCCTACATCGTCAGAATTAAACTTGATGATGTTTTAACTTTGCAAAGTTAATCAAGGAAATTTATTTTTCAACTATATATATTACAGATTATTATACCCGAATTACTGAAAGTGCTTGTTTAAACGAAAATATACAAACTATGAAAAGCTCATTGGGGCATTAGGAAAAGTAAGTGGCACTCTTGTTTTTTACTATTTAATTTCGTATATTTAAAGTTCCTCATCTTTCTGAAAATAAATAGTCATTTTGCAGGATGACAAATATCACCTTGTAACGTGCCATTTGTCACCCTATAAGGTGACCATTGTCACGTTATAACGGGACTACTACCCGATTGCATAAAAGGTTACTATTTCTGTACTAAAATGAAGAAGTCTCTAATGATTTTATAATATCTTTGTAGCAAATTAAAAATGATATATCATGATTAAAAACATTGTATTTGATTTTGGTGGTGTGATTGTGGATATTGACCGTGACAAAGCGGTTCAAGCATTTATCAAACTGGGACTGGCAGATGCCGACACCCGTCTGGATAAATATCACCAGACCGGCATCTTTCAAGAACTGGAAGAAGGTAAGCTAAGTGCGGATGAGTTTCGGAAACAACTGGGGAATTTATGTGGCCGTTCATTGACGATGGAGGAGACCAAACAGGCATGGCTGGGCTTTTTCAATGAAGTGAATCTAAATAAACTCGATTATATATTAGAATTGAGAAAATCATATCATGTGTATATTTTAAGTAATACTAATCCTTTCGTTATGTCATGGGCATGCAGCCCTGATTTCTCGTCAAGGAAAAAGCCGTTGAATGATTACTGTGATAAACTATATATGTCTTATCAGGTCGGTCACACAAAACCTGCACCGGAAATATTCGATTATATGGTGAATGATTGCAATATCATTCCTTCTGAAACTTTATTTGTAGATGACGGCGCCTCGAATATCCAAATCGGTAAAGAACTGGGATTTGAAACTTTCCAGCCGAAGAATGGTGAAGATTGGCGGGAGAAAATGACTGTTATTCTGAAGAAATGATAATTGAGCAGTTAGTACCATACCGCAAATGAAAAAATATGCAACCACAAGTCATACTTATCACCGGAGCATCTTCTGGGTTTGGAAAGATTACCGCTCAAATGTTATCAGCACAAGGACACATCGTTTATGGGACAAGTCGGAAACTTTCCGAAGACATGAATGAGGTGAAAATGCTGGTTGTTGATGTTACCAATTCACTTTCTATCCGTCAAGCTGTTGATAGGATTCTATCGGAACAGGGACGGATTGACGTACTGATTAACAATGCCGGGAAGGGTATTGGCGGTGCATTGGAACTTGCTACGGAAGAGGAAGTAAACATACAGATGAATACCAATTTCTTTGGTGTAGTGAATATGTGCCGGGAGGTATTGCCTGTCATGCGTAAAAACCGAAAAGGGAAGATCATCAATATCAGTTCTATTGGTGGTGTAATGGGCATCCCTTATCAGGGATTTTATTCTGCTTCCAAATTTGCGGTGGAAGGATATAGCGAAGCATTGGCTTTAGAGGTCCATCCGTTCAATATAAAGGTTTGCGTGGTAGAACCGGGAGACTTCAATACCGGATTTACTGATAATCGGAATATTTCTGAACAGACAAGACTGGATACCGATTATGGAGAAAGCTTCCGGAAATCATTGGAGATCATAGAAAAAGAGGAACGTAATGGATGCCATCCACGGAAGTTGGCTGCTGCAATCTGTAAAATAGTGGAGCGTACAAATCCTCCTTTCCGAACGAAAGTAGGTCCCTGGATACAGGTGTTGTTTGCAAAGAGTAAAAGGTGGTTGCCTGATGTGGTGATGCAGTATGCTCTGCGGATATTCTACGCAATTAAGTAGGGATATTCCTGAAATAGGAAAATTTAAGGCAACTACTTCATTGCGAGTTAGTTGCCTTTTTTGTATCTTTAAGCATTCCCCCCAAAAAACGGTTTGACGGCCAAAACGGGGGTAATCTAAAATAAAAACACATGGTAAAGATACAAAAAATCTCAGAAATCGAACCTCGTTTAGGTTTTACCGAGTTCGATATGCTAAAAAAATATCGTCAAAGTTTTGCAACGAGTGAATTAGGTCGCCTCCATGCTCTGTTTCCTTTCTCGGAACTGGCCCGACAAATGCATTTGAAGTCCTCTGCTTTGGGTCGTAAAAGTTATTTTTCTCCCGAAGGTAAAATAGCCTTGATGGTCTTGAAGTCCTATACCAACTTTTCCGATGCACAACTGATTGAGCATTTAAACGGTAATATTCATTACCAGTTGTTTTGTGGTGTTCAGATTGATCCGCTTCATCCACTAACCAATCCTAAAATCGTTAGTGCAATTCGTCAGGAACTAGCGGATCGCCTTGACGTTGAGTCCCTCCAGCTCATTCTTGCCGAGCATTGGAAACCTTATCTTGAGAACCTTCATGTCTGTATGACCGATGCCACCTGTTATGAAAGTCATCTGCGTTTTCCTACTGATACCAAACTCTTATGGGAAGGTATTGTATGGCTTCATCGTCATCTGTGCAAACATTGCCAGACCTTGCACATACAACGTCCCCGTAACAAGTATCTTGATGTACGCCGTGCCTATCTTGCTTATAGCAAACTGCGTAAACGCAGGAAATCACAGACTCGTATGATTACACGAAGGTTACTTCAGTTATTGGAAAAGTTACTTGACCAGCTGGAGCTGCTTCATTCATCCTACAGGAACAGGCTTACACTATCCTCTGATTACCAAAGACGTTTCTCGGTCATACAGACAGTCCTTGAGCAAGGGAAGAATTTATTTGCAGGCAAAAAAGTGTCCAACCGTATCGTGAGTATCGACCGGCATTACCTTCGCCCCATTATCAGAGGCAAGGAAACCAAATCCGTTGAATTCGG
>OGZZ01002634.1_pt1 | contig 11287 bp, 8 predicted proteins | sample 1577021 | NCBI WGS metagenome assembly OGZZ01 (sample SAMEA3541526, study PRJEB24748) | human gut metagenome | biome: human gut; feature: human-associated habitat; material: faeces | place: China | collected 2012
GTATAAGAAAAGCTCCGGCACCAAAGCGTCCGACCTGGGCGGGCAAGCGCTGCATGAAGCCGGGCCGGTCGTGTGTGTTTTGCACAAGCAAAATGAAAATATGTGTTGACATAAGACACAAGATATTGTACGATATACCCGCTCTCAATACAAAATAAAGCGGTTTTCCGCACAAGATATTGTGTTTTCGATTACGAGGGGGAGAAATAGAAAATGAAGATCATCAAGCGAAACGGTGCAGAGGCGACCTTTGATATCTCGAAGATCATCATGGCCGTCACGAAGGCCAACGCCGCCGTCGAGGAGGGTGCGCGCATGACGCCGCGCCAGATCCAGCGCATCGCCGAGAGCGTGGAGCTCGCCTGTCAGGAGCTCGGCCGCAGCGCCGCCGTGGAAGAAATTCAGGACATGGTCGAAAAGCAGATCATGGCGCACGGCGCGTTCGAGGTCGCCAAGGCCTACATCACCTACCGCTATACCCGCAGTCTGGTGCGCCGCGCCAACACGACCGACGACCGCATCCTGAGCCTGATCGAGTGCAACAACGAGGAGGCCAAGCAGGAAAACTCCAACAAGAACCCGATCGTCAACAGCACGCAGCGCGACTACATGGCCGGCGAGGTCAGCCGCGACATCACCAACCGCATCCTGCTGCCGAAGGACATCGTCGAGGCGCACGAGGAGGGCATCATCCACTTCCACGACGCCGACTATTACGCGCAGCATATGCACAACTGCGACCTTGTGAATCTGGAGGACATGCTCGAAAACGGCACCGTCATCACCGGAACGCTCATCGAGCGGCCGCACAGCTTCTCGACCGCGTGCAACATCGCGACCCAGATCATCGCGCAGGTCGCCTCCAACCAGTACGGCGGGCAGTCGATCTCGCTGACGCATCTGGCGCCGTTCGTGCAGGTCAGCCGCGAGCGCATCCGCCGCGAGGTCGCGGCCGAGATGCAGGCCATCGACGCGCATCCGGGCGAGGAGAAGCTGGCCGAGCTGGTCGAAAACCGCGTCCGCGAGGAGATCCGCCGCGGCGTGCAGACCATCCAGTATCAGGTCGTGACGCTTCTGACCACGAACGGTCAGGCACCGTTCATCACCGTTTTCATGTACCTCAACGAGGCGAGAAGCGAGCAGGAAAAGCGCGACCTTGCCGTCATCATCGAGGAAATGCTCGAGCAGCGCTATCAGGGCGTCAAAAACGAGCAGGGCGTGTGGGTCACGCCCGCCTTCCCCAAGCTCATCTACGTGCTCGAAGAGGACAACATTCACGACGACTCGCCGTATTATTACCTCACACAGCTCGCCGCCAAGTGCACGGCGCGCCGCATGGTGCCCGATTACATCAGCGAAAAGAAGATGCTCGAGCTCAAGGGCGATGTGTATCCCTGCATGGGCTGCCGCAGCTTCCTGACGCCTGACCGCTTCACCGACGCGGGCGTCGGCAACATCGCGAATGCCGGCAACTATGTTCCCGGCAAGCACAAGTATTACGGCCGCTTCAATCAGGGCGTCGTCACGATCAACCTGCCCGACGTGGCACTCTCCTCCGGCGGCAACATTGAAAAGTTCTGGACAATCTTTGAAGAGCGTCTTGAGCTCTGCCACCGCGCGCTGCGCTGCCGTCACGACCGCCTGAAGGGCACGCTCTCCGACGCGGCGCCCATTCTCTGGCAGTATGGCGCGTGCGCAAGACTCAAAAAGGGTGAGCCCATCGACAAGCTCCTCTACGACGGCTATTCCACGATCTCGCTCGGCTACGCGGGACTTTACGAGTGCGTGAAGTACATGACCGGCAAGAGCCACACCGACCCCAGCGCAACGCCGTTCGCCCTCTCCATCATGCAGAAGATGAACGACAAGTGCAAGGAGTGGAAAACCGCCGAAAACATCGACTACTCCCTCTACGGAACGCCGCTCGAGTCCACGACCTACAAGTTCGCCAAGTGCCTGCAAAAGCGCTTCGGCGTGATCGAGGGTGTGACGGACAAGGGCTATATCACGAACTCCTACCACGTCCACGTGACGGAAAAGATCGACGCGTTCACCAAGCTCAAGTTCGAGGCGCAGTTCCAGCACCTCTCCCCCGGCGGCGCGATCAGCTATGTCGAAGTGCCCAACATGCAGCAGAACCTTGAAGCGGTTTTGCAGGTGATGAAGTTCATCTACGACAACATCATCTACGCCGAGCTCAACACGAAGTCCGACTACTGCCAGGTCTGCGGCTGGGACGGTGAGATCGACATCGTCGAGGAGGGCGGCAAGCTCATCTGGCGCTGCCCGAAGTGCGGCAACACCGATCAGGACAAGATGAACGTCGCCCGCCGCACCTGCGGCTACATCGGCACCCAGTTCTGGAACCAGGGCCGCACGCAGGAGATCAAAGAGCGCGTGCTGCATCTGTAAGGCTGCGCCATAAAATTGCTGTTTAGGTGGGAGCGCACCGCGCTCCCACCTTTTTCTGATAAGGAGGTCATTTCCCATGCACTATGGCGAGATCAAAAACTGCGACATCGCCAACGGCCTTGGCGTGCGCGTGACGCTGTTCGTCTCCGGCTGTACGAACCACTGCGAAAACTGCTTTCAGCCGCAGACGTGGGACTTCTGCTACGGCAAGCCCTTCACGAGTGAAACGGAGGACGAGCTCATCCGCCTGCTCTCCCCCGACTATATCAACGGTCTCACGCTGCTCGGCGGCGAGCCGTTCGAGCCCAAAAATCAGCGTGCGCTGCTGCCGTTTCTCCGCCGCGTGAGGCGTGAGCTGCCGCAAAAGACGATCTGGTCGTTCACAGGCTTTACGTGGGAGGAGCTGCACGACCCCGCCGCGTATCCGCGCTGCGAGGTGACGGACGAACTGCTGTCACTGCTCGATGTGCTCGTCGACGGGCGCTACGTGGACGCGCTGCACGATATCTCGCTGCGCTTTCGCGGCTCGTCGAACCAGCGCATCATCGACGTTCCGAAAACGCTGCAATCAGGTACGCTGACGCTCTGGGACGAGCGCGCGAACATCTGAAAAAACATAACAAATCCGCGGTTTCCATTCTCCGTCAAATTTTAACATTTCGCTACTTGCATTTGAAAAGGCGTTATGTTATATTCCCACTATGTTAAAGAGCTCTAATTTATACTAACAGGAGGTTTTTTCAATGAAACATCTCGGTTTATTTGCAGCCGGCGTGCTGTTCGGCACCGCCGGTCTCAAGATCCTTTCCAGCAAGGATGCCAAAAAGGTCTACTCTCACACCACCGCCGCGGTGCTGCGTGCCAAGGACTGCGTGATGCAGGCCGTCACGAACGTCCGTGAGGATGCTGAGGACGTCTACGCCGACGCCAAGGACATCAACGAGCGCCGCGCAGCGGAAGAGGACGCCGAAGTCATTGAGGACGCGTCCGAGGAAAAAGCGGACGAGGAATAAATCGCAGGAGAGCCGCGACGCGCGGCTCTCTTTCACTTTCGGAGGAATTGATACACTATGAAATGCAAAATTCTGCACGAATCCGCCGGGCGCATACGCGTGCATCTGAATTGCCGCCGCATGACGCTGCATCAGGCGGACGTTCTGGAATATTATCTGCGCAGTGTGGACGGCGTGCGAGAGGTCTCGGTCTTTGACCGCACGCAGGACGCCGTGATCGTTTACCGCGCGGACCGCGCCGCGCTCGTGCACGCGCTCGCGGCGTTCTCGTTCGACAAGGCCGAAACAATGGACCTTGTCCCCGACCATACGACGCGCAAACTCAACCGTGAATTTGAAGACAAACTCTCGTGGACGGTGATCCGCCGCGTGATCTCGAAGCTCTTCTTCCCGCTCCCCGTCACCACGGCGCTCGCCATCTATCACTCGATCAAGTACATCCGCGAGGGTCTTTCCGCACTGCTGCACGGCAAACTCTCCGTCGCCGTGCTCGACGCCACCGCCGTCACCGTGTCGATGGTGCGCGGCGACTTCTCAACGGCGAGCTCCGTGATGTTCATGCTCCGCCTCGGCGAAATTCTTGAGGACTGGACACACAAGAAGTCCGTTGCGGACCTCGCGGGCGCGATGTCGCTCAACGTTGACCACGTCTGGCTCAAGACGGGCGAAACGGAAACGCTCGTTCCCATCGGCGATATTCAGGCGGGCGACCGCGTCGTTGTCCGCACCGGCAGCCTCATCCCGCTCGACGGCAAGGTCGTCTCCGGCGAGGCGATGGTCAATCAGGCGTCCATGACGGGCGAGTCCATGCCCGTCCCCAAGCGCGAGGGCAGCTATGTCTACGCAGGCACCGTCGCCGAAGAGGGTGAGTGTATCGTGCGCGTGGAAAAGGCGCTCGGCGGCGGCCGCTATGACCGCATCGTGCGCATGATCGAAGAATCGGAAAAGCTCAAATCCACGGCTGAGGACAAGGCCTCGCGCCTTGCCGATAAACTTGTGCCTTACACGCTCGGCGGCACGATCCTGACCTATCTCATTACGCGCAATATCACAAAGATGCTGGCCGTGCTGATGGTCGACTTCTCCTGCGCGCTCAAACTCTCCATGCCCATCGCGGTGCTCTCTGCCATGCGCGAGAGCAGCAGCCATCACATCTCCGTCAAGGGCGGGCGCTTCCTCGAAGCCGTCGCCCAGGCGAACACCATCGTCTTTGACAAGACCGGCACGCTCACCTACGCCACGCCCAAGGTCGCGAGAATCGTCACCTTCGGCGGCAACGAGGAGAGTGAAATGCTCCGCCTTGCCGCGTGCCTCGAAGAGCACTATCCCCATTCCATCGCCAACGCCGTCGTGGCCGAGGCCAGGGACCGCGGATTGACGCACGAGGAGTATCACTCTCAGGTCCAGTACGTCGTGGCGCACGGCATTTCGAGCAGGGTGGACGAGAAAACAGTGCTCATCGGCAGCGCACACTTCGTCTTCGAGGACGAGGGCTGCCGCGTGCCGGAGGGCGAAGAGGACAAGTTTGAATCGCTCCCGCCCGAGTATTCGCACCTGTACCTCTGTATCGCGGGCGAGCTCGCCGCGGTCATCTGCATTCATGACCCGCTGCGCAAGGAGGCGAAAGCCGCCGTGCGCGCGCTGCACGAGCTCGGTATCGACAAGGTCGTGATGATGACCGGCGACAGCCGCAAGACTGCCGAAGCCGTCGCCGCTGAGGTCGGCGTCGACGCCGTCTATGCAGAAGTCCTGCCCGAGGACAAGGCCGCGTTCGTCCGCAGCGAAAAGGCCGCGGGCCGCAAGGTCATCATGATCGGCGACGGCGTGAACGACTCCCCCGCCCTGTCCGAGGCCGACGCAGGCATTGCCATTTCGACCGGCGCCGCCATCGCGCGCGAGATCGCGGATATTACCATCTCGTCCGAGGATCTGTTCGCGCTCGTCACGCTGCGCTCTCTCAGTCAAGAGCTCATGGCCCGCATCCACCGCAACTACCGCTTTATCGTGAGCTTCAACTTCTCGCTCATCGTGCTTGGCGTGCTTGGCATCCTGCCGCCGACGACCTCGGCGCTGCTGCACAACATGTCCACACTCGCCATCGGCCTCAAGAGCATGACGAACCTCCTGCCCGAAAGCGAGCAGAGCAGCGCTAACTGATTTTTCCCGATAAAAAAGCTCCGTGCCAAGGCACGGAGCTTTTTTGCTATACAAGTTTGATTTTACGCAGGGCCGTAGGCCTTGATGGCATCGTCGACGATCTTTTCCGCGTCTGCGCCCGCGATGTCGAGGTTTTCGGCTTCCAGGAGCTTGACGGTCGGAATGCCGAAGCAGTCCTGCGCGATGGTCTTCCAGTAGTCGTAGCCAAAGCGGCCGTCGAACGGTCCGCCGCTGGTCGTGACATAGTAGAGCTCGCTTGCGCGGCACAGGCCGACGGGCTTGCCCGCCTCGCTGTACTTCGTCACGATGCCCGTGACGTAGATATTCTCCAAATACACCTTGAGCTGCGCGGGAAACGACAGGTCCCACAGCGGCGCAGCGATGACAATTCTGTCCGCCGCGGCGAACTGACGGGCGTAACGGAACATTTCATCGTCATACTTCTTTTCCGCGAGCAGCGCGTCGCGCTTTGCGATGTCCGCGCGCCCCAGCGGGTGCAGCGGCTCGTCATAAAGGCGCAGCTCCTCGTATTCGCCGAGCGCTTTAAGCAGCGCGCGGGCCAGTTTTTCCGTGCGCGATTCTCCGCGCGGGCAGCAGTTAATAAAAAGCGTCATGTCCTTTCCCTCACAGTACGCAGTAGTACATGATAAATGTGTTCGCCACGCCGAGCAGAATACCGGCGATGACCTGCAGCGGCGTGTGGCCGACGAACTCCTTGAGCTTCGCCTCCGGAAGCTTTTCCGACGCGAGCGAGTTGAACGCCTCGACGATGTCGTTAATGATAACGGCCTGCCGCCCCGTTTCGAGCCGGACGCCCATCGCGTCCTTGCAGACGACGATGGCAAAGATGAACGCCATCGCGAATTCAAACGAACCGAGCCCGTAGACGAGCGCCGCCGCGGTCGCGAGCGACGAGACCGTGGCCGAATGGCCGCTCGGCATCCCGCCGTCACCGATCAGGCGCGTAAAGTCGATGCTTTTCGTCACAATGGCATGGATGATCGTCTTGATGAGCTGCGCCCAGAACCACGACGAGAGACCGATGAGCAAAAAGGGATTCGACAGCAATTCCTGAAACCAATTCATATGTTTCCGCTTCCTTTCGCGGTGCGGGCTTTGTCAGCCCTTGAATGTTCCTTATTATACCACCGTTTTCCAGTTCGGCAATAAACTTTCTTTTAACTTCTTCCGCAGAAAATATAAACCAGCGCAGGCTCACCTGCGCTGGTTTTTCTTTACGACGCCTGTGCGAACTGGCTGTTGTAGAGCTCGGCGTAGAAGCCGTTTTGCTCCATCAGCTGCTCGTGCGTGCCGCTCTCGATGACGTCGCCGTCGCGCATCACGAGGATGAGGTCGGCGTTCTTGATGGTCGACAGGCGGTGGGCGATGACAAAGCTCGTCCGGCCCTTCGTCAGCTCGTCCATCGCGCGCTGAATGAGAAGTTCCGTGCGCGTATCGACCGAGGACGTTGCCTCGTCGAGGATCAGCATCGGCGCATTCTGGAGCATCGCGCGGGCGATGGTCAAAAGCTGCTTCTGTCCCGCCGAGATGGTCGTGCTCTCGCTGAGCACGGTGTCAAAGCCCTGTGGCAGCGAGTGGACAAATTTGTCGAGGCCGCAGGCCTTGCAGACCGTTTCGAGCTGCTCGTCCGTGATACCCTCCATGTTATAGACCAGGTTCTCGCGGATCGTGCCCTCAAAGAGCCACGTGTCCTGCAGGACCATACCAAAGAGCTCGTGCACATCCTCGCGGCGCAGGTCGGTCGTCGCCACGCCGTCGATCGTAATGCGGCCGCTGTTGACCTCGAAAAATCGCATCAGGAGGTTCACCATCGTGGTCTTGCCCGCGCCGGTGGGGCCGACGATGGCGACCTTCTGGCCCGGATGGACCTCAGCGGAGAAATTCTTGATGATGATCTTGTCGGGCGAATCAGGGTAGCTGAAGCGCACGTGGTCGAACGTCACCGCGCCGCGCACGGCGTCGAGCTTCTCGGTCTTGTCGCTCTCGTCGCCGAGCTCTTCACTTTCGAGGAAGTCGAAAATACGATGCGCGGAGGCGGAGGCCGTCTGCAAATTCGTCATGCCCTGTGCGATCTGCGTCAGCGGCGTGGTGAAGAGGCGCACATACAGGATGAACGAGACGATGACGCCGAATTCGATCGTGCCATTGATGGCCAGCACCGAGCCGAACACGCACACGGCAACATACGAGAGGTTGCCGATCACGTTCATGAGCGGCTGCATCACACCGGAGAGGAACTGCGAGCGCCAGTTTGCGTCATAGACCGCCGCGTTCAGGCCGTCGAAATGGTCGAGGACCTTATCGACTGCGCGGCTGATGCGCACGACCTCATGGCCGGAATACATCTCCTCGACATAGCCGTTGAGCTCGCCGAGGCTCTTCTGCCGCGCGGTGAAGTAGCGCTGCGACTTCGACATGATGGCGACGATCAGCACCATGCCAAGGAGCGTGATGCACAGTGCGACGAGCGCCATGCGCCATTCGGTCACGAACATCATAATAAGGCAGCCGACAAACTGTGTCGCGGCGCTGATGATGGTCGGCAGGCTGTTGGTAAGTCCCTGCTGGAGCGTTGACACATCGTTTGTGATGCGGCTCAAAATGTCGCCCTGCGAGGTGGTGTTGAAATACTTCTGCGGCACGCGGTTGATCTTTTCCGAGAGCTCACCTCTCATGCGGTAGGACATTTTCAGCGTCACGACCGCCATGATATAGTGTTGGATGAAGCCAAACAGCGCGCTCAGGCAGTAAATAATGGCAAGGAACACGCCGATCTTCGCAATGGCGGCGAGGTCAATGCCGGTGAAGAGGCCGTCGGACATAATGGTCGCCATTTTGCCGATCTTGTCGGGGCCGATGATCGTCATCACGGCGCTCAGCGCCGCCAGCACGAGGGCAAAAATGATAATGCCCATGCTCGAGCTCATATACGCGCCCGTGCGCTTGAGCGCGCCGACGGGATTGCTGTTTTTCTTTTTCATCTTCTCTCGCCTCCTTTACGCGAGCTCCGCGGCGCTGAGCTGGGAGGTCGCGATCTCGCGGTAAACGTCACAGTTTTTCATCAGCTCTTCGTGCGTGCCGATGCCCACAGCCTCGCCGCGGTCGAGCACGACGATCTTGTCTGCGTGGCGGATGGTGCTGATGCGCTGCGCGACGATGATCTTCGTCGTGTCGTGCAGCTGCTTGGATAGCCCCTCGCGCAGCTTCGCATCCGTGCGGTAGTCCAGAGCGGAGAACGAATCGTCGAAGACGAGGATCTCCGGTTTTCTCGCCAGCGCGCGGGCGATGGAAAGGCGCTGCTTCTGGCCGCCGGACATGTTGCGGCCCATCTGCGCCACATGGTGCTGCGTGCCGTCGGGGAGCTTGTCGACAAACTCCTTCGCCTGCGAAAGCTCGACGGCCTGCGCAAGGCCCTCATCGTCCGCCGGCGCTTCGCTCTCGCCAAAGTAGACATTGTCGCGGATGCTGCCGGCGAAGAGCACGGCCTTCTGCGTCACATAGCCGAGCTTGTTGTAAAGCGCGTCGAACGTGTAATCCCTGACGTTCACGCCGTCGACAAGCACCTCGCCCTCCGTCGCGTCGTAAAAGCGCGGGATCAGGCTCACAAGTGTCGTCTTGCCGCTGCCCGTCGCGCCGATGACGGCAAGCGTCTCGCCCCTGTTCACACGGAAGCTGATGTTCGAAAGCTCATCCTCTGAAGTGTGCGGATAGCGGAACGAAACGTTTTTGAACTCCACTGTGCCGTGCTCTTTGCATTCGCTCACGCTGCCCTCGCGGAGATTCGCCTTGCGCTCGAGCACCTCGTTGATACGCTCGGCCGAAACCTGCGCCTGCGGCAGCAGCATGAAGATCATCACGAGCATCATAAAAGACATCACCACGTAGGTTGCATACGTGCTGAACACCAGCACGTCGCTGAACATCGTGAGGCGCGCTGCGGAATCGGTCAGCGCGATGTTGTTGACGAGCGCCGCACCCAGCCAGTAGATCGTGAGCGCCAGGCCGTTCATGCCGAGCATCATCGTCGGCTGGACGAGGGCGAAGAGCTTCTGGTTCTTTACCTGCACATTCATCATGTCAAGGCTCGGCTTGTTGAACTTGTCGTTCTGGTACTGCTCGGCGTTGAACGCGTGCACCACGTTGATGCCCGTCAGGTTTTCGCGCGCCACACGGTTGATCTGGTCGGTCAGCTTCTGCACGATGCGGAAACGCGGGATGCAGATGCTCATCACCGTTATCACCGTCACGCAGATGACCACGACGAATGCCGCTGTCACAGCGGAGAGCTCCCAGCTCTTGCCGAGAATTTTGATGATGGCCCACACGGCCATGATCGGCGATTTGATCATCATCTGCAGGCCCATCGCCACGATCATCTGAATTTGCGTGATGTCGTTCGTCGTTCTCGTGATGAGGCTGGCGACGGAAAAGTCCTGCATCTCCTCGCTGCCGATGTCCATCACGTGGCGGAAGAGCTTTTCGCGCACCGTGAAGCTGAAGCCCGACGCCGCCTTAGCCGCGAGATACCCGCAGCCCACGGCCAGCACGGCGCTTGCGAGCGTGCAGCCAAGCATTTTCACGCCGACGGACAGGATATCCGCCGTCGCCCCCGACGTTTTGATGAGCGTCGTCAGATCGGTCATGTAATCCGGCAGCCGCAGGTCAAAGTAGACCTGCACCGCCACAAGCACGGTGCACAGCAGCACCATGAGCACCTCTTTACGGCGCATGTTTTTGAGTAATTTCAGCATTGTTGTTCTCCTGATTTCTTCTTTGGGCCCTCAGCGCTTTTCCTTGCAGATGCCGTTCAGATTGCCATCCATTCTTTCAAGGCAGCGGCGCATCGTCGCCAGATCCTCCTCCGGGATGCCCTCGAGCAGACGTCTTCCGAACTGCCACTGCACCTGCCGTCCGCGCTCAATGAGCGCTTGCGCCTGTTCCGTACAGACAAGCCTTGTCTGCCGCCGATCGCCCGGCATCTCCCGCCGCTCGAGAAGGCCGTCATTCACCAGTCTTTCCACGTGCACGGAGACGATACCCGATTTGTGCCCGCGCATGCGGCAGATGTCCTTCGCCGTGTTGTGCTCGGGATTGTTGGCGAGAAAGAGCAGAATATCCATCGCTAACGGCGGCAGGCCGGTCTCCTTGCACAGTGGAGTTAACATAATGTGATATGCCTGTGTCATCTTGTTGGCGTGGCTGAAGATCGTTCTTCCCGGTACGGGCCCTTTCGGTATCATGTCGGCTCCTTTCCGTTACCCTCGGACGGCGATGCGATCGTTCATCGTCATCCAATGATAATCTTCTAATTTTAGAACGTCATCATTATAGTTGTTTCTTTTGCAATGTCAATAAACAAATTGTGAACGTTCCAAAAAGGGCGCGAAAAAGCGCCGCCTTTGGCCGACTCCGCATAAGAAAACATGCGCCGTAAAAGGCAAATTTTGCACGGACTCCTTCGTTGCGCCGTCTTGCCATGCGTCAGCATGCCCGCACCGTCGCGCCTCAGCTCCGCACAAAATTTGCTCTTTTTCGGTGCAAAGCAGTTTTGCCAATGAATTTTTGAGATGAAATCAGCTGAAAAAATCTCCCCATACTGGCGTATGGGGAGATTTTTTCGGTTGTATTTCAGCCAAAAAGGCGCAGGCAAAACCGCATGTTTTCTTATGCGGAGTCGGCCTTCG
>OGZZ01002635.1_pt1 | contig 11285 bp, 6 predicted proteins | sample 1577021 | NCBI WGS metagenome assembly OGZZ01 (sample SAMEA3541526, study PRJEB24748) | human gut metagenome | biome: human gut; feature: human-associated habitat; material: faeces | place: China | collected 2012
ACTATAACGATCCTATTCCGGGTGAGACTTTCACATATCCCGAATTCAAAGGATACTTTGGTGATGTTTCCTGGATGAATATCCAAACGAAAGAAGGCACTATCAGCCTGACAAACGAAACTCCCGACGCATATATCGGAGTATATCAGCCTCGTGATGGCCGCGACCGTTTGCTTTATACTCTTCCCGAAAGCGGAATCTCTGTCCTGAACGTGATTCCTCCGGTACGTAATAAAGTAAACTCCACCGATTTGTGTGGTCCCTCTTCACAACCGAAATGGGTAAATGGTCCACAAACCGGACGAGTCATTTTCCGGTTTATGTAAATGAATCATATAAAGGTATCCACATTGCGTTGGGTACCTTTTTTATTTGGCCTTCTCACCGATTTTTCAAGGAAAAAGGCTATAAGTGGGGAATAATCATTATTTTTGTTTCGTTTTATACATTCAGATTAATGAATTCTTTCCTATGTACACAATACTAATTATAGAAGATGAACCCCGGGTTGCAAGTTTGCTGATGAACGGACTGGAGGAAAATGGCTATCAGACAATGGTGGCTTATGACGGACTGATGGGCTTACGGCTTTTTCAGACGCATACATTCGATCTGGTCATATCCGACATCGTTCTGCCTAAGATGGACGGATTTGAACTAGCGAAAGAAATTCGCAAAACCAATCCCAATATCCCTATATTGATGTTGACGGCATTAGGATCAACGAACGATAAACTGGACGGTTTCGATGCCGGTGCAGACGATTACATGGTGAAACCTTTTGATTTCAGAGAGTTAAATGCCAGAATCAAAGTGCTGTTGAAACGTGTGACAGGTAATGCGCAGGAATTACCGCAGGAACTTGTCTATGCAGATTTGCGTATTGATCTTCAACGGAAAGACGTAGAACGGAATGGTATATCCATTAAACTTTCTCCTAAAGAATACAACCTGTTGTTATATATGGTAGAAAATGCCGAAAGAGTATTGAGCAGGGTTGAAATAGCGGAGAAAGTATGGAACACCCATTTTGATACAGGAACGAATTTCATAGATGTATATATCAACTATCTTCGCAAAAAGATAGACCGGGATTTTGAACCGAAACTTATTCATACCAAAGCCGGAATGGGTTTCATACTGACTGATAAAATATGAAGATCAGGACAACGTTGACTCTACAATATGCAGGGCTTACAGCTGCGGTATTCTTCGTATTTGTGATGGCTGTCTACTATGTAAGTGAACATTCACGTAGCAATGCTTTCTTTCGTAATCTTCAAAGTGAAGCTATAACCAAAGCACATTTATTCCTTAAGGATCAAGTAGATGCCAAAACCATGCAGTCTATTTACCTGAATAATCAGAAGTTTATTAATGAAGTAGAGGTTGCCGTCTATACAACAGATTTTAAAATATTATATCACGATGCTCTGCAAAACGATATTGTTAAAGAAACGCCGGAGATGATAAAACGTATCCTGAAGCGAAAGAATATCAATTTCTATGTGGACGAATATCAGGCTATAGGACTGGTGTATCCGTTTGAGGGCAAAGACTATGTGGTTACCGCCGCAGCCTACGACGGTTACGGATACGCCAACCGAGATGCGCTAAGAAATATGCTTATTCTCCTATTTATCGGTGGATTGAGCGTATTGGTGGTTGTGGGGTATATCCTTTCTCGAAGCACTTTAAAACCGATACGTAATATAGTGAAAGAAGCGGAGAAAATCACAGCATCGCATATTGATAAAAGATTACCCGTAAAAAATGAACAGGATGAACTGGGAGAATTGAGTACGACATTCAATGCATTGTTGGAACGCCTGGAAAAGTCTTTCAATTCACAAAAGATGTTCGTCAGTAATGTATCTCATGAATTGCGTACCCCCATGGCAGCTCTTACAGCCGAATTGGATTTAGCTTTATTAAAAGAACGGAGCTCCGAACAATATCAGATGGCTATCGGCAATGCACTGCAAGATTCACATCGGATTGTTAATCTGATCGACGGATTATTGAATCTGGCAAAAGCTGACTATCAGTCGGAACAGATAACTATGGAAGAAGTCCGTCTGGACGAACTGTTGCTGGACGCCAGAGAGCTGGTACTAAAAGCTCATCCGGATTATCACATCGAATTAGTATTTGAGCAGGAAGCCGAAGAAGATAATGTGCTGACAATAATCGGAAACAGCTATTTACTGACCACCGCTTTTGTGAATCTGATAGAAAATAACTGCAAGTACTCTTCCAACCGGGCTTCATCAGTCCTGATCGCCTATTGGGAGCAATGGGCAATCATTCGTTTGTCTGATAACGGTGTAGGTATGTCTGATACGGATAAAGAAAACCTGTTTAAACTGTTTTATCGTGGAGAAAACAAACATATTGCTCCTGGAAATGGTATAGGCATGGCCTTGACACAGAAGATTATCCACCTTCACAAAGGCGAACTGACCGTATCTTCCCATAAGGATGAGGGCACTACTTTTGTGGTGAAACTTTCGCATATTTAAGAAATTCTAATAGCTTTCTAATACCACTCTAATCATTCTCTAACAGCTTCCCGGTGAAGTCTGCCTTACTTTTGCATCGAATTAACAAATGCAGTTAGTAACTTAAAAAAAATTAGAGAGTATGGTATGGAAGAAAAAACTGCGTTCATCACAGTACACATTCAATTCAGAGAGAGTATTTTTGGTTGCCACGCAACCCGGTAAGTCAATTTATTCCTGTTTGCAGACTACAAAGCTTGGATTAACACTGAGAGAAGTACAGGAGCGACAATCCATTTATGGAAGAAACGAAGTCATCCATGAACAGAAAAAGAATCCGTTTATACTGTTTGTCAGAACGTTTATCAATCCTTTCATAGGCGTTCTGACAGGACTTGCCATCATATCCTTGTTTCTGGATGTATTGATGGCTGAACCCGGAGAGCAAGAATGGGCAGGGGTAATCATTATTTCGTCCATGGTATTATTCAGTGCTATCCTTCGTTTCTGGCAGGAATGGAGAGCAAGTGAAGCTACAGATTCTTTAATGAAGATGGTAAAAAACACTTGTCTGGCAAAACGTGCCGGAGAACAGGAAGAAGAGATCGATATAACAGAACTCGTTCCGGGAGATATTGTGTACCTGGCAGCCGGTGATATGGTTCCTGCCGATATACGTATCATCGATTCAAAAGACTTGTTTATCAGTCAGGCTTCACTGACGGGTGAGTCCGAACCGATAGAAAAGTTTCCGGAAGTACAGGGACAACAGTTTTGTAAAGGAAGTGTCATAGAGTTGGACAATATCTGCTATATGGGTTCCAATGTGATTAGCGGTGCGGCAAAAGGAATTGTTTTTGAGACGGGAAATAAAACCTATCTAGGTACAATAGCCAAAAGTCTGGTCGGACATCGTGCCACTACAGCCTTTGATAAAGGTATCAGCAAAGTCAGCTTTTTATTGATTCGTTTTATGCTGGTTATGGTTCCATTCGTGTTTTTCGTGAATGGTTTTACGAAAGGTGACTGGTTCGAAGCCTTCATTTTTGCCGTATCTGTGGCGGTCGGTCTTACTCCCGAAATGTTACCTATGATTGTGACGGCTAACCTGTCTAAAGGAGCAATCGCCATGTCCAAAAAGAAAACAATCGTAAAGAACCTCAATGCCATTCAGAATTTTGGAGCAATGGATATACTTTGTACTGATAAAACCGGTACATTGACTTGCGATAAAATTGTGTTGGAGAAGTATATCAATGCAGACGTCAGTGATGACAACAGTAAACGTATTCTTCGTCACGCGTACTTCAACAGTTATTTTCAGACCGGCTTGAGAAACCTGATGGATAAGGCAATCCTCTCTCATGTAAGAGAGTTGAATCTGGAACATTTGAAGAATGCCTATACCAAAGTCGATGAAATTCCTTTCGATTTTACACGCAGAAGGATGTCTGTCGTTATAGAAGACAGGCAAGGGAAGCGGCAAATTATTACCAAAGGAGCGGTAGAAGAGATTCTCGATGTCTGTTCGTATGCCGAGTTCGACGGAGAGATACATCCTTTGACTGACTCCTTGAAAATAAAAGCGCAAAAGATCAGTGAAGAAATGAATCGGCAAGGTATGAGAGTATTGGCGGTTTCCCAGAAAAGTTTCATCGAAAAGGACTGTAATTTTGCCATCGAAGATGAAAAAGAAATGGTGTTGATCGGATATCTTGCTTTTCTTGATCCTCCCAAACCTTCTGCCGCCGAAGCCATCGAACAATTATATATGCATGGAGTAGCAGTCAAAATATTGTCGGGAGACAATGATACCGTAGTGAAAGCTATTGCCCGTCAGGTGGGGATTGATACCGGGCACTCCCTTACCGGAATAGAAATGGAGGAAATGGATGAAACAACATTGAAAGAAGCAGTAAAAGACACTACGTTATTCTCCAAACTCACTCCCTTGCAAAAGACCCAAATCATCTCTCTATTGCAGGAGCAAGGTAATACAGTTGGTTTTCTGGGAGATGGCATCAATGATGCAGGCGCCTTGCGTCAGTCAGATATTGGCATATCTGTCGATTCGGCGGTAGATATAGCAAAAGAAAGTGCGGATATCATCTTGCTGGAGAAGGATTTGATGGTATTGGAAGACGGCGTACTTGAAGGTAGAAAGACATTTGGTAATATCAATAAGTATATAAAGATGACTGCCAGTTCCAATTTTGGCAATATGTTCAGCGTGATGTTTGCAAGCGCCTTTCTGCCATTCCTGCCCATGATGCCGATACATTTGCTGATTCAGAACCTATTATATGATATATCACAGACAACCATACCATTCGACCGTATGGACCCGGAATTTCTGAAGAAACCGCGCAAATGGGATGCATCTGACCTGAGTCGCTTTATGATTTATATAGGACCTATCAGTTCTATCTTTGATATTGCTACCTATCTGGTCATGTGGTATGTGTTCAGTTGTAACAGTCCCGAACATCAGACTTTGTTTCAGACCGGATGGTTTGTAGAAGGTTTGTTATCCCAGACATTGATTGTCCACATGATACGTACCCGTAAAATACCATTTATACAAAGCCGGGCCACGTGGCCTGTTATGGGGCTGACGTTCTTAATTATGGCAGTAGGCATTCTTATTCCTTTCACAGCTTTCGGACGTTCCATCGGCCTGACGGCTCTTCCTTTGGGTTATTTTCCCTGGCTGATTGGTATTTTGCTTTCCTATTGTATCCTGACGCAATTGGTAAAGAACTGGTATATCAGGAAGTTTGTACGTTGGCTATAGCATTCGGCCTGTTTATCCCACAAATTATGTATATATAATGTGAAATATCTAAAATTGAGACAGATAACCTTTCAAAAGTTCTTGCCTCTAAAAATAATTTCATACATTTAGAGGCAAGAACTCTTAAATGTTAGATTTACGAACATACTAATATTCAAACACAATGAAACACAGTTTATACTTTCTGATAATAATTACCTTGTTGTTTGCCGGATGCCGTCAAAAAGCCCAGAGTAATTTCCAGTCCGAATCTTCTGCACAAACAGAGAAAAGCAATCCCTCATTGGAAGAGTATGCTGAAGAAGCAGTCATTACAGGCAAAGTCCTAAACCGGGATTTCTATCCTCAGGAAAAGGAACTGACTCTCATTATCCCATTTTTCAGAGATATGGGAAATCAGTATCGTTCGCCCATACAAAAAGATGGTTCATTCTCTTTCCGCTTTCCGGTTTATGCCAAATTAAGGGAGGTTTCTATCCGCAACTATGCAGAACATCTTTATATCCACCCGGGAGACAGCATACATGTAGAAATAGACTTCAAAGATCTTTTTCATCCTAAAGTAACAGGTGATGCCGAAAAGCTTAATCAGGAGATATTGGCGTTCACTGAAAGTGCATATTACTATATACAGAATTACAATATGAAACCGGAATCAGACGTTAAGGATTTTGAGGCTGAATTAAAAAAGGATTATAATTTTCGTTTGGAACGTAGGAATGAGTATCTGGTGAAGTACAAGCCAATGGAAGATGTAGTACTGTTTACTGAAGAATTGCTGAAGCAGGATTATTATTATGCGCTGTTATTCAATGGTATGTCAGACTTGTTTGAAACGAGAAAAGAGATGGACCGTTATCATACACTTTTACCTGAAATCAATAAACTATATACTAAAGGCATACTCTCGGCACGCTTATACGATGTTGCTGATGAAGCAGAAAGATATATTGCTTATGGGATCGCTTTCAGAGATAAAAAGAATCCTTCGATAGAAGAGATCATGGCTACAATGGGGGAGAGTGAGATGAATCAGTATTTATATACTAAGTTGATAGCCGGTTCTTTATGTACTAATGACACACTTGCTTTTCACGAAAAACGTACACAGTTTGACTCAATCGTTAAAATGTCGCATCTACGTGCACAGGTGATGCAGATCTATAATCAGACCAAATCATATCTAAAAAATCCACAGCCTGTTTCCGACAATTTATTATATGGCGAATTCCATGAGAACTCAAAGCATACAACACGTATGCCATACATGAAACCTGTCTATGATGTGCTCGAAAAGAATCGTGGAAAAGTGATTTATTTCGATTTTTGGGCCAGATGGTGTCCTCCTTGTCTGGCTGAAATGGAACCTTTAAAACAATTGCGCAGCAAATTCTCTACAGATGATTTGATTATATATTCCATTTGTGTGAGTGAACCCAAAGAACAATGGGAGGAATGCCTGAATGAGTATTCATTGAAAAACCGGGGAATTGAATGTGTTCATGTGACTGATTATTTGGGAATAGATAACTATCAGAAAATTCGTAAGCAATGGAAAATAGACAGGATGCCTTACTATGTATTAATAAATAGAAAGGGGCAGATTATTGATTTCGGAACTGCGGCACGTCCCAGTAATCCGCAGTTAGTATCCCGAATAGAAGAAGCGGTGAAATGAGACTTATTTTGTAGAAAGCAATACTGCCTAAAAAATTAAATAGTTTAATTTGAGCAAGGAAAATATAGTGAGTACAAAACAGTCCGTTCTTCGTCTTTTCTATAAGTAAAAATATAGATTAGAATGAAAAGCCGACTGAAACAACAAATATTTGCAATCTCATTATTGGTATGTACTGCTATATCTCCTGCCAATGCTCTGCAAACACATTCACTTCGCGAACAATTCCAAAATCCGTCTGACGAAGCAAAGCCTTGGACTTTTTGGTACTGGATGTTTGGCGCCGTATCCAAAGAAGGGATTACGGCTGATTTGGAAGCAATGAAACATGCCGGACTGGGAGGCACTTATCTGATGCCTATCAAAGGTATCAAAGAAGGGCCACAATACAATGGGAAGGCGCAACAACTAACTCCCGAATGGTGGGAAATGGTTCGTTTCAGCATGGAAGAAGCCGACCGCCTGGGATTAAAGTTAGGAATGCATATTTGTGATGGTTTTGCATTGGCGGGAGGTCCCTGGATTACTCCGAAAGAATCAATGCAGAAAGTTGTTTGGAGTGATACAATCGTTGATGGTGGAAAGCTCAATGCATTACGTCTGCCACAGCCGGAAGCTTATGAAAACTATTATGAAGATATTGCGCTATTTGCTTTACCGGTAGAGGATGCAGCAGACGAAATGCCAGCAAAGATCACTTGCGTAAACTTAGCAACAGCGAACAATGTAAAATCTGCTCAAACAGTGAATATGGATGCGGCAGGCGTTATCCGTTCTTCGTATCCATGCTATATTCAATATGAATATAAACAGGCTTTTACCTGCCGGAATATAGAAATCGTTTTAAATGGCAATAATTATCAGGCACATCGCCTGAAAGTAATGGCAAGTGACGATGGCGTAAATTATCGTTTCGTGAAACAGCTAGTCCCTGCCCGTCAGGGATGGCAAAATACAGATGAAAATTCTACTCATAGTATTCCCGCAACTACAGCCCGTTATTTCCGTTTCTACTGGACACCCGAGGGAAGTGAACCGGGAAGTGAAGATATGGATGCCGCAAAATGGAAACCTAATCTGAAGATCAAACAACTGCGCCTGCATCAGGAAGCCCGTTTGAATCAGTGGGAAGGAAAAGCCGGACTAGTATGGCGGGTGGCTGAATCTACTAGGGAAGAGGAGATAGGAAAAGAGGACTGCTATTCCCTTTCACAGGTTATTAATCTAACGGAACAATATAAGAATGCCCCGGCTAGTCATTCTAAAGAGAAAACAATCACAGCTGTTCTCCCGAAAGGAAAATGGAAACTGCTGCGGATGGGACATACCGCTACCGGGCATACCAATGCAACGGGCGGAGGAGGAAAAGGACTGGAATGTGATAAATTTAATCCAAAAGCTGTCCGCAAGCAGTTCGACAACTGGTTTGCGCAGGCATTTGTAAAGACAAACCCGGACGTTGCACGCCGCGTATTAAAATATATGCACGTGGATAGTTGGGAATGCGGAAGCCAGAACTGGAGCGATACTTTTGCCGCAGAATTCCAGAAACGCCGTGGATACGACCTGATGCCTTATTTACCATTGTTGGCAGGTATTCCGATGGAGAGTGCCGAACGAAGTGAAAAGATTCTGCGTGATGTCCGCACAACGATAGGTGAACTGGTCGTCGACGTTTTCTATCAAGTCTTGGCCGACTGTGCCAAAGAATATGATTGCCAGTTCTCGGCAGAATGTGTAGCTCCGACGATGGTAAGCGATGGTCTACTGCATTATCAGAAAGTAGATCTTCCTATGGGAGAGTTCTGGTTGAACAGTCCCACTCATGACAAACCGAATGATATGCTCGATGCCATCAGCGGAGCGCATATCTATGGAAAGAATATTATTCAGGCAGAAGGATTCACCGAAGTGCGTGGAACATGGGACGAATATCCTGCTATGTTGAAAACATTGCTGGACCGTAACTATGCGCTAGGTATCAACCGACTTTTCTATCATGTCTACGTACATAATCCTTGGCTGGACCGTCAGCCGGGCATGACTTTGGATGGTATCGGACTTTTCTTTCAACGTAACCAGACTTGGTGGGATAAAGGAGCAAAAGCATTTTCCGAATATGCTACCCGTTGCCAGTCGTTGTTACAATATGGTCATCCGGTAACGGATATTGCTGTGTTTACTGGAGAAGAGGTTCCCCGACGTTCCGTATTGCCGGAGCGGTTGGTTTCCTCACTTCCGGGACTTTTCGGTACGGAACGGGTAGAAAGTGAACGTATTCGTTTGGCGAATGAAGGTCAACCTTTGCGTGTGCGTCCGGTAGGCGTCACTCATTCCGCTAATATGGCTGATCCCGAAAAATGGGTGAATCCGCTTCGTGGATATGCTTACGACAGTTTTAATAAGGATGCGTTACTCCGTTTGGCAAAGGCGGAGAATGGCAGAATGAAGTTGGCGGAGGGAATGGGTTATAAGGTGGTCGTCCTGCCGCTTTCACGCCCTATGAATCCGGAGCCGGTGCTTTCTCCGGCAGTGCGGAAAAAGATGGATGAATTAAAAGCCGCGGGAGTCATTGTACCTGCTCTTCCTTATACAGAAGAAGATTTCTCGGCATACGGACTGGAACGGGATATGATTGTGCCGGAAGATGTCGCTTGGATGCATCGGAGTGGCGAACTCGGTGATATTTATTTCGTTGCCAATCAGCGAGAAGAAACACGTACGTTTACGGCAAGTATGCGTATTAATGGAAGAAAGCCCGAATGCTGGAATCCAGTAACGGGGGAAATGAATACTCATCCTTCTTATCGCATCCACGACAACCGGACAGAGGTTACGCTGACGTTGGCTCCGAATGAATCTGTATTCATTGTCTTTCCGACAGAAGAAGCTGCTGATAAAGAGAGGACATCGACAGATAAGAGAGAACCGTTGAATAGGACATTGGAAACAGAAGAATATACCGTAACATTTCTGGCTACGGGAAAGACTGTGGTCAGGAAAGATCTTTTCGATTGGAGTAAAGAAGAAGACGAGCAGATCCGCTATTATTCGGGAACAGCCGTTTATAAGGCCACTTTCCGTTGGAAGGATAAACTCAAGAAAGGACAACCCGTGTATCTGAACCTGGGGAAAGTCTGCAATCTGGCTACGGTTCGTGTAAACGGAATAGATTGCGGGACTGTCTGGACGGCTCCGTATCGAGCAGACATTACGTCCCCTTTGAAAAAAGGAACGAACGAACTGGAGATAGAAGTCACCAATACATGGGCGAATGCGCTGAAAGGAGTGGACGAAGGAAAAGCACCGTATGACGGTATTTGGACAAATGCCAAATACCGAAAAAAAGAAGATACTTTGCTTCCGGCAGGTTTACTGGGCATATTGACAATAGAAAATTAGGATAGACTTGAAAACTTATATAAATAGAATGATGAGAAGTTCAGTAATTAAAAAAGGCACATGGCTGGCTAGCTTTATGTTGGCTGTTTGCTTATGCGCACATGCAGAAGTAAAGCTGCCCGCTATATTCTCCGATGGGATGGTGATGCAGCAACAGACAAAAGCGAATCTTTGGGGGACGGCCACCCCTAATAAGAAAATAACGGTTACTACCGGATGGAATGGAAAACAATATGTGGCAACAGCGGACAAGAACGGCGCATGGAAACTTTCTGTTTCCACTCCCGAAGCAGGAGGTCCTTATTCCATTACTTTCAACGATGGAAGCAAAAAAACATTAAATAATATCTTGATAGGCGAATTGTGGCTATGTTCCGGACAAAGCAATATGGAAATGCCCATGAAAGGATTCAAGAATCAGCCTGTAGAGAATGCCAACATGGATATTCTTCGTAGCAAGAATCCGAATATTCGTTTGTTTACGGTAAAACGTACTTCTACCTTCACTCCGCAAACGGACGTAGTCGGCACATGGAAAGAAGCCACACCGGCGAATGTCCGCGATTTCAGTGCGACAGCTTATTATTTCGGCAGATTAATCAATGAAATACTGGATGTTCCTGTGGGATTGGTGGTCGCCGCTTGGGGCGGTTCGGCTTGCGAGTAAAATAATCCACTCTGAATATTTCGTCTCTGTGCAAAAGATCGAAATCTTAATTAATCAGAGCTGTATTTTTAGAGACCTGATTTGACCCTTTTTTGTTAATAGCAATATGAACAGAACGGAAGACTTTCCCAAACTATGGATCGGCTCTTTCATCAAGACATGCCTGGTTAATTTCCTCATTTTCGTTAACTTTCATGCGCTGCTGCCCACGTTCCCCTTTTTTATCTCCTCTCTGGGCGGAGA
>OGZZ01002637.1_pt1 | contig 11282 bp, 7 predicted proteins | sample 1577021 | NCBI WGS metagenome assembly OGZZ01 (sample SAMEA3541526, study PRJEB24748) | human gut metagenome | biome: human gut; feature: human-associated habitat; material: faeces | place: China | collected 2012
TCTTCCGAGAGAAGCAGGTGTTTTGCAAGTAACAGTCTTCCCGCTCCATCGTAAATATCCTGACCAAGTGCCATTCCAGGCGTCAGTTTACTCGTTGGTAAATAACGCATATATGTTTCCTTTCAATTTTAAAAAAAGAATATTTCTATATTAACTCATTTATTCATCAAATTCAACTGTTACAAAATATCCCTTTTCCGTTTCTTTTACATCTACAACTTTTCCCTCTCCGGATCTGATCCTGTTTCCAACAGGATAATTTGCAGACATCGCATATGCTTTTCCCAATGTGTAATAATAAGAGTTTGGCAGTTTTCCCTCTGTGATTGGGATCACCTGTCCTATTTCTACCAGACCTGTGCGTTCCATTTTAAATTCTTCCTGCCTCATGCCCTGCCTCCAACAGACACAAAATTTTTACGTGTCATTCATATAATATTATAGTATAATAAAAGAACATTCACAAGTTAAAAGGATTAATTTACATAAAATACTTACGCATACAAGGAGCCTTATGAGAGAAAGAGAAGAAGTTTTCGACCATTTTATCACTGCAGTCATTAACACCTTAAACGCAGATGAGATTTACGATGCCGCAATCGAAGCATTGCAGGATATCCTGCAGCCGGACGGACTTTTACTGATGATGAACCAGAACACACACCACGTTTTTTCCGTCATCCGTAAATGTGGCAGTATTGCCTGCACAAAATCATACAGTGTTCCCTCTGATTCCATGCTTCAGGAGCTAAAGGATTCCCAGAATCTGATCATGCTCAACGATACCGGAAAACACATCCTCGACCTTATGACTCCAAGACAGCGCAGCTGGCTGAATGCAGAACACATCACCGCCATTTATACGCTCAAATACAATCAGGTCATTATCGGCTTTCTCTATCTTGCAGCCCATGACGGACAGGACTTTGCCCCAGAGGAACTCAGATATCTGGAAAAAATATGCTACTATTTCTCCTATGCGCTGCGCAATGCCAACCTGTATCAGAATGCATACCGCGCATCTATTACCGATGACCTTACTTCTTTGTACAACCGCAAACACGCATTTGAATGTATTGACCATGTATGCCAGCATCAGAAGCCATCCACACTGATCGTGCTCGATATTGATGATTTCAAACTGTATAACGAATTGTATGGTGCACAGGAAAACGACTTTTACTACTTCCTGGGTTGCGCTTATGAAGGATTGGGACGACATGACAAGGCTGTGGAATGTTGGGAACAGGCAATCATCGGACCTACCGAGCCGGCTGCCGCCATGTACTACAACGATGCGAAACCCGATAAGATATTCTATCAAGGTCTGGCATTATTGAAGCTCGGGCGTATGGATGAGGCTAACGGCCGCTTTCATAAATTGACTTCTTATGGAGAAAAACACTTGTTTGACAAGATTAAAATGGATTATTTTGCAGTGTCGCTACCCGACTTGTTGATTTGGGAGGATGACTTGACGATAAGGAACGTAATTCACTGCAAATATATGATGGCATTAGGATATTGGGGACTGAACCAGAAGGAGAAATCCGTCCGGTTATTAAGTGAGGTAGAAAGATTGGATATTAATCATCAGGGGATTCAGGCTTTTAGAAGCCTGATAGGGTAGGACAACTTAGTGGCGATGTTTAATTTTAAGCATCGTCACAAGCTCCTTTTTACATAAACCTTAAATAACAATGACATGAGAAATATTAAAAACAGTTTAATCATGAAAATTACAGGCTTTATTGCAATTGGCTTTTCCGTTATGTGCAGTACGGCTGCATGTTCGGATGATCCGGCAGCAGTCGCTAACCTCGACCCTGCTGTTACAGTGGTGAAAGTACCTAACGGAAGTTTTGAAGAAGACGCTGCCGAAACAGCTTCTCCTAAAGGCTGGACAGTAAGCGGGGACTATTCTGCCGCAAAAGTGGTACAAGGGGGATGTGAAGGCAACTATGCTTTACATTATGGAGCAACTTCGTCATATACGGTATCCACCTGTCAGACTGTCAACGGTTTGGAAGATGGTATTTATGACCTTGAATTTTATTATAAGAGTACCGGAGGACAAGCCTCTTGTTATGTGGCAGCCGGCACCGATACTAAGAAAATGACTTCATTACAAGCATCTCCTTCTACCTGGATTCGCTCCTATGTGCGCGGGATAAAAGTGGAAGGCGGTAAATGTGATATTGAAATCCATAGCGAATCGGCTGAAGCAAACTGGAGCCGCTTTGACGGACTGCGTTTGAAGAAAACAGAAAAGGAATTTAATCTGCTGAAAGGCGGTGATATCTCACAACTGACTTACGTGGAGCAGATGGGTGGCAAATTCTATGAAAACGGTGAAGAAAAGGACTGCATCGAAATCTTGAAGAATAATGGTTTCAACATTATCCGTCTCCGTCTGTATAATGACCCGGGAAATCCGGACTATTCTCCTTCCAACCGTTTGCCCGCAGGCATTTCAGGACCGGAAGATATTTTGCGGCTGGCAAAAAAAAAAAAAAAAGCCGGTATGCAGATACAGTTGACTTTCCATTATAGTGATTACTGGACAAATGGAGAAGACCAGAACAAACCGCACGAATGGGAAGGGCTCGACTTTGATGGACTGAAAAAAGCACTCTACGATTTTACCTTTGATTTCATGAATAAGATGAAAGCACAGGGGACGACTCCCGAATTTGTCTCGTTGGGTAATGAAGTACAAGCCGGCATGTTATATCCGGATGGAAGTTGTGACAATTTTGCGCAGCTTTCCGAACTATTCAATACAGGTTATGATGCGGTGAAAGCTGTATCACCGGATTCAAAGGTCATTATTCACTCGGCAGGTGCCGGAGATAAAGACTTGTATAACTGGTATTATGGTGAACTGAAAAAAAGAAATACGAAATATGATATAATCGGTACTTCTTATTATCCTTTCTGGACGAAAAATACGGTAGCACAAATGCGTGAATGGGCGGATTATATCACAGCTAAATTTGATAAGGATATTTTAATTATGGAAACTGGATATAGCTGGGACAAGACTTTGCCTGACGGAACTCAGGGGCAACTGTCGGACAACGGGCCGTATTTGGATTTTTCCCCGCTTGGACAGAAAAACTTCATGCTTGAACAAATAAAAGAAATAAAGCAAGCGAAAGACTGCCGCATACTTGGTTTTCTTTATTGGGATCCTATCTTTATCGAAGTAGAAGGCATGGGATGGGAACTGGGTGCCAAGAATTATGTGAGCAATACCACCTTGTTTGGTTATGAAGGAAATAGATTGGAAGTATTGGATGCATTCAAATATAACAACTAAAAGGAAGATACCATGAAGAATATTTTAAGTAGATTCGGAAAAATCAGTTTGTTGCTGGCACTTATATATTTTGTTGTCGGTTGCGATGATGATAAGGAAGATGTGGCTCCCGGTCTTTATGTAATGAGTGATGAGATAGAGACGTTTCCCGGTGACACCGTTTTGGTATCAGGAACCGCATCTAATTATGTAGGATTGGAAAGCGTCACGTTAAGTTGTGAACAATGGGGGATTCATAAAGTATATGAACTGGGCGGGCAGAAGCCCAAAGTCTTTAATTATGATTATCGGCTCATTGTACCGAAAAACGCTAGTTTTGAAGAATATTTATTGATTACTATCCGTGACGTAGACGGTCGGGAAAGCAAGAAAAATGTGCTGCTGACTTATGTCGCTGATATGGAGAGTCCGATTATGCAAACCCAACTTCCGTCGCGGATAGCAGTAGATTTCGATGCAGCCGCAAATAAAGGAAGTTGGAGTCTGAATGTGAAGTTCACCGATGATCGCGAGTTGAAAGATATTCGTCTTCAAATCCCCAGTATGCAAATAGATGAGACGGTAAAAGTAACCGGGCGTAATGGAGAATTGAAACGTACTATTGATTTTACTACGGGAGAATTTCCTGTCACTTTGACTATAACGGATGCCGGAGGCAATGAAACTGTTGTCATTACTACGGTTGTTGTTATGTTGGCAGAGAAGGAAGAACCATTTGAAGATTACCCTGTAATGTGGGTGGTTAATGCTTCGGAGAAAGCTGACGACTACCTTGACGGCTACTATGCACCGATGACCCGCAAGGGAGAATACCAATATGAAGGAAAAATTTATGCTGACAAGGCGAACTTCCAAATCTATTTTACGGCTGAGAAAACGATGGACGGTGACCTTTTCGGTGTAAGTCCTTACGTTAATTCAAAACTGATGAATAATAATGATTATGTGGTACCTGTTACGGTGGCTGAGTCAGGCTATTATGGTGTTTGGATTGATTTGCAGGCACATACTTATAGCATGTGGAAACTGGAACCTTCAGCGACAACCTATACAGGATCGCTCACCGTGTCCGGCTGTGGATTCAGTGATTTTGCCGATTGGGGTACGCCTGCTACAGAGATGGCGCGTAATGGATATCGCTATACTTATACTTTGCACCAAATCGGCAGTTATTCAGGTACGCGCCAATACTATGCAGCCCGTGTGTCCGACTGGGGATATGTTCTCCGCTATTGGGGCGATGCGACCGGATGCGGCTGGTGGGAAGATACTACAAGCGCAGGTGGCAGTGTGGCAAGCTATGCAAGCGACTATGACGGTGCAGTGCAAATCACCTTCGATACAGCTATTCTTTGGGCTACAATCAAGAAAGTAACAGAATAAAAAGAGAACAACTATGAAAACAATATATTCAATATGTGCGAGGACAGGATTCTTTTTTACCTTCCTGTTGTTGGCTATTTCACTGATGGCACAAAATATCCAAGTGAAGGGACTGGTGAAAGACCCGGCTGGTGAAGCTATTATTGGTGCGAGTGTAGTCGTGAAAGGTACTACCAATGGCTCCATTACCGATTTGGACGGTAAGTTCAGCCTGTCTGACGTACCCTCGGGAGCAACGATTACCGTTTCGTATATCGGTTACATTTCTCAAGAGAAGAAAGCGTCCGCTACACCGATGGAGTTTATCTTGAAAGAAGATACGAAAACATTGGATGAGATTGTAGTAGTCGGCTATGGTACGACTAAAAAGAGCAGTATCTCCGGTGCGGTGGCTTCCGTAAAAGCCGATGAATTGCCAACGGCTGCATCAGCTTCAGTAGGTTCCATGTTGCGTGGACGTTCGTCAGGAATGAATATCACACAAAACAGTGCCAATCCGGGCGGTTCGATGAATATCTCTATTCGTGGTGGGCTTTCGGGACAAAGTCCGTTGATTGTAATTGACGGTGTGCCGCAGTTGTCAACAAAAACAGTGACAGCAGGAACAGCATATAGTGGTGGCGAGAAAGACAATGCTCTGATTAATCTCAATCCTAATGATATCGAGACAATTGATATTCTGAAAGATGCTTCCGCGGCGGCTATTTACGGTTCGGATGCTTCGGGCGGTGTGATTCTGATTACTACCAAACGAGGAAAAACAGGTAAGCCCGACATCTCTTATTCCGGTTCGGTTGCTTTCCAGTATATTAAGGATGCGCCGGATTTCCTGAATGCGCGTGATTTTATGATTGAACAGAATAAAGTGTTTGATGAACTGGGACGTGGGGATGAAAAGAAATATACTGATGGGCAGATTGCTAATTTCGTAGGTGACGGAACAAACTGGATGGATGAAGTAACCCGTGTAGGTATCGTTAATGAACATAATCTTTCGGTTTCTGCCGGTACGGACGCCACTAAATACTTGTTCTCATTGAGTTATTATGACCACCAGGGAATTGCCAAAAATAATTCGATGAACCGTATTACCGGACGTTTGAATGTTGACCAGACTATCAACCGTATGTTGAAAGCCGGTATTAATTCCACTTTCTCACAGATAAAGTATCACGATGTACCGTTGGGTGATGCCCGAAATGATAATTCAGCGTTGATATACTCGGCTATGACATTTATTCCTACCGTACCGGTGCGTGATGAAGAGGGTAAATATTCCGTAAATCCGATTCGTGATGTCTACCCGAATCCGGTTTCGTTATTGGATATTACCGACCAGACAGTGAGCCGCGACCTTTTTGTCAGTGGTTATCTGGAATTCCGACCAATCAAAGATTTGCTGATAAAAGCTACTGTCGGTTTCGATATGAAAGATGTGCAGGCCGACCAATACATTCCCACCACGACCAAAAAGGGATATAGTGTGGACGGTCAGGCTTCCAAGCAAAATGCGAAATCGCAAATGAACCTGTTCAATGTGATTGCCAATTACACGAAAGTGTTCAATGAAATACATGACGTGAACCTGATGGCTGGTTTTGAATATAAGAAGTCGTCTTGGGAAGGGATGGGTATCGTCGCTTCACAATTCCCATACGACGGCTCTTTGATGAACAATATCGGGACAAGTGAGCAGGAAAAACCGACTATCAGCTCATATAAGGGAGCTAGTGAAATGGCTTCATTCCTTGCACGTTTGAATTATTCGCTGGCATCCAAATATATCTTGACTGTGAATCTCCGCGTAGACGGTTCGTCCAACTTCTCAAAGGAGCATCAATGGGGCGCTTTCCCGGGAGTATCGGCAGCCTGGCGTATGAATGAAGAAAACTGGCTGAAGAATATCGGTTGGTTGAGCAACCTGAAACTCCGCGCAGGTGTGGGGCAAACCGGTAATGCGGGCAACCTCACCGGTATCAATACCTATTATAAAGTTTCACAAGGCGCATTTGCACCTAACGGAAGCTTGGTAAACGGTATGGCTATCTCCAAACTGGGCAATGATAAATTGAAATGGGAGACGCTGACCGACTATAACTTCGGTATTGATTTCGGTTTCTTCAACAACCGTTTGTCCGGGTCTGTCGACCTCTACCAACGTCTGCGTAAGGATGTCATTCTGGAGAAAAATTTGATGTCCTATCAGGAAGTGAAGACGATAGATTACAATTCGGCGACAGTTTACCGTGCCCGTGGTATAGATATCGGTATCCACAGTGTAAATTTCGACAATAAGAACTTTGGCTGGACTACTGACATCAATTTCTCCTATTACCGCAATCACACAACGAAACGTGATCCGGACTTCATTCCTGCTGTCTATCAGGACTATGTGGAAAGATGGGACAACATCTACGGATACAGGACGAATGGTCTGATTCAGATGGATCGGACTTACAACCATCTCCAGAAATCTGGTGCCGGAGCTATTCTGTATCAGGATTTGAATGGTTACCAACTGGATGAGAAAGGCGAAAAGATGCGGGATAGTGAAGGGCGTTATATCCGGACAACGGGAGAAGATGGCGTGCTCGATGAAGCCGACATGGTGGTACTGGCAAATAGTACCCCGATTCCTTTCAGTATCAACAACACTTTCCGCTGGAAAAACTGGGACGCCAACATTTACCTCTATGGTTCGCTGAACGGATGGAAGGTGAACGATATTAAGTTGCAGTCCATTTATGGCATCGAAGACATTACCTATGGCGTCAATGTTTTGGATGAGGTGAAGAACCGCTGGTCGCCTGCCAATCCTATGGGTACATTGCCGGGTGTGGCGGAGGCTTCTTCGGGCGTTGACCCCAAGAAGAGTGACTTCTTCCTTGAGAAGGCTTGGTATCTGCGTTTGGATAATGTGTCAATCGGTTATACTTTCCCCGCCCAATGGTTCAAGAATAAGATTCGTTCAGTCAGGCTGTATGCCGCGGGGCGCAATCTGGCCGTATTTACTCCTTATAAGGGAATGGATCCTGAAACCGGAAACGGTATCGGAGCTTATCCGAATCAGTCTTCATTTGCTATTGGTCTGGATGTGAAATTCTAATATATACTGGGTATGAAAACAATGAAATATATAGCAACAGCCTTGATGCTGTTATCGATGACTTCCTGTGAACTGGAACGCTTGGACTATACCGAAATCTCTCCAGAAAACTTCTTTAAGACGGAGACAGACTTGAAACTGGCGGTAAACTCGCTTTACTATGATTTTAATCCCGGTGATTTCAAGGCTGTTTATTCGGCGGATTATATGGGATATCAAGTAATAGGTGATATGACGACTGATGTGCTTTGGTGTTGTTGGGCGTGGGAGTCGGATGAACTTTATTTCCAGCAGTGGTATGCTACTGTGGGAGGTAGTATTCAGAATCATGCTTATTCAAATTTCGAGCGTTATAATTTTCTTTCGAAAGCACGTAATACCATTCGTCGTATTGAAAACTCTCCGGTAAGTGAAGACGCAAAAACGCTTTATTCGGGTGAGGCGAAGGCTTTGCGCGGATGGATGGGGCTTTACCTTTATGATATGTTCGGTCCTGTGCCGGTGGCTTCGGATGAGGTGTTAGACGACCCGCAGACTTTTGTCTATCTTCCCCGTCTGACGGAAGAAGAATATGACGCGATGATGGAAACGGACTTGCGCGATGCAATCCGTGATTTGCCCGAAGTGGCGGAAGCGCGCGGACGTATGACGAAGGGGGCGGCACGTATGATTCTTTTGAAATATTACATGATAAAAGGCTACTTTGATAAAGCGGAAACTTTAGCCCGCGAATTGTTGGAGATGGAAGGACGTGTGTATAGCCTGCAACCTGATTATAACTATATCTTCTCCAAAGAGGGAATAGGTAACAATGAAGTGATTCTGCAACTGGCTTGCAACAATACCGCCAGTTGGTACTCCAACTACATGACTGCCGAAGTGCTTCCCGCCGATTATCCTTGGGCTGAAAAGGCAACCGGTTGGGGTGGCTATGTAATGCCTTGGGATTTTTATGACACATTTGAAGAAGGCGATTTGCGTCTGAAAAACGTAGTGACTGCTTATACGAATAAAAATGGAGAAAAGATAGACCGCTCAAATAGCAGTCAGTTGGCAAAGGGTGCACTACCCTTGAAATACGGTATGGATCCGGATATGAAAGACGGGCAAAGCGGCATTGACGTGGTTATCTATCGTTACGCTGATGTGCTGTTGACACTTGCCGAGTGTATCAACCGTAATGAGGGCAGTCCTACAACGGAAGCCATTGGTTTGGTAAACCGTGTACGCAAGCGTGCCGGATTGTCGGAACTGGATGACGCTCAAACAGCTTCCGGTGAAGCCTTCAATGAAGCCATCCTTCTGGAACGCGGTCATGAGTTCTATCTCGAAGGGCTTCGCCGTCAAGATTTGATTCGCTTTGGAAAGTATGTGGAATATGCCAATAACCGCATTGATGCCATTAATAAATCCGAAGGACGCGGCTACTTCAATGTACACGAAGGACACAACCGTTTCTGGATTCCGCAGAGTTTCATTGATGAGTCCAAAGGGGCTATCAAGCAAAATAATTATGATAGATAGTAAATAGTAGTAAGTAGATAAACCATGAAATATATATTCTTATATATCCTTGCCTGCCTGTTTACGGTAAATGCGGTAGCGCAAAGTATCAGACCGACTGTTGCGGTCTTGGGCGATTCTTATTCTACCTTTGAGAAGTATATACCGGACACCAATAAAACGTATTACACAACCACCGATTGGGCTAAGACAGGAGTCGTGAATGTGAAACAGACGTGGTGGTGGCAGGTCATCAAGAAAGCCGGTTTCAAGTTGGGAGCAAACGACTCCTATAGCGGGGCTACTGTATCCTATTCGGGATATAATGACGAGGACTATGCCGACCGTTCATTTATTACAAGGGTTCCCCGTTTGGGGAATCCTGATATCATCCTCATCTTCGGTGGAATCAATGACAATTGGGCAAACACTCCTATCGGTGAGTACAAATATGGAGATTTCAAGCGTGCCGATCTGTATACCTATCGTCCTGCATTGGCTAAATTGATAGAGTTGGCTCAAGAGCATTATCCCAATGTGACGCTTTACTTTATCATCAGTGATGATCTGAAAACGGAGATTGTAGAGTCAACCAAGGTTGTTTGTGAACATTACGGAATAAAATACGTACAACTGCAAGGAATCGAGAAAGAAAGCGGGCATCCTACTGTAAAAGGAATGGAAACAATTGCGAATCAAGTATTGACTCTGATTAAATAAGAATTACATCATTAAAAACACATATTATGAAGAAGAAAATTTATGCAGCTTTAGCGTTTGCTCTATATGCAACCACTTTTCATGCACAGCAGATTTATAAGCTTTCCGCTCCGGCGAAAGAGAAGACTATATATACGGGACACCTCAAGATGGGGGGCAGTAACCCATCGGGTGGAAATATTTCCGTAAACAGCTATTATATGTCTATCGACGGAAAGCCTGTGATACCTGTTATGGGAGAGTTCCACTTTACCCGTTATCCCCGTGCACAGTGGGAACAGGAGATTGTAAAGATGAAAGCCGGTGGGGTGAATGTATTGCCAACCTATATTTTCTGGGGATTACATGAGGAAGAGGAAGGCAAGTTCTGCTGGAGCGGCAATAAAGACCTACGCCATTTCATAGAACTTTGCAAGAAGCATGACATGCCGGTCATCGTACGTATCGGCCCTTTCTGTCACGGTGAAATACGTAACGGCTCCATACCCGACTGGCTTTTCGCCCGTCCGGTGGATGTACGCAGCAATCAGCCTCTATACCTCTCTTATGTAAAAAGACTTTATGGAGAGATAGGCCGGCAACTGCAAGGATTGTATTATAAGGATGGCGGTCCGATCATCGGCTGCCAGTTGGAAAATGAGATGCAGCATTCTGCATCTCCTTGGGGAGTGAATTATCCCGGTGAACCGTTGGATTTTACTGTGGCAAGTTATGACATTGACTATGCTATGATTGGCGTAAGTGTAATGGATAAGAAAGTCACTACCGCCGAACTTGGGGAGGAACACATGCGTACCCTTAAAAGAATGGCACAGGAAGAAGGTATTATCACTCCGTTCTATACAGCCACCGGCTGGGGAAACGCAGCTGTTATTGACAATGAAGCAATTCCTGTGACATCCGCCTACACCTATCCTTTCTGGGAAGAACCGAGAATGTCGCCTTTCTGTATGTTCAAAGATATACACCGTGTGCCTGATTATGCTCCGGTGCGTTATGACGCGGAACGATTCCCTTCGTTCTGTGCGGAAATGGGTGCAGGTATACAGATGATTTACCGGCGCAGGCCTATCGTTACGGCACGTGCAGCACAGGTGTTGATGATTCGTACGCTCGGTAGCGGAAGCAACGGCATCGGATACTATATGTATCATGGAGGAAGCACTCCGCTACGTCAGGATAATATAGGAAGTTATCAGGACGAACCGATGGGGATGCCCAAAATCTCCTATGATTTCCAGGCTCCTC
>OGZZ01002640.1_pt1 | contig 11279 bp, 11 predicted proteins | sample 1577021 | NCBI WGS metagenome assembly OGZZ01 (sample SAMEA3541526, study PRJEB24748) | human gut metagenome | biome: human gut; feature: human-associated habitat; material: faeces | place: China | collected 2012
GCGCGCAGAAGCATTCCTCAATACAGAACTGACCTGGGATGGTATCCAGCAACCGGACAGAGTTTTATTATAAAAAATCATTAAAAGTTCCGCCGAGAACAGTCATTATTCTGACTGCAGAGGAAAGTTAGTAAACAGAATCAGGATCTGGTGGAATTGTCGGGATTATTTTTAAGCAGCTGGCTGATAAGGTCGGCTGCGATTTTTTTGTCAGAAGGACGCAGATGACGATAATTATCAAAAACCACCGCTTCCTCTTTGTCGTGAATTCCGTTTCCTATCTGAAGCAGTGCTGACCGGTCTGTAATATAGTTGACAGAAACCTGCAGATAGTCAGCAATTTCGCATATCACATCATCCGGAACATGAAGATATTTTCCATGCAGATAGCCATTTAGTGTGGTTGGGGAAATGGCGAGATCCTGTGCCATTTTTCGCTGTGTGATTCCGTTTTCCTCCATTAATAAGAGTACACGTTCTTCTTGAATTTTCATTAGTGAGAGCTCCTTTTCGTTAAATTAAAAGGATTTTAGCTCACTTGATTGGTAAATATTGGAAAGTACCGATTTTCTGAATTTATTCTTAAAATCTAAGAAAAAAAGACGATGGCTAAATCCAGCCACCGTCTAATGTTATGATTTGACCTGTCAGATATTCATTTCCTTCGGCAAGCGTCAGAACAAGGGAGGCAACCTCCTCCGGCATTCCGAATCTTCCAGCTGGAATTTCATCTGTTAATGCAGCACGTTCTTCTTCGGAAAAGCATGCATTCATCTGTGTGTCGATGCAGCCGCATGCAATGGCGTTTACCTGGATATTGCTTGGTGCAAGTTCCTTGGCAAGACCTCTGGTAAAAGAATTCATTCCTCCCTTGCAGGCGGAATAGGCTACTTCACAGGATGCTCCAACATTTCCCCAGACAGAAGAAATATTGACGATCTTTCCGTGCCCAGCCGGAAGCATCAGCGGGATAGCCAGCTTGCAGCAGTTAAAGACGGAAGTCAGATTGGTGCGCAGGATGCGGTCCCAGTCTTCCGAAGACATGTCCTGGAGAAGGCCAATGTAATCGATCCCGGCATTGTTGACAAGTACATCCAGAGAGCCAAATTGCTTACGGATCATGGAAAACATCTGCTCACAGACGGACATATCCCCCATGTCTCCGAGAAATGCGGTACAGGTTACCTGATAGCTTTCGATTTCTTTTTTAGTCTGCATCAGCTCCTGTTCGCGGTGCGCGCAGTTGATAATAACGTTGTAGCCTTTCTTGGCGAATTTTACGGCAATGGCCTTTCCGATCCCACGGGAAGCGCCGGTCACAAGCACAACTTTCTTTGCCATAAAGATCACTCCTTTCTTTGGCTCTATTCTACCATAAAAATGAAATATTTGCCCTGTAGTTTCTGAAATGATTGAGACATTTTACAATTCAATTACAATTTTGCGAACGCTCTGTAACTTTTAAGATAGTTATGCTATACTGGAGGACAGATTACAGTGGAAACAGGACAATGGCTGTGGCTTCACAGCTGGAAAGGCAAATACGCATGAATATATGGAAGAAAGTACTGGTAGTGAGCTGTCTCTGCGCAGCGACATCCAGCCCGTTTGCCGCTTATGCGGATGCATCAAAGTCTGTTCATGAGGCAACACTTGTGGCAGCACCTGCAGATTATGAGAATATTGCGGTATCGCAGGTATCAGATTATGTAAACATTCGGGAACAGGCAACTACAAACAGTAAGATTGTCGGTAAAATCTATAATAACTGTGCGGCTACCATTCTGGAGACGGTGGAAGGAGAGGGCGGAAGCTGGTACCGCATCCAGTCCGGAACAGTTAACGGTTTTATCAAATCTCAGTATTTTATCACCGGACAGGAGGCAGAGACTCTGGCGCAGTCGATCGGGCGGGAGTTTGTCACTGTCAGTGCGGATAACCTGCGCCTGCGAGAGGAACCGAACCTCACCAGCAATGTCCTGACTATGGTTTCAAGCGGTTCCCGCTACGTGGTCCAGGGAGATGAAGGTGATTTTTATAAGGTCGAGGTCGATGCAGACCTGATCGGCTACATTGCCAAGTCTTATTGTCAGGTAGAGGTGGAATTTGACCAGGCAGTATCCCTGGAGGAAGAACGCCAGAAGCTGGAGGAAGAAGCGCAGAGAAAGCGTGATGCCCAGACAGCTATCGCAAACCTGGAGCAGACCATCAAGATGGAAGAAAATAAGGATGTCATCATTGCCGCCAATCCATCCCAGAGCGATGATTCCGCAATGACAAGTGCTCCGACGGCGAATAATGCGCAGAGCAGTCAGTCCAAGAGTCCGTCAGCAGGACAGAGCAGTTCGGGCAGCCAGCCGGCGGCCTCGGCTCCGGGAAAGACAGATTCTTCGCAGAACAGTTCCTCTCAGAGCGGCTCCAGCCAGATCGGATCTTCCGGTCCGTCTGCCGGTACGGTATCTTCACCGGTTGCCGGTCCCGGAAGTCCTGCAGCAGTCGTATCTGCGACCAGAACAGCTATCGTGGCTTATGCGAAACAGTTTTTGGGCAATCCATATGTTTACGGAGGCACCAGCCTGACAAATGGCGCAGACTGCTCCGGCTTTACCCAGTCAGTTTTTGCTCACTTTGGTATTACGACAGGAAGAAGCTCAAGAGATCAGGCGGCAAAGGGAAAAGAAATTTCCATGTCAGCCATTCAGCCGGGCGATCTGCTGTTCTATGCCAGCGGTAATTATATCAACCATGTGGCTATTTACATAGGAGATGGAAAAATCATCCACTCCAGCAATCCGACTACGGGTATTACCATCACCAAATACAACTACCGTACGCCGTGCAAGGCGGTGACATTCCTGAATTAGGAGTGAGCGGGCTATGAATGAAAAAAAACAATACTGCGGCCTGGATCTGCTGAAATTTATCATGGCAGTCCTGGTGGCCGCACGGCATATGATCCAGGTATTTTATCCGGCAGAGAGCCGCTGGCGTCTGGTGATCGGCATGCATCTTGTTGATATAGTTTCTTATGAAGGCTTTGCAAAAGGTTTTGTATCATCTGATGAAGATTTGAAAGATAATATGGACAAATGTGTCCGTATTTTCCCACATAAGATGTCAGGTGAGGGACATTTTGTAGCTCTTTTAAAAAAAGACAATCCTGATGATGTTTTACATGCAAAATATGTGCATACACCACTTAAGCAAAAGCTTCCTGACGAATTGACAGATTTTCTTAAAAACACAACTATGAATATAGATACTGATTATATCAATATACGTGATTCACGTGTATATGCTATATCAAAACATATGATAGATGAGAAAGGCCTACGCATAATACGTAATGGGCTTCTGCTTGGTGAACTTAAGAAAAATCGTTTTGAACCAAGCCAGGCTCTTGCTATGGCATTAAAAAAGGAACAGTATAACAACTGTATAGATTTAAAGCTTAGTGATGAAAGAGTTATAAAATATCTGAAAGGTGAAACTTTAGATGTAGATGATTTCCCTGACAGTAAGGGATGGGCACTTGTATGTGTTGATGGATATCCTCTTGGATGGGGAAAGTCTAATGGTTCCCAGCTTAAAAACAAGTATCTTGCAGGTTGGAGATGGATGTAAAATGCAGTTAAGACTAGATAAATACCTGTGTGATATGCAGGAGGGAACAAGAAGCACAGTTAAAGATATGATAAGGAAACAACGTGTATCTGTAAATGATATCGTTGTTACACGTCCTGAATTAAAGGTTAATACAGATATAGATATAGTATGCATTGATGGCAGACAGATAGATTATTTCCATTATGAATATTATATGTTAAATAAGCCACAGGGTGTTGTATCTGCAACAACTGACAAAACCGACAAAACAGTTATTGATATTATTACAGACAAAAAAAGAAAAGATCTTTTTCCGGTAGGAAGACTTGATAAAGATACTGAAGGTCTCCTTATCATAACGAATGATGGGGAACTTGCCCACAGACTTTTATCGCCAAAGCATCATGTTGATAAGACATATGAAGCTGATGTCAAAGGAAAATTACCAGATTCATGTGTAGAAATGTTTGCAGAAGGACTGGTTGTTGATAGCAGCTTCACTGCTATGCCAGCTATACTCAATATAATTTCTTATGATGCTTTTACTGATACATCTCATATACGTATTACAATAAAAGAAGGTAAATATCATCAGATTAAACGTATGTTTAATGCCGTTGATTCAGAAGTCCTTTACCTTAAACGTTTATCTATGGGAAGTATAGTACTTGATAAAACTCTTAAAACCGGGGAGTATCGTGCACTTACAGATGCAGAAATATCAGCATTGAAGGATTTTTAATAGATATTTATATAGATATACAGAAAGGTAACTTTATGACTAACTTTTTTTTACCTGTTTCAAAATCAGACATGAAAAAAAGAGGATGGACACAATGTGATTTCATATATATATGTGGCGATGCATATGTTGATCATCCATCATTTGGACATGCAATAATAACCAGACTGCTTGAAGCTTTTGGCTATAAAGTGGGTATTATAGCCCAGCCAGACTGGAAAAATAAAGAATCCATAACAATACTTGGAGAACCTCGTCTGGCTTTTTTAGTATCTGCTGGTAATATGGATTCCATGGTTAACCATTATACTGTTAATAAAAAACGACGTCATCAGGATGCATTCTCACCTGGTGGTGTTATGGGAAAACGCCCGGATTATGCAACAATTGTATATTGCAACCTCATAAGGCAGGTATATAAAAAAACACCTGTTATCATTGGTGGCATAGAGGCTTCCTTAAGAAGAATGGCTCATTATGACTACTGGTCTGATAAGGTGAAGCGTTCTATCCTTATTGATTCTGGTGCCGATATCATATCCTATGGAATGGGAGAACATTCTATTATAGAAATAGCTGATGCCCTAAACGCCGGTATTGATATACATGATATAACTTTTATCAAGGGAACGGTTTATAAAACAAAAACTCTTGATAATCTTGAAAACTATATCGAGCTTCCATCTTATGATGATATTGTAAACAGCAAGGAAATGTATGCTAAAAGCTTTTATACCCAATATAAAAACACAGATCCGTTCACAGCAAGGATTCTCGTAGAAAAAGTTAAAGAAAAAATGTATGTTGTGCAGAATCCACCAGCTATGCCACTTACAGAAGTTGAAATGGATGATATCTATTCCCTTCCATATATGCGTAATTATCATCCTATGTATGAAAAGGATGGTGGCATACCTGCTTTATCGGAAATAAAGTTTTCAATAACAAGCAACCGTGGCTGCTTTGGAGGCTGCTCATTCTGTGCCCTCACATTTCACCAGGGAAGAATAATTCAGGTAAGAAGCCATAAATCCATCATAGATGAAGCAGTACAAATGACTAAAGATGCAGACTTTAAAGGGTATATACATGATGTTGGAGGACCTACTGCAAACTTCAGGCATACCTCATGTGACAAACAGCTTACTAAGGGCGTATGTATGAACAGACAATGCCTTTTCCCAAAGCCATGTCCTAACCTTAAGGTCGATCATTCAGATTATATAAAGCTTCTGCGTGAATTACGTGCACTGCCTGGTGTAAAAAAAGTATTCATACGTTCAGGTATAAGATTTGATTATTGTATGTGTGATTCTGATGACACATTTATAAATGAGTTGTGTAAGTATCATATAAGTGGACAGTTAAGAGTTGCACCTGAACATATATCTGATAATGTACTTAATAAAATGGGAAAACCTTCAAATGATGTATATGAAGGCTTTCTTAAAAGATATCAGCGTATAAATAAAAAAACAGGAAAAGAGCAGTTTGTAGTGCCATATCTTATGTCAAGCCATCCTGGCTCCACCATGAAGGAGGCTATAGAACTTGCTGAATATATAAGAGATCTTGGATATATGCCTGAGCAGGTTCAGGATTTCTATCCAACACCTTCAACACTATCAACATGCATGTACTACACAGGACTTGATCCTGCTACCATGGATAAGGTATATACACCTGTAAGCCACCATGAAAAAGCCATGCAGAGAGCCCTCATACAATACCGCAATCCTGAGAATTATGAGCTTGTTAAAGAGGCTCTTATTAAAAATGGACGAACAGATCTTATAGGCTTTGGTCCTAAGTGTCTTATTCCGCCACGTAATATAAACACACATAGTGGCAGATATGTAAAAATGTCACCAAAAAAACAGTCACAGGTTAAACAGCATGTGCAGCATAATAACGCAAAAAACAACAAGACTGTTAGTAAAAAGAAAAGAGGGCATAAATAATGAATAAGAAAAATAAAGGTGATTTTGGTTATCTTAATTATAAAAAGAAGCTTAATTTTATAATAGCCGCCGTTGCTTTACTTATAATAATTGCTGTTTTTACCACTGGTCTTATAATATTTAAATCCCGAAATAATTATATGACCCTCGTTGCCACTGTACTCGTTCTTCCATGGGCCAAGCTTGCAATTGCATATTTTGTACTGATTCCACATAAGGAATGTACGCAGGACATATATGAAAAGCTTGAACAATCAAAAAAGAATATATCAGCTATATATGATGTTGTGGTAAGCAATTCAAAAAAACCAATAGGAGTATGTGCTATGGTTGTTACCGACAACACAGTTGCTGCGTTAAGCTTTGACAAAGCACCAGATAAGGAACTCTTTGAAAAAAGTCTTAAGGATTTTTTAAAAAATGATAAGTTAAGTGCATCTGTTACATTATATACAGACACTAACAGCTTCCTAAAAAGAGTTTCCAGCCTTGCAGCAAACTTTGATGCAGCTGATGAAAATAAAACAGACAGAATGGGATATATAAAAAACAGCACATTAAATATGTGCCTTTAATATTGCAGCTGATGCTTTACTGATACAGACAGCATGCGCAAGAATGGAGATTAATATGAAAGAATTAATAATAGACAGACTTGGAAGTAACCAGAGGCTTGATAAATATCTTGCAAAATATCTTTCTGCTGCCAATAAAAGTTTTATATATAAAATGCTTAGAAAGAAAAATATAACCCTTAACAACAAAAAAGCTGATGGAAGTGAAAAGCTGATGGAAGGTGATTCGGTTAAAATATTTTTCTCTGACGAAACTCTTGAAAAATTTACAGAGGGCAGATATAAAGCTTCTGACAATGCCATAGATTATGAATCTGTATATAAGCCTCTGGATATTGTTTATGAAAATAACGATGTAGTACTTATTAATAAACCTTCTGGCATGCTGTCACAAAAATCAGAGCCAAAGGATATATCGCTTGTTGAATATCTCACAGCATATCTGCTTCACTCTGGTTCAATAAGTTACGAAGATCTTAATATATTTCATCCTGGTATATGTAACAGGCTTGACAGAAACACAAGTGGAATAGTTGCGGCTGGTAAAACCATGAATGGGCTTCAAAAGCTTTCTGCCCATTTTAAAGATAGAACCCTTAACAAGTACTATATATGCATTGTTAAGGGTGAAATAACCAAAAGACAGCTTGTAAAGGGGTATTTAAAAAAAGATCATAGAAGTAACAGAGTAACAATATATAAGCAATTACCTGATGATATCCCATCTGATAAAAATATGCCAGCAAATGATAAGAATACTGATAAATCAGAATACATGCCAATAGAAACAGAGTATATTCCTGTTGTATCAAATGGCAGGATAACTCTTCTTAAGATACATCTTATAACAGGACGAAGTCATCAGATACGAGCGCATCTTGCCAGCCTTTCCCATCCACTGGCTGGTGATTACAAATATGGTGATGCTTCATTTAATCAATATTTTGCTGATAAATATTACTGTAAAAACCAAATGCTTCATTCATATGAAATAGATATACCTGATATGAATATACATGTACACACGGATATACCTGCTTCATTTATAAATGCTTTAAAAGGAGAACAGATATGGCAGCCTGGAATTCCAGAGGTCTTAGAGGCTCTGCACTAGAAGATTATATTAATATGACAAACGAAAAATATCTTACTAACCATCTTGGACTTATCCAGAAAATACCAACACCTATAACACCTATACGCATGAACAAAGAAACAAGGCAGATAACACTTGCGTATTTTGAGCAGAAGAGTACTGTTGACTATATAGGTGTCATCCAGGGGATTCCTGTGTGCTTTGATGCGAAAGAATGTGCAACAGATACTTTTTCAATTCATAACATTCATGAACACCAGATAAATTTTATGAAGGAATTTGAATTACAGGATGGTATTTCATTCATTATATTATATTTTTCAACAAGAGATGAGTTCTATTATATGCCATTTTCTGATATAATAACCTTTTGGGAAAGAGCTGCTAATGGCGGACGAAAAAGTTTTACATATGATGAAGTGGATAAAAGCTACAGAATCAATCATGGAAAAGGGATTATGCTTCATTACCTTGAAATGATTCAAAAAGATATTAATGAGCGAACGGGAGAATAACGTGTTATGGAGCTTAATTATATTAATGATTATGAACTTGTTAATGGATATGCAGTTATTGATAGTGATTTTTCAATAATAACAGCTAATGAACGTATGTACAAATTCGTTGGAATATCAACTAAATTTACAATAGCAGAAATAATACATCAGGTTGATATTGAGGACTTTATTAATGTTGCCAACAGTCTTAGATTAGGACAGAGTAAAAGCATGGTTCTTCGCATGAAAAGAATCGATAATTCATATCGCTGGGTACTTGCAGATATAAAAAGATGTCTTCTTAATACCCAGTACGATGAGCATACAGCAGAATATCTGGAGCTTTGCGTATCCGATGTTATTGCCCTTAGAAACAGATGCAATACACTAAATGATGATCTTTCATCATACAGAAGAGTTATATCTATGGATGACGAATTATTCTATATATATGAATATGAGAAGGATTTATTAACAGTGTACAACTATATCGACAATGATGCTATAGTTGTTATATCTGCTCCTATTATGGAGGTATATAATCGTATTATTGCAAAACAGTTTATTCCGGAAACAAGCATTATTCCTTTCAGGCAGCTCTTAAATGATATACAGAAAGGAAAATCTGTATACGAATATGATTTTAATATATGTATTTATTCAGATTATGAACAGGAGCAGCCAAAACTTGTGAATTCCCATCTGCGTGGCTCAACTATATATTCACAGATGCATGCCATGCGTTCTGTGGGTACACTTAAACTAACCGGCCTTAAAAGCGTATTTTCAAGAACTACCTATGATTTTGAATATCACACACATATTCTTGAAACAAAAGATCTTGAATTATATACATTAAACAATGCAAAATATAATAAAAATTGTCACCTGACTTTTATTAAGATTGTTATTGACAACATTTCCGACTATGAATACATTCATGGAAAACAGAACACTCTTGAATTACTTGAGCATGTTGAAAATATACTTATTAAAGTAGTAGAATATCGTGGTGTTATTGGAAGAACAGATAAAAAGTGGCAGTTTATTATTGTTATTAAAGATATAAATAACGAACCTGAATTACGGGCATTTATAGAATATATGCGTTCTCGTGTTTCGTGGGAATGCAGAAGATATGACAACTCCTTCAATATAAGTTTTTCAATAGGAATATCAAGATACCCTGATAATGGAACTGACTGGAAACTTCTGACAAATAAGCTTATTAAGGCTACGGATATAGCTGTTAAAAAAGGTGGCAATCGTTATATAATCTATAAAGAAGCAATTCATGGAGAACTTCGATAAAATCATTGACATTGATAGTGTCTTTATGTATAATCTCTTTAACTTGTTATCACGTTACCTTGCTAAAGTCAGACGTGACTAATATATTTTTTTAGTTAAAGTTTGTTGTGATACACGAAAATGGAGAATAATAGTGTGCAGAGAAGCAGCGCAAGAATGGAGGATTATTATGAAAAAAGACTTATTACATACACCAGAAGGTGTCAGAGATATATACAGCACAGAATGTGTTGAAAAAAAAATAATTGAAAACAGACTTCATGATGTGTGTAAGTTATACGGATATAATGATATACAGACTCCTTCTATTGAGTATTTTGATGTATTCAGTAAAGAACGAGGCAGTGTTCCATCGAATGAAATGTTTAAATTATTTGACAGATATGGCAATACTCTTGTTTTAAGACCTGATATGACACCATCTATTGCAAGAGCCGCAGCTAAATATTTTGAAGATCGTATACTTCCTATAAAACTATGTTATGTAAGCAATACATTTATCAATGTCAGCAAATATTATCAGGGAAGATTAAAGGAAAATACAGTTATTGGTGCAGAATTAATAGATGATGACTCTATTTATGCTGATTATGAAATCATATGTATGGTTATTGACTGCATGAAAAATGCTGGTCTTACAGAATTTCAGGTAGAGATTGGCAACGTTGCTTTCTTTAATGGTCTTTTGTCAGATGCCGGCATCCTTGGTGACTCTTATGAAGAGCTTCTTAATCTTATCAATGAGAAGAATTATATTGGTGTTGAAGAACTTCTTAATTCCATGAATATAGACAAGAATACAGCTAAGGTTCTTCTTGAACTTCCTCAGCTGTTTGGTCAGGCAGAAGTATTAGAAAAAGCCAAGGGTCTTACGACTATTCCAGAATGCATAAGTGCTGTTGACAGACTTTTAGCATTATACGAACTGTTGAAAGTTAATGGTTATGATAAGTATGTTTCATTTGATCTTGGAGAATTAAGTAATCATACATATTATACTGGAATTATATTCCATGCATTTACATTTGGAACAGGAGAACCTGTCGTAAGTGGCGGCCGTTATGATAAGCTTCTTGGACAGTTTGGATGTGATAAAGCTTCTATAGGTTTTTCTCTTATTGTAGACAGACTTATGGCGGCCATAAACAGACAGCATATAGATATTCCTGTGGAATACAACGGAGTACTTATAGTATATTCACAGGATAAACTTTTGGATGCCATTAAGCGTTCTGATGAGTTAAGAAAAGATGGCATCAACGTATGCATGATACAAAAAAATGCCTCTGAAACTGAAAAACAGTATGAAGAATACGCTGCTGCTTCCCAGCTTTCAGATGTTATATATATATAAAACGTTCCATAAAACGATTATTGTCTGTGCGTACCTGACATAATCTGGTTTTATGCATAACTGCATAGCTATTTAATGTACGCAGAAATGAGGATTAGTGTGAAAAATAAGATTTTTCACACGCAAGATTTGTGCTT
>OGZZ01002644.1_pt1 | contig 11262 bp, 5 predicted proteins | sample 1577021 | NCBI WGS metagenome assembly OGZZ01 (sample SAMEA3541526, study PRJEB24748) | human gut metagenome | biome: human gut; feature: human-associated habitat; material: faeces | place: China | collected 2012
GTGCCTGCTTAAACAGGTCTCGGACTCTGGATGCTCCGACACCGACATACATCTCTACAAATGCAGATCCACTCAATGAAAAGAACGGTACTTTTGCCTCTCCTGCAACTGCTTTTGCCAAAAGTGTCTTACCTGTTCCCGGAGGTCCTACAAGCAGTGCTCCTTTTGGAAGCTTTGCTCCTGCGCTTGTATATTTTCCCGGATTGTGCAGGAAATCTACAACTTCCTGCAAAGATTCCTTCGCCTCATCCTGCCCTGCTACATCCTTAAATGTGACACCGGTCTGTTTTTCCACATACATCTTGGCATTACTCTTGCCAATTCCCATCATGCCTCCGCCTTTCGACATCTTACGGGTCATCCATACGATCAGTGCAATAAATATGACAAGCGGAATGATATTCATAGCATACTGGGCAACAATTGCAGAAGTTGTATCCGGTACCTCCTGATTGAAATCAATCTTTGCTTTTTCCAGTTTCTCCACCAATTGATCATCATTCATCCGGCCTGTGTAATATTCCTTGTTGACCTTATCTCCACTTTCCTTCTTTGCCGTGATCAGAATCCTGTCACTCTTAATTTCAACTTTCTCGACCTTCTTCTCATCAATCATCTTCAGGAACTTGTTATAAGTAATTTCCTGGTCACTGTCCACTCCCTGAAACTGATACATAGCAAATACCAAAAGTGCCGTCAGCATCGTAATCAGTATGACAAAAGAAAAGCCTTGTTTGTTATTTTTATTATTATCTTTGTTTCCATTCTGGTTGTCCATTTTTCTCCTCCTGTGTCACTCTCCATTATACGGACAGCCTTGTTAGAAATCAATAAAAACATTATGAAAAGATTGTAAACTTCCTATGTGTTGTAGTATACTTAAAATGAAAATGCTTATGCCGGTTCCGGCAGATTTTCCACTATAAAAGATTAAATATATTTTAGATGAGGGAATGTACTTATGCAAATTGGATTCGATAATGAAAAATACCTGAAGATGCAGTCTGAACATATCCGTGAACGTATCGGACAATTTGACAACAAACTGTATCTGGAATTCGGAGGCAAACTTTTTGATGATTTCCATGCCTCCAGAGTTCTTCCTGGATTCCAGCCTGACAGCAAACTCCGTATGTTATGCGAGCTGTCCGATCAGGCCGAAATCGTAATCGTCATCAGCGCTGAAGATATTGAAAAGAATAAAATCCGTGGTGACCTTGGTATCACGTATGATTCCGATGTACTCCGCCTGATGCATATCTATCAGGGACTTGGGCTCTATGTCGGAAGTGTCGTTATTACCAAATATAACGCACAGGAAAGTGCCGAATTATTCAAAAACCGTCTGGAAAAGCTTGGCATCAAAGTGTACCGTCACTACCTGATTCCCGGATATCCGACAAATGTACCTTTTATCGTAAGTGACGATGGTTACGGAAAAAATGATTATATAGAAACAACAAGACCACTTGTTGTCATAACAGCACCAGGTCCAGGAAGTGGAAAAATGGCAACATGCCTTTCACAGCTTTACCATGAGAATAAAAGAGGTGTTAAAGCAGGATATGCCAAGTTTGAGACATTTCCTATATGGAATATACCACTTAAGCATCCGGTCAACCTCGCGTATGAGGCGGCAACAGCAGATCTTAATGATGTGAATATGATAGATCCTTTTCATCTGGAAGCATATGGAAAGACTGCGGTTAATTATAACCGTGATATAGAGATATATCCTGTACTTAATGCTATATTAGAAGAAATATATGGTGAGAACACTTACTATAAGTCACCAACTGACATGGGTGTCAATATGGCTGGTAACTGCATAGTAGATGATGAGGCATGCTGTGAGGCATCCAAGATGGAAATAATAAGAAGATACTATGATGCAGTTAACAGGGTAGCTAAAGAGAAAGCATCTGAAAGTGAAGTATACAAGATAGAGCTTCTTATGAAGCAGGCCAAGATTACAACTGATGACAGAAAAGTAACAGTAGCGGCAAAGAAGAGAGCTGAGGAAACTGGCGTTGCATGTGCTGCCATAGAGTTTGAAGATGGTACAATAATCACTTCAAAAACAACCGATTTCTTAGGAGCATCATCAGCACTCATACTTAACGCGCTTAAGTATCTTGCTGGAATAGAGCATGATGAGAAGCTTATAAAGCCAGAGTTTATCGAGCCGATACAGAATCTGAAAGTGGAACATCTTGGTGGAAGGAATCCAAGACTTCATAGTGATGAGGTTCTTATAGCACTTGCACTTACATCAGTAACTAATGAGAATGCGAAAAAAGCGATGGAGCAGCTTCCTAAGCTTAAGGGCTGCCAGGTTCATACAACAGTTATGTTATCTGAGGTAGACACTAAGACATTTGCAAGATTAGGAGTGAATCTTACATCAGAACCGGTAAGAGGAAGTAAGAAATTTTATTAATATATGGATTTTATAATATAGAATCATAGATAAAGAACAGAAAAGACTGTTATACTATAAAGTGATATTCAACTCTTATAGTATAACAGTCTTTTTGATGTTAATTATTATTGTTTTGTAAGCATTTTACGATAGCTGCTTGGTGACATACCAACAGCCTTTTTAAATACATCACCAAAAAAGTTGCTGTTATTATATCCACATTTGTATGCTATTTCTGTAATACTTTTTTCGGAGGATATAAGCAGCGATTTGGCTGCCTCTATCCTTGTTTTAGTAAGGTATTCCTTGAAAGTCATATTAGTAAATATTTTGATTTTTTTGGTAAGGCTGGATTCGCTTATACCAAACTGGGCAGCAGTTTCAGGCAGTGTAAGCTGTCTGCCATAGTTGTTTTCTATGAAATTCACAATTTCACCTATTGTAATGTTAGATAAATTAGTCTTTTGATTTATATTATGTGTATAACGCTGACACCGTATAAGGTATATAATCAGTTCAAAAAAATAAGCTTTAGTAAGTGACTCAGACATATTGTCGAGACTATATTTTTCAAATTGTATTTTCTCAAATATATTAGATAGATTTGAAAAACTTTTTCTTGATAATTGCAAATGTTTATTTATGAAAAGATTATTTATTTCATCCTTGAAATCCTTGTTAAAATACCAGTTTAGCTGTTCAGTAGATATATACAGGACAGTTCTTTTGACATCCTGAGTAAAGGGGTATATAAAAGTATGTTCTTTAAAAGCAGGTATAAAAAGAACACTTCCATCTTCAAGACAATATGTTTCATTATCTATATATACATTACATTTTCCAGATTGAAGAAAATATATTTCATTGTATTGATGGGAATGTGTAAGTGGTACATTTTTATTAACATGACGGATTCTATGGTCTATTACAAAGTCTTTGCTTACGTTTGATAACATATGGATTCCTCGCTTAGTATGTATATATTGTATAAGGTAATTGCTTTTTGAATGATATTTTATAAAAGTAGTTATTTTATGTAAATTATAAGATACTTTACCGATAATTGGTAGTCTGTTTTTAATATTGATTTTATAATACAATCATCAAATTATATAATGTTAAGGAGGCAGTGGAATGCGAAAAGTTACAAAATCACTGGTTACGCTTGGGTTGTGTACAACAATGCTGTCTGGAATGATGGCTGGTGTTCCGACAGTTAGTCTTTTAAAGGCAGGTAATGTAGAGAATGTATATGCGGCAGATAATGAACAGGTAGAATTGGGAGATCTTGTGCTTAGATTTCTTGCTATAGGTGAATATGAGCCTAACCGTTATACCAAAAAGAATGGTGGCAAATGGGCACCGGAAGAGATTGAAAAAGGACTTCTTATTAAAGCAGATATGGTTCTTGGAGAAGGCAATGTTGAAGGTATGATGGCACCTATGAAATATTCATTACAGGATATTACAGGACATGTTGATGCGGATGTTAACACGGGAAATATTGTCATTACTTATAACGGGCTTACACTTACTATGAAAGCAGGCAGTACAACAGCTGAACTTGATAATGGAAAAGAAAAAACTACACTTACTATGAGAAGTGAGATAGCACCATATTTTAAAAAAGTAGATGAAGAAAAAAATGTTGATGGAAGTGATTATTATGCATGTTATCTTCCAGTTAAGTTTACAGCGGAAGCACTTGGTGGAAATGTAATATGGAATGATGCAATGCACAGAATAGAGATGGCGTTTGCATTCTATGCATCGGATGCGGCAGCTTCACCGGTTGTTAACTCGAAGTCTGATTATACAACAAAGAAAATGGAGTCCAATTCTAATACATACAGCAAAATGAAAGGAAGAATTGATGTTACTAAGCTTGACGAAGCAGCGGTAAAAGCTAATGTTGCTGATATGATAAAAGCTGGACTTAATGTAGTAAATCCTGTTTACCAGAATGAAGATGGTGGATGGGCTAAGACAAATACAGAGTATGATCTGCTTGAGGATTCTTTTGCAAGATTATATACAAAGGGATATTCAACAGTAGATAATGGAGCAACTCACGGACACATGAAGTTCTTATCAAGGATTATAAGACTTTCAAAAGAAAATCCTGAGCTTTTTTCAGGATATGAAACACAGCTTTCTGCGATAGAAAAGGGCTTCTGGAAAGCAGCAAAGTATATGTGCGATTCGCAGAATAACAATGGTGGATGGCCACAGTATTATCCATATGGTATTGGCTATTTCAGAAATATAACATTTAACGATAATGCCATGCCTGACCTTATGGAATCAATATACGCACTTTCAAACGATAAAGGGCTTACTGATAATGAACTTTGTGAGGACTATGCGTGGGCAAGAGATGAAATAAAGGCACAGACTAATCCGTATGTGCTTGAGCTTGGAATAAAACATGATACTTTAAAGGAAGTATGGGATAATGGTCTTGATTTTGTAATAAGGGCACAGGTGGTAATCGATGGAATAAAAACAGGCTGGGCACAGCAGTATGATCCAGATGAAAAAAATCCTGTTCCAGCAGGTGGAAGAGCATTTGAGCTTCCTTCTGTATCTCCGGATGAAAGTCTTACAATGGTAAAGGTACTTGCTAACATAGTCAATCCAAGTGCAGAGGTGAAGGATGCTATTACAAGTTATGTGAACTGGATTAATTCAGTTGGTATAACAGGATATGGTGTATATAATATAGCTGATAGAACAAGAGAGCTTGGAACTGACAGATTAATATTAAAGGATGGAAGTACGACAAAGCAGTTTGGACGTTTCTATGGACTTGATACAACAGGTGAATATTATGGATTCACAAAAGCACAGATGGCAAATAAGATGACAGACAGTAAGTTCTATGAAATATTTGCAGGAAGAGATTCAGTGGCACAGCTTAGCATGAACTATGGTATGGGTGAAAGAAGAATAGGATATTCATATGTAAAAACTAAGGCAGATGTTAATGCTACAGCGGTATATAATACATGGAAAAAGGCGCTTGGTGAATAAATAGTCCTAGAGTAAAGCAGTGTAAGAATGGAGATAAATATGAGACGAGATATAAAAAAAGGTATGAAAAAAGCGGCTATAGGTATTATGGCTGCTACAATGCTTACAGTTATGGCAGCACCTGTATCTGTTTTACCAGTAAGTGCAGCAACTGTAACAAGAGGAAGTTATGATTTTTCTAATATGGTTGTAAGAAGAGTATGGTTTAATACAAATGATCCAGTATTTTTAATAGATGATTATGAAAGAGTATGGCTTGATAATAATGTTAATGTATTAGCTACAGGCAATGCAACTGATGCTAAGACAACAAGTAATCTTATGGCACCTATGAAAAATATGTTTGCTTATATAGGTGCTGATTACAAGGAAAATGGTGATAACATAACTATCACTATGAATGACACAACAGTTAAGCTTAAGATTGGTTCTTCAGATGTTGAGATTAATGGCAAAGTTACATCAGGTGCATTAACAGATGAGCAGATACCAGCAAAGGTCAATGTTAAAGAAAAGTATGCAGATTTTAACACATTTTTAACAGAAGATTATAATGTTGTGTATCTTCCAGTTGCATATGTACTTAATATATTTGGTGCAGATATGTACAAGGATGGCAAAATGTCAGACAGCTTTTATGCAGCGGTTCCAGTTATGAAGACAGAGTCTGTTCCTTCATATGAAACATCTTCAAAAGGATATGGCATGCGTTATGATGCATTGCTTGAGGGAACACTTGATGTTACTACATCAGTAGCAGATCTTATTGTAGCATTACAGAACGAAGATGGTGGATTCCAGGTACTTCCTGATAATTATGAAATGTCACAGAAGGAAACAGGACTTGGAAGCATGAAAGATGTTTCAAGTGTTTACAATGGTGCAACAACAGCAGAATTAAAGTATCTTGCAAAGTATATAACAGCTAATAAGCCAGAAGATTCAAAGTATCAGGATGCATTTGTAAAAGGTATTAAGTACCTTCTTACAACACAGCGTGATAATGGTGGATGGAGTATGAATCCAGGTAGTGAAAGTGGCTTTAATGCTAATATAGAAGTGGGTAACAAGGCTATGACTGAGGTACTTACACTTCTTAGTGATATTGCAATACTTAACAATCAGGATTATGTGTTTGCAAGGAAAGCGATGAATGTTGATGAAATAAAGTCAGCAGTAGAAAAAGGAAATGATTTTATTGTAAAATCGCAGATCAGCAACAACAATAAAAAGTCTGGCTGGGCAACACAGTATGACAAGTCTGGAAATGTAACTATGGGACATACATATGAAAGAGAGTCTGTCAGTTCTTATACAACAAAGGATGTTATCGACTATCTTATGACTATACATAATCCTTCACAGGATATTAAGGATGCTGTTGAAAGTGCATACAGCTGGCTTAAGGATGTTAAAATAGCTGATAAAGAGCAGAAAGTTGTAAAAGATACATCTATGAATAATGGCTTTGATGTATATCTTGTTGATGGCAGCGGAACATGGGCTTCTAATTATGTATATGATAAAGCCACTGATTCTTACAGACCTTTGTATTCAGATGTGGATCCAACAAGGGCAGACCAGAAGTATGTAAATGTATATGAGCTTTACAATCTTGATGGTAACAGTGTTGGAAATAATAAGATTAACAATAAGGATTTGATTCTTTATTCAACAAGAACAACAGTTTCTTACTATGATAATAATCTTGCAGATGAGCTTATTGCAACAGGATATGATGAGTGGAAGAGTTATCTTGCTAATGGTTTCCCTGAAATACCTAAGGATCCAGCAGATTCACCTGATAATAATGGTGGTTCAGATAATGGAAATAATGCAGATAATTCACAGAATAAGGATACACCACAGACTCCATCAGAATCAGGAAATGCAGAAGTATCAGATAACAATACAAAGACAGGTGATAAGGCACCAGTTGGCTTATTAGCAGCTGTACTTGCGGTATCTGGCGGATTAGCATGTATAAGTGTATACGCAGTAAGAGAGTCTAAAAAAAGAGGTTTAATAAAAAAATAAAATGATGTCAGTCTGAACTTTCAGAGGATAGTAAAGAAACTTATTAATCCATAGGCATTGTAAAAAAAGAGTTTGTATTAATGGGAAACTGTTATATACAAACTCTTTTTCAGTTATTTGTGATTAATAAAAGATACTTTCGGCATCTTTTGTCTATGAAATAGTGGTATAATTTTATAAATGTACATAATATATCTAATTATTTGTTAAGTTAGCTGAGAAAAAATTCTAATATCAAATGTGAGGAATATGAAGATGAACAAAAGTAATAATAAAAATATGAATAATGATGATGTGATTAATAGACTAGATGTAGTAAAAAAATACAATCCACATTTAAGTAATGCGGATGCAAAGTCACCACTGACAGTTGGTAATGGCAGGTTTTGTTTTACGGCAGATGTTACAGGAATGCAGACACTTTATGATGAATATAGGGAAGAAACACCGCTGTGTACGATGGCAGAGTGGGCATGGCACACTTATCCTGGACATCGCTATACTATGGATGATGTGTGTATGACTGAATATGATTTTCTTGGGAGAAAAGTGTCATATCCACGTGTGAAATATGAAGGAAATGAGGCAGCCTACGACTGGGTACGAATGAATCCACACAAGTTTAATCTTGCAAGGATTGCATTGTCAGTTGATGGTACATATCTGACTTCTGATATGTTATCAGATATAAACCAGACCCTTGATATAACAACAGGCGTGTTAAAAAGTGATTTTATAGTAAGCTATGCTTCGCATGAGTATAAGGTAAGCGTTGAAACAGTATGTGATAATAAGTCAGATACTGTGGCTTTTAGGGTGGAGTCTGAACTCTTGAAGAAAGGGCTTTGTGTGGATACACATTTTCCGTATGCTTCATGTGATATAACGGGTTCTGACTGGTTGGATGATAAAGTACACTATGATAAAGTTACAGTAATAAATTATAATGAATTGGTTAATATATCAAGTGAAAAATATAATAGTGAGACTTGTAAGATATCAGATAAAATTCCTGCTGATGGTAGTGCAGAGATAAAGAATAAAAAGATATATAAGATAAAAAGACAGATAGATGATACTCATTATTCAGTTTATATAAAAACTAACGGACAATTAGAAAAGGCAGATAGACACAGATATCGTATAAATAAGGCAGATAGTGACAATGTTCTTTATCTATGCGTTGGGTTTGAGGATGAAGATGGAATATATGCCAGTATATATAATAATGTTCAAAGTAATATGTGTGTAGATAATAACAAGGCTAATGCAGATAATGAGTGTGCTGCAGATACATTTGCAGCAATAAAAGAAAATGTATATACATTCTGGCATAATTACTGGAGCAGCGGAAAGTTTCTCTACCATGAAAATGAAGAACTTATGAGAAGAGTTATATTATCGCAATATCTTCTTATAGTTAATGACAGTGGTTATATACCACCAGCAGAAACAGGCCTTACATGTAACAGCTGGTATGGAAAAGCTCATCTTGAGATGCATTACTGGCATATGGCGTGGGCTGCTTTGTGGGGACACCCAGAGCTTCTTGAAAAAAGCTTTGACTGGTATATAAGCATACTTCCAGAAGCTAAAAAAAATGCAGCAAGAAATGGTTATAGGGGTGCAAGGTGGACGAAGATGGTATCATATACAGGAAAGGATTGTCCATCAAAGATTGCACCACTGCTTATATGGCAGCAGCCTCATATAATAAATATGCTGCAAATGGTGCTGGATTGTTATAATAACGACGTGCATTTTGATGAAAAAACGGACAAATATATGCGCAGGTATTGGATTCTGGTAAAAGAGACTGCCGAATTCATGGAAGATTATCTTGTATATGATATTGCTTCAGATACATTTAACATAGAAGCACCTGTCATACCAGTACAGGAAAGACATCTCCCAGAGGATACAAGAAATCCTGTGTTTGAGCTTGCATACTTTAGATACGGCTTAAAGATAGCGGCAGAGTGGGCTGATAAGCTGGGATATGTAACATTTTCAGAGAAATGGAACAATATAGCAGACAGAATAGCACCGCTTCCGGTTTATGATGGCTTATACATATCACAAGAGAACTGTCCGGATACATATGTTAACAAGGCTATTGATCATCCGCTTATGCTGCAGGTATATGGTATGTTAGATGGTTATGGTGCTAAAGATATTGTTGATATGGATATATACAGGGCAACACTTGATAAGGTAATGAAAGTATGGGATTATTCTACACTTTGGGGCTGGGATTTTGCAGTTATAGCTATGGCAGCAGACAAGCTGGGGCTTAAGAGTGAGGCACTTTCGCAGCTTCTTATAGAGTCGCCTAAAAATGAATATGTAGTAAGTGGAAATAACAGGCAGAATTCACGAAAGGATCTGCCACTATATCTTCCAGGTAACGGAAGTCTGCTTATAGCTGTAGCGAAGATGTTTTTTGAATGATAAAGCTTCTTATGAGTAATTTTCAAAATTGCAGAATTGTGTTACACTTAATACTAAATATGAAAATAGAAATGGAGATATAATATGGATGCCAGTCAGGTATTGAAGCAGTATTTTGGATATGACAGCTTCAGAAAAGGACAGTCAGATATAATAGAAGCCATATTGCAGGGACATGATGCACTTGCGATTATGCCGACCGGAGCAGGGAAGTCAGTGTGTTATCAGGTTCCTGCATTACTGTTACCGGGTATAACCATAGTTATATCTCCGCTTATATCACTTATGCAGGATCAGGTCAAGTCACTTAATGAAGCAGGGATAAATGCAGCTTATATTAATTCAACCCTGTCAGAATCACAGATGTATAAAGCACTTGATTATGCAGCAAATGGAAAGTACAAGATAATCTATGTGGCACCAGAAAGACTTGAAACCATGAGTTTTATAACATTTGCAAAAAAAGCAGATATATCGATGGTGACTATTGATGAAGCACATTGTATATCACAGTGGGGGCAGGATTTCAGACCAAGCTACCTAAAGATAGTTGATTTTATAGACAGCCTGTCAGAAAGACCCGTTGTGAGTGCATTTACGGCAACGGCGACAAGTGAAGTAAAGACAGATATAGAGTGCATATTAAAGTTAAAAGCTCCAAGGGTTGTTGTTACTGGTTTTGACAGGAAAAACTTATACTATAGTGTAGAGCATCTGTCAGGAAAGAAAAAAGATGCGTACATAGCCGGATATATAAAAGAGCATATGGATGAGAGTGGAATTATCTACTGCGCTACAAGAAAAAATGTGGACAAGCTATATGATGAGCTTGGTTCACTGGGGATAAGTGTCACAAAGTATCATGCAGGACTTGATAATGAAACAAGAAAGCAGAATCAGGACGACTTTATATATGACCGGGTTCAGGTAGTTATAGCGACCAATGCATTTGGAATGGGAATAGATAAGTCCAATGTAAGATATGTTATTCATTACAATATGCCGCAGAGCATGGAAAACTACTATCAGGAGGCAGGAAGAGCAGGAAGAGATGGTGGTGAATCGCAGTGTATAATGTTGTTTTCAGCACAGGATGTCATTATAGATAAGTTTCTTCTTGACAGTAAGGAGTTTGAGGGTGTTGAAGATGAGGACAGAAGCATAATAAAAGAGCGCGACTTACACAGGCTTCATACTATGGAAATGTATTGTAAGACCACGGAATGTCTTCGTAACTACATTCTTTCTTACTTTGGTGAAAAAACAGAAGAGCCATGTGGTAATTGTGGTAACTGCAACAATGAATATGAACAGATAGA
>OGZZ01002657.1_pt1 | contig 11198 bp, 10 predicted proteins | sample 1577021 | NCBI WGS metagenome assembly OGZZ01 (sample SAMEA3541526, study PRJEB24748) | human gut metagenome | biome: human gut; feature: human-associated habitat; material: faeces | place: China | collected 2012
TGCGGAATTCGACGACTGCCCGCGAGTCGGGAAGTTTGTAAAACTTCTCGACTTCCGGCACTTTGAGCGACATATGATGTTCTCACAGAGTGATAGAAAAACCTACAAAAAAGCAATTTCAGACGGTGTGAATGTCTCAGTCGTATTGGATGTGGGGTGTGGAAACACATAAAAGTACAATTAATATTTTGAAGTTATTCAATAGAATACGAAGCGTGAAAGACCGTTCATTTTCAAGTAATTGGAGATGAGCGGTCTTTTTCTGTTTGCAGATAACATTGACGTAACTGAGTAGAAGTTATTCTACCGGAAGAACGGAGGTTGTAATGGAAGAGATAAAGAGTATCAGAATAAGCGAGTTAAAGGACTTTAAGAACCATCCTTTTCATGTGCAGCAGGACATAGAGCTGTGTGCCCTTATGAAAAGTATTGAAGATGAGGGTGTGATTGTACCTTTGCTTGTAAGACCGAATCCTGACGGAGAAGGTTATGAAGTGATTGCAGGACACAGACGAAAGGCAGATGCCGGCTGGGCTGGTCTTGCGGAGGTTCCGGCAGTTATAAGAGAATTGGATGATGATCAGGCGATAGTGGCGATGGTAGATTCTGTGCGCCCGTAAGGCGTTTGGGGTGGACACCCAAGCGACGTGGGTCATTATGATTTTGTTTTGAGAAAACAATAAGAAAAATTATCAAGTGTGAAGAACACAGTCTTATCGCCAACAACTAACCTTGAATGGAAACATAAAGGGGACAACAGCACGTTTGTAAAGGCACAAGTCAACAAAGCTTCCAAGTTGCGACTGAGTGTCGAGGTGAAAGGTACTATATGAGGATGAAAGCTAAACTGCTTGAAGGAAAGTCAGAGGCTAGAGCTAACCATCTCCGCACCGAAGGGAAGATGTTACGGTGATGTATTGGCAGATTAGTATTTTGCTGTCTGCAATCTGCGTGATAATCAATGCAAGCTAGCCATAGGTTCATTTGAGGATGCATCTGAAATCAAGGAAAAATTCAGAGTATTTCTCGAGGATACTCTGCATCTTGAGATGTCCGAAAAAAAGACCAAGATAACACATAGTCAAGATAAAGCAAGATTTCTTGGATATGATATCACCACCGCAAAGAACTCAGCGCTTATGCAATCATCAGGGCATACAGAAATGCCTATTCAGGCGGTTGGACAGGAACAACCTGTGCCTGACGATAAGGGTGCTTCTGGGAATATGGATTACACAGAGGAGGATGTGAAGAAGTATCAGATGGATCCTGATATCAATGAGTTGCTGGATTTCAGTTTTTGCGGGGAATGACAGCAGAAGGCTACAAAACATTTATAAATGGAAGTGTTATGGCATCATTTATGGAAGGAATTGTAGCCTCAATTTTAGAAGAAAAAAGTGGTGCCGGATACGGCACGAATTGTAGCCAATTAAATACAGTTATCAGCGTAATTGAAGCCATGTATCTTTGCGAAGGTATGTGGCTTTTTCCTTTTTGCGCTGAGGATAGATTTTTTAACCAGCCCTCGTGCATTTATGCGAGGGCTAAGCCTCGCAGAGCGAAATACACCCATCGCACAAAACTTCGTTTTGTACTCTGTGTATTTCGCCCTTGCAGGGGGCTATCACGCCGGATACGGCGGTGGGTTCGTAAACGGACACCTATATGTCCACTCACATTGGCATTAGAAGTGAAAGAAAGAGTTGCAGGAGCAGATTGCTGTATTGGATAGAAAAGCAGGGAGGATGAAATCAGAGCTTTCAAATGTGCTTCAGGATGCAGACTATGCAAATGCTTCGGAGTTTTATACCGAGCTATTCATGGTTCGTGAGGAGAGGCAAAGGTATGAAGAGGCTTGTAAGGAATGGCAGCAGAAGTGTGTTGAGGTGGAACTTGTAGCGGTGAAGGATAGTAAGTATTTTGGGGACGTAATTCCGATTAGCAGGAATAGAGGGCGATAAAGTAAGGCGATGCTATTAGTGAATCTGATAGCATCTGTGTAACTACATAGTGACAATTTTGCATCTTCGAAGTGGTAGTCTATGCAAAATATCATCGAATTGGATGAAAAAGGAGAGAATTACCGCATCCTTTGGGGTCTGGTAAACGGAGGCAGACCGATCAGTGAGCTGCCGAGTCACCTGATGAACCATGAAGTGAAAAAAGGCGTTACCAATGTTTATCATGCACATACCACGAATGTGATCGCACTGACATTTGTACTGCCGTTGGAGGATAAAGTATTTACTAGAGAACTCTGGGAGATGGCGACCGAGTGCCCGGTTGTATTTCCTTCCGGAATCGGTGTAGTAGGATGGATGGTGCCGGGCGGCCGTGAGATCGCAGTGGCGACAAGTGCCCTGATGAAAGAATATGATGTGGCAATCTGGGCGCATCACGGCATGTTCTGCTCAGGGGAAGACTTTGATCTTACATTCGGATTAATGCACACCGTAGAGAAATCCGCGGAAATCCTTGTAAAGATGCTGTCCATGAGACCGGATAAAAGACAGACAATCTCACCTCAGAATTTCAGAGATTTGGCGAAAGATTTTAAAGTAACTTTACCGGAAAAGTTTCTATATGGCAAATAATGTACATATCACATATTTGGCGTATCAGAAGCATGAAGCATGTTTCGATATTCCATAGGCGTACATCCGTATTTCTTGCGGAACAGCTGAAAGAAAAAGCTGGTATTCTGATATCCGACGGCAAGGCTGATATCATTTGTGGAAAGTGCGGTGCTCCTTAACAGTTTTGTCGCCTGAGAAAGCCGCTGTGTCTGGACCAGCTCTTTGTAAGTGGTTCCGGTATGCTGGCGTATGTAGGAAGAGAGATAGTTTGGGTGCATATTAAAAAACTCAGCTGTAGAAGAAAGGGTACAGTCCGCAAAGTTTGTTTCGATATATCGGAGTATGGTATAAATCTGATCCACAGAGGCGTGATCTAGAACCATACCGTGCTGGAACAGATTGATCATCTCGCAGGTAATCAGCGTAAAAAGACTGTCTAAAAAAGGTCCGGATGTTACGGACGGAGAATAAAATTCACAGAGAAACTGGTTGGCAAGATCTGCCAGCCGGTTTTGTTTTTGTTCCGGGGAAAAGACAATATACATGCTTTCCTGCATCGTGGTGTTCAGAGCCTCAATGAAAAAGTGTGTAAGGTAATTATCCTGAGACAGGCGTTCAAAAAAAGTACCGTTCAGATATTCGCGCGTCAGCAGAAAATTGATGATAATATCATTTTCTGAACATCTTTTGACAGAATGAGGTGCATTCTGGCTGATCAGAACCATCTGCCCGGCTTTTAGCCTGAATGTAGTCTTATTTATCGTCATTGTGCAGGAACCAGAATAAATATAACTCAACTCCAGCCACTCATGGATATGCAGAGGTACGTTTTCAAAACGATCCTGTTTTACAACAGCGAAGTTGTAATAACTCGGAAGCACTTTCTTTGAAAGAAATAAAGAACGCAGATCTTCAAGGTTCGTATCAAAACGGTAACAGGGTGTATCAAACTTACCGTTGGCAACAGGAAATTGTGAATAATCTTTCTTTACACCGTTCAGACGATGGGTTTCTTCGGGAGTGTGCTGCTTCAGAAATTGATTCAATGTAGATAATGTCATCATATATATTCTCTCCTTTTCGAGATATGAATGAACTGTGATTATAGTCATCAGCAGTTTATTTAACCTGTCTAAAATATACCATATTGGGGGCAAAGGTGTACAGAGTAATCTCGGATATTTATTAAGTTTGGTCGGTAAATCACTTATGTTTCGTTGATGTAATTTTAGTCTGTATAAAGTAAGATATCAGTAAGAAAAGGAGGCATAGGTTAGGATGAAGATATTTTTTGCAGTAGTGGTGATTGTTTTATTATTTGTGATCGGTGCGACATTATATGTCTATAAAAAAAGTGCCATGTTTTTGCCGGCACTTCTTGGCATCTGCGGATTTCCAAAAATAAAGGAAAGCAGCTATTACGATGAAAACGGACATTTCCGTCCGGGAACGGGGGAGGACAAAGTTGGATTTTTCATGCAGCATCCGGTATTCGGCGGTTTTAAACATATGTTTTTCAATGTGGAGGACAACGTGCTGAAAGCTATTGCGCCTGTAAAGTATAAGGATTTTTTAAAGGCGCAGGGCCGTGAGGAACAATTGGATGCAGCCTTGGAATCTTTCAATTATCTAACCGGACTTGTTGAGAAAGGTCAGGCAAGGCTGGTGTTGGATCTGTATCCTGCGGAAGCAGTGAAGGGTCATCCGTACAGGTCACATCTGACGGGAATGTTTTATCAGGGACAACAGGGAAAACCACTTGCCATTGTAGTTCCGGGAGGCGGATTTATCAGTAATGTAACTGATTGCGAGGGGTATCCTGTGGCGATGAAGCTGCATAAAATGGGATATTCTGTTTTCGTCGTAAGTTATCCGGTCGGCAGACAGCTGGGTGAGACAGAACAGGTAAAGCAGGGACAGGCTGCCGCGAGGGAACTGACACAAGTGATTCGATATCTGACGGAGCATCAAAAACAGTTTTCTGTAAACATGGATGATTATGCCATCTTTGGTTTTTCAGCAGGAGGACTTATGACCACGGCGTATTCATTTGCAAATTATGAGGACTGCTGCCACAAGAATCATCTGCCAAGACCGAAGGTGATCTTCCCTATGTATGGTCTGGACTGGAATATCAAAGCTTTGCAGGAGGACAAGGGACTGGCGGTATTTTCTATCGTAGGGCGGGATGATGAGTTCGGTTTTGCAAATGTGGAAGATAAACTGCCGGAATTAGAGAAGGTACTGGGCAAAGAAAATGTGTCGGTCAGAATCGTTGACGGACTGGGACATGGATTTGGAATAGGAAATGAAACAAAAGTGAAAAACTGGCTTCAGGAAGCAGTCATCTTCTGGGAAGCCCACAGATAGGAACAGATAAGAATTTATTTAAGGAGGATTTCATAATGAGCAGAAACTTGAAAGAATTAATCAGAGAGATGACGCTGGAGGAAAAAGCAGGACTTTGTTCGGGCGCGGATTTCTGGAACACAATGGGAATCGAAAGATTAGGGATTCCGTCCGCTATGATGACAGACGGCCCGCATGGTCTGCGCAAACAGGAAGGAGCGGCGGATCATCTCGGCCTGAATAAAAGTGTGAATGCAGTCTGCTTTCCGGCAGCCTGCGCCACGGCATCCAGCTTTGACGTGGAACTGATGGAATGTATGGGACAGATCCTTGGGGACGAGTGTCAGGCTGAGAACGTGAGCATGCTCCTCGGTCCTGCGGTTAATATCAAACGAAGTCCTCTCTGCGGAAGGAATTTTGAATATATGTCCGAAGATCCATATCTGACAGGAAAGATGGCGTCAGCATATATCCGGGGCGTACAGTCGAAAGGCATCGGAACCAGTATGAAACATTTCGCTGTGAATAATCAGGAAACAGACCGTATGCAGATATCGTCGGAAGTATCGGAACGGGCTTTCCGGGAAATTTATCTGCCGGCTTTTGAGGAGGCGGTGAAGAAAGCGCAGCCAAAGACTGTGATGTGCAGCTACAATAAGATCAACGGAGTATTTTCTTCAGAGAATAAGAAGCTTCTGACAGATATCCTGCGGGATGAGTGGGGATTTGAAGGATATGTGGTCAGTGACTGGGGAGCTGTAAATGACCGGGTGAAAGGACTGAAAGCCGGTCTTGACTTGGAGATGCCGGGATCAGGAGGATATAATACAAGAAAGATTATCCAGGCAGTGGAGAATGGAGAGCTGGAGGAGGAGATTCTTGACAGAACGGTAGAGCGCATACTGAAAGTAGTCTTCTCCTACGCAGATAACCGGAAAGCAGAGACTGTATTTGACAGGGAAAAGGATCACAAGGCAGCGGCAGATATCGAAACAGAGTGTGCCGTACTTCTGGAAAATAAGGGGGCGCTGCCGCTGAGAAAAGAACAGAAAATAGTCTATATCGGGGAATTTGCAAAGAAACCGCGCTACCAGGGCGGGGGATCGAGCCACATCAATACGGACAGCGTAGTGTCAGCTCTGGAAACTGCGGTGAGAAAAGGCAGGGCAGTGGAGTATGTGAAGGGCTTCTCGTCAGAGCGTGACGAAATGACAGAAGAAGAACTGAAACAGGCGTGTGAAGCGGCTGCGGGAGCAGATGCAGTTGTAATCTTTGCCGGACTGCCGGACAGCTTTGAATCGGAAGGATATGACAGAACATCCATGGAACTGCCAAAGTGTCAGAATCGCCTTATAGAGGCTGTGGCTGAGATACAGAAGAATGTGGTGGTGGTTCTACATAACGGAAGTCCCGTAGAAACTCCGTGGGCTGAGTCTGTAAATGCCATTCTGGAGATGTATCTGGGAGGAGAAGGCATCGGGGAGGCCAGCGACCGGCTGTTATTCGGGGAGGCGAACCCGGGGGGACGTCTGGCGGAGACTTTCCCATGTCGTTTGGAAGACAATCCGAGTTACCTGAATTTCCCCGGAGACGGCAGGACTGTTCTCTATGGAGAAGATATCTTTGTCGGATACCGCTACTATGATGCGAAGAAAGTACCGGTGCGCTGGGCATTCGGACATGGTCTGTCATATACGGAATTCAGCTACAGCAATATGAAACTCTCTTCTGCGGAAATGAAAGATGGAGATATTCTGAAGGTGAGCATTGATGTGGAGAATACAGGGAAGAGGGCAGGAAGTGAAGTGGTTCAACTCTATGTCAGTGACAAGGACAGCACGGTGCCAAGAGCAGTGAAAGAACTAAAAGGGTTTGCGAAAGTATTTCTGAATCCGGGTGAGAAGAAGACGGTTACAATGGAGCTTTGTGCGAGAGATTTTGCTTACTACGAGACAAAGATTCACGACTGGTATACTCCGTCAGGTACATATGAGATCCAGATCGGGCATGCCAGCGATGAGATCAGAGAGGCTGCAGAACTTACATTTACTACTGATGTGCTGCTGCCGTTCACTGTGGATATGACCACTACAATGGGGGAATTGATGAACCACCCGAAGACAGCAGGGAAAATGATGGAGTATCTTGAGGGGATATCACAGGGAGAAGAACCTAAGAAAGAAGATGGGGAGGTACAGCTTGTGACTCCGGAAATTATTGCGCAGATGCCGCTGAAATCATTTTTAAGCGTTATTCCGGGCGAAGCGATCGAGCAGATGATCGTGGAGTTAAATGCTCTGTGTCAGTAGTGGGAGGAACGGTTGGCTTATTATTGGATGAAAAAGTATCAGCATGAAAATGAGGAAGAATTATGGGCAAGATTTATGCGGCAAAAACAAATCATATCACAAACCCTTTAGGGTTTTATCTGAAACCGTTGGTATTTTCATGGAAAGTGAAAGGCGGCAGAGGACAGGAACAGAAACATGCAAGGATTGTGATCAGCAAGAACAAAACCTTTACAGATATCTGTTACGATACAGGTGAAACAGAGTTGGACAGCCTCTCTACAAGAGTAGAATTTGAAATACAGCCGTATACAAGATATTACTGGAAAGTTATTGTGACAACAGATGCAGAGGAAGTGATCGAATCAGACACGCAGTTCTTTGAGACCGCCAAAATGGATGAACCGTGGACGGGCAGGTGGATTACCTGTGACAGCAGTCAGGAACGGCATCCGATTTTCTCAAAGAGGATTCGTCCGGCAAAAGAAGTGAAAAGCGCAAGACTGTACATTTGCGGCCTGGGATTGTATGAGGCATATTTTCTTGGGGAAAATAAAGAAAATCCTAAGAAAATCGGTGAAGAGTATCTGACTCCGTACTGCAATAATTATGACCGGTGGATCCAGTATCAGACGTATGACATCACAGAACAGGCAGAACGAGGAGGTGTGCTGTCTGTTCTTCTCGGAAACGGTTGGTATAAAGGCAGGTTCGGTTTCAATGATCCGGAGCGGGAAGCATATTACGGTGACGAGTGGAAGCTGATTGCGGAGATTCACATAGAGTACAAAGACGGAACGAAAGATGTGATCAGTTCTGATGAAACCTGGTCAGTTACAAGAAGCAATTTGTGGTTTTCCAATATCTATGACGGTGAGAGAAGAGATGATACGCTGCCGCCGGTAGAGGAGTCTCCTGCGCGGATCGCAAAGGTTCCGAAAGGCCGGCTTATGGAACGGTTATCTCTTCCAGTTAAGGTACAGGAGGAGATGAAGCCGGCAGAGCTGATCCATACTCCTGCCGGAGAAGAGGTATTTGATCTGGGGCAGGAGATCACGGGGATCTTCCGGCTGCGGGTGCATGAGCCGGCGGGGACAACTATCAGGATTCAGACGGGCGAGGTGCTTCAGGACGGATGTTTCTACAACGAGAATTTAAGAACTGCACTTTCGGAGTACATTTATGTTTCTGATGGTACAGAAAAGGTGATTACGCCTCATTTTACATACTATGGCTATCGATATGTGAAAGTGACCGGGATTAGGGATCTTTCATGTGAGGATTTCACGGCGCTTGTTCTTTACAGCGATTATGAGAGCATCGGGGCAATCGAGACAGGGAATGATCTTGTGAACAAATTAATCTCCAATATCGAATGGGGAATGAAAGGGAACTTTCTGGATGTGCCTACAGACTGTCCTCAAAGAGATGAGAGGATGGGCTGGACAGGAGATACACAGGTATTTTCCGCGACTGCAAGCTATCTGGCTGATACCTATGCGTTTTACCGAAAATATTTATATGACCTGTATCAGGAACAGCTTCTGGCGGACGGAATGGTTCCGGAGATTGTCCCCACATTCGGACCGACAAAATGTTCCTGCGCATGGGGAGACGCTGCGTGTATCATTCCGTGGAACGTATATCTGTTCAGCGGGGACAAAACAATACTCGAAAACCAAATTGAGAGCATGAAAGCATGGGTTGATTATATCCGGAAGATTAACGGAGATCATCATGGATGGAGACAGGTTTTCCATTATGGGGACTGGCTTGCTCTTGACCGTACAGGCGCCGCCGCGAACAGCGTGTATGGAGCGACTGATGAAGCATATATTGCAGACATCTACTACGCGGCAAGTGCGCAGACTGTTGCAAAAGCAGCAGAAGTGCTTGGACTGGAAGAAACGAGACAGGAATATCAGAAAATCGCAGACCGTCAGTGGCAGGTCGTGAAAGAAGAATATTTTACTGCCACCGGCAGATGTGCGGTGAAGACGCAGACAGGGCTTATCCTTGCACTAAAATATCATCTGTCTGAAAATGAAGAACTGACAAAGCAGATGCTGCAAAAGCTTCTCAGGGACAATAAAAATAAATTAAATACCGGATTTGTAGGAACCCCGCTTCTGTGCAATGTCCTGACTGATCATGGAATGACAGACGCGGCATACCGGCTGCTCCTGAATGAGGAATACCCGGGCTGGCTCCATGAAGTGAAGCTGGGAGCAACGACGGTGTGGGAGCGTTGGAATTCACTGGATGAGAGCGGACATGTCTCCAGCACGGGGATGAACAGTCTGAATCATTATTCCTACGGCGCTGTATTGGAATGGATCTTCCGTCATGCGGCCGGGATTGATATGACGGATCAACAGCATGATAATCGTCACATTGACAAAGTTATTCGAAATCAGAATAGTGGCCAGCAGACGCTCTGAATCATCAAGCAAGGCCTTGATTTTAGAGTCATAAGGATGATTCTCCTCCTCTATATCGTTCAAGTCAGAAGGAGATAACGAAAAGAAAGCTATTTCAGAAGCAGAAACGAAGCCCGAAGTATATAATAACGCAAGGGCCAACAGCAAAGCAAAAGCAGCCCCTAACGAAAGGGGCATTACGGTAATTCCGTCACAAAGCTCCGTCCAGCGGAGCAAACACGAGTCAGGGTCCATTCTATCTACCTGTAGTTAAACATCAATTTAAGACCGCCTGAGATTAAAACGGCAAATCATCCGAAGGACTGTTCTCAGGCTGAGCAGCAGCGGCAACCGGCGAAGCAGCCTGTGGTTGTGCAGGGGCAGTAGGTTGTGCAGCACGCGGAGTCAGCATTTCCATATTGTCACCGAAAATTTCCGTCACATAACGTTTCACTCCATTCTGGTCGTCGTATGAACGAGTACGGATTTTCCCTTCAATATACAGCTTATCGCCTTTGTGCACATACTTTTCGGCTGTTTCAGCCAGTCCGCGCCACAACACGATGTTATGCCATTCCGTACGTTCAGGCACCTGTGTACCATTGGCCAGCGTATAAGCACGGTCTGTAGTAGCCAGCGGGAAAGTAGCCACAGCTACTCCACTGTCCAAATATCTTACTTCAGGGTCTTTCCCTACATTTCCAATCAATTGTACTTTATTCAATGACATGATTTTATTTTTTATAATTTGGTTTCAAAAGTAACGAAAAAAAACGAGATATCAAGCGCGACACGGGGAATTTATGCAAATCGTCAATCAGAACGCGCTGAAATTCAGAAAGAACAGCATCTTCCTCTTCCAATTCCACTTCGTAGCATCGGGCATGGATTACCCGGTGTGACAACACGTGTTTCACCTCAGGCGATACCACGCGGAACATACGTATGGAGCGGTTACCTACCAGTTCCCGGAATGCCGGAAGAGAGAAAATCTCTTCTTCTCCTACTTCCTGTTCCGTTTCAATCAGCGGAAACTCATACAGATTCTGCCAGATGTCTCCGGCTTCACGCCTTTTTATAAATGTATGCACGCCTGCACGCACGTAAATATAAGAAAAATAACGATCTAATACCTTCGTTTTACGTGCTTTCCAGGGAAGTTTATCCACCAAATTCTTTTGCAGGGCCACACAACTGTCTGAAAGCGGACAAAACAGACAGGAAGGCGACGACGGCACACATTGCAAGGCCCCGAAATCCATGATGGCCTGATTATACAATGCCGGACGCGACTTGTCCATCATTTCATCGGCTAGCGAAGCATACAGTTTTTTCCCTGCTCCTGTATCAATGGGTTCTTCCACGCCCAGCCACCGAGACAATACGCGATACACATTCCCGTCGACCACCGCATACGGCATGTCGTAAGCAAAGGAACAAATGGCTGCGGCCGTATAGTCTCCCACCCCTTTCAATGCCCTTACATCTTCATAACGCACGGGGAAAGCTCCTTTTTCGGCAATCGTACGCGCAGCTGCGTGCAAGTTACGGGCACGCGAATA
>OGZZ01002665.1_pt1 | contig 11182 bp, 20 predicted proteins | sample 1577021 | NCBI WGS metagenome assembly OGZZ01 (sample SAMEA3541526, study PRJEB24748) | human gut metagenome | biome: human gut; feature: human-associated habitat; material: faeces | place: China | collected 2012
AACGTGGTTGGCGGAGCAAGTCTTCTTGGAGGATTGGTAAATGTCAGCAGTGATGTACTGACCGTTTTACAGTCCTTTGTTCCGGCTGTACGCAACAGCGAAACGACCTGTATCCCATGTGGCGGTGTTGTAAGAGCAGATGTAAAAGGAAGCGATGGAATTCTTCGCGGTCTTGCAGGTGGCTATGCAGGATACAACTACGGCGGTCAGATTTCCGGAGAAAACGGGAAAAAATGGCGAGGGACAGAATACACCGGAACCCAGAGAGACTGTGCTGCTGTCCGGATCCGTTCCGTTTACGGTACGGAATACGGCGGCGGTTATACCGGACTCATGCGGTGTGCGAACGTGGCAGATACAGGAAGCTTAAGCGTTCTATATGGAGTCATCAAGTTAAACAATCCATTAAGTGTCCTTCAGGCGGTTTATCCGACAGAAGAACATACAGCCGTTTACGGACCGCTTCGTGGACTCGATGTGGATACCTGGAACAGCTGGGTAACTCATGTTGGTTCTTACGGAAGCTACGGAAATGAGATGCATGAACTTGGTCCGGTGCAGGATCAGGAAACATTAGACGGATATATCCGTAAATACGCATATGGTTATACAGTAACAGCTGGAAGAAACGAAGCGTCTGCCGCAGTGGACGAAGGCGGAGTTGCCGGAGGTTATGTAGGACGTATGGAAGGCGGCACGATCACAAGTGCCCATGCGATGGACCTTATGGATACGGAAGCCTTCCGGAGTGCCGGAGGTTTTGCGGGTGAGATGATCACCGGATCCGTAGCCAATACAAGCGGTATCGATCTTGGAAAGATTGAACTGGTCGGAACGGAAAGTCTGTCAGCATTGCAGACATTCGTACCGGTCATCAAGCAGTCTGATGTGGCAGGATATCAGTCCGGAGCTGCCGCCATGATTGCTCCTTTCTACAGAACTTTCCACAAATCTTCTGATTCCTCAGGAGAATTCTCTTGTGTAGTTGTATGAGACTTCATGCATTTACACAGCACAAGATTCTCCTCAATCTGCGGTTCTCCATCATCAAGTGCTACTGTGGCAACCGCATTGGATACACGTACCGCATAGCGTTCACCCTCTTTTACTTCCATGCCCTCTTTCCAAACAGGGAAACAGCACGGCAAGGATACCGCCTGTTCGTCTGTAAGGTTACTGGCTGTCAGCTCGATAAGTTTTCTAATCTGCCTTGCGGCTTCTGTCATACTCATGATTCTTCCCCCAGTAAGATTCTTAACGCTTCCCTTGTATCATTTTTCACAGTACCGCTTTTTTCTACGCGTTTCACTGTGTTGATAACTGGTTCAGATTCTTCTAAGATATATATCTTATCTTCTGTTTTTATTTCTGCCATATACGCTCCTTTACCAATACCATGATCCTGAAATCAAAATTCCATTTTTAAACTGCATCTTACATCCATTTGAAAATTCGAAGCTGCCATCACTTTTTGCGTTATATATTTGTGTAAAATTAATTGTTCCAGTAATTCCCCCGCCTTCAAAGGACGGATTTTTGATAGTGTGGTTTTTCATATCTAAATCGCATCCCATATTGATTGCGTCTTTTGTGAATCCGTCAAAAGCAGCACTTGCATAGGTCATCTTCATCGAGTAAGCATTATCATCTCGTTTATTTTTATATGCCCATGTCATATACCAGCCATCGTACTCAAGGTCGAAGTTCAATCCCATTTTGTTCGCATCACTCTTCATGCAGTTTGTACCGATGTGACCTAGCAGCGTGTCATTCCAACTGTATTCCGTGTAACCTGATGTTACCTTGGCTTTTCTGTTTCCAGCTACTGCTGTAACAGTTCCGTTGATTGTGGCATTTTGGCAAGTAAGCGTTCCATTCTCACTCATGCTGGAATACTTTGAACTCCAGCTGATTTTGTCCGCTTTCAAACGAATGGAGTCAGCTTTCTGTTCAATCAAAGATTCAACTTCTTTTGCTGTGACTTTCAGGTTTAACTTTCCATCGAGGACTTCTATTTGTGCAATGGCTTTATTTGCAACTGTATCGTCCGTATACTTTGTAGCAAGAATCCAGTCTGAAGAATTATAATTTCCACTAGCTCTTGCTGTTCTACATCGCATCAAGTCACCAGTACTCTTCTGATGTAAGTCCACAATAGACTTATTATTTTTGTAGTATTCCTGTTCCCACTTCTCTAACTTCTTACCTTTTCTCTTCTTGTCTCGGATGCTGACTACTGTTGAGAATGTGCTTTCTCCAATCTCCATGTAGAGTCCGAAGAATGTCCACCAGTGCATATACTTTGTAGCTCGCACATCAGCGTTATTCACCTTATTCACAGCCGGTATGATGATTGGTGCATCCTGTTCCCAGTCCATTGTTCTAGGTCTAGGTTTGCCATCATTTTTGATACCGCAATCGATGAACTCACACGCTTTCTGACAGGCTTCTTGCCAATCCTTAGGTGGCATGGAATCAAAGTCCACATAGAGGATTCTAAGCATCGTGAGTGTTTTCTCCTGTTGTTTCTCTTCTTCTGTCATGCCAGGCTCGAAGATATCCGGATCATTCATAGCATAAAGAATATCCAATATCACTCTAAAATCAGAGCGTATCGAATATTCTTTTCCATTAACGTCTAAAGATGTGGGAAGTTTCCACGGATCCATTAATTATGGTACTTAGCCACATACTTATTCATGCGACTCTGTACCTTCTTTGTGCGGATATTCATTTCCTTTTCAATCACTTTTGCGATAGAGGACAGAACGTTCTCCATGTACAGTTCTCCATTTGCCAGTGGTGAGGATGCTCCGAGGATAGAGAAGAATGTCTCTTTTGCATCTTCTCCGATGAGATAAGAGATTCTCTCTGTAATATCTTCCTCAGCTTTTCTCATATCCGCTTCACTTGGATTCTCTGGTAGCTGATATGAATTGTAGTATTCAACCACTTCCTCATATCTCTTCACGATATTTGTATCTGTAGGTCTGAACTCGAACTTGCCGAGTACCTTTCCTCTTTTGTTCTCAATCGTGTAGACCTTGCTACCATCATCTACTACAATCTTGTTTGCCATTGGTTTTGCTAATTTATTGCTCATTGTATCGTCCTTTCTTGCTTATTCTAAGCCGAATACTTCTTTGTGCTCTTCATCGTATACCGAAAGTTCTTCAGTTCAAGCAGCTACGATTTCACCCTCTGCGAATACTGGCTTGCCTGATTTCAGAGATTCAGCTGTGACATAACCTTTTGTTCTCTCACCATCGTCTGTTACATCAAATGGGATATTAACACCAGTTGTGTCTCCACCATAGCTCTGTGGTTTAACCATTACTTCCTGTACATAAGCAAGATGCTTTTCGGCTGCCGTGTCCTCTACGATTACTTCAAGCATAAGTGTCTTACAAGCTTCACCTTTCAGACGGTTAAACGCAATCTCTCTAATCTTCGGATACAGTTTGGACGCTGGATCTGCGTAGAATGGATCAGCTGACATGGAAGGTGCATATCCATTATCAGTTGTCACAGTTTTTCCAAGAATGGTCCTCTTCTGTTCCGTGTCTGGATTAAGCTCCACGGACATTTCCTCGATATCGTCACCGAGAACCGCCCACTCTGCTGTTGCCGGTGTCTTTTTAAACGATGCATCAAGATAATGCATCAACGCTTCACGCTCTAATTTCATGTTTGTTATCCTCCGTTATTTCTTGTAGAATATGTTTCTGTATTTCAAGGAGATGCTGATTGCCCAATCTTGGACATTACCATCACTCACATTATCTAAGTGAGCCGGTGTAAGTCTTATGATCTCCTCTATTTTTCTCTCTTCTGTAAGCACTGGATATTCTTCCAGCCTCTTCTGTTCTCCATTAATGATTACGTTCTGCTGCTCAAGCCACTTTCCAAGAGTATCGAGGAATTCTTTGATACTGGCCTTAATCTTTGGAGAGTCGATTGAAGACCTGTAGATTACATAGAATGGATAATTGCATAACTGATCTACTTTACCGGTTACACTCTTCTTTTCCTGTGCAATCACTGCTCCAGCTACCGGATAGAAGGCTATACCGCCATCTTCTTCCAGAGTGGAGAACCTTATCTTTTCATCTTCCTCTAATCCCGGAAAACTATTGAGAAGAGAAACGAGTGCATCTGTTACCGCATCGTAACCATCTACATCGTACTTGACCGGTTTCTTACTTTCCTCCGGCACGTTTCTTCACTCCTTTCGCCCAAGACTTCACATATTGTTCCTTTGCAGCATCAAACCAATGGTCTGTTGCGCGTGGATGTGCTGTCTTGTCAAACACAAGGTCTCTGTCCGTGACCACTTTCTTCGCTCCGGCTCTTGCCCACGGTGAGCCTGTGACAGGATCTACCATAACTTTTCCTTCATAGAGGAATCTTCCGTAAGGTGGAGCACCGGCAATCACTTGACCGCTTCCTTGCATGGATCTGCTCATAATCGCAGACACGTTTCTCATGTTACCGTCACGAAACGGCATATACTTTTCCATGTCAGTGAACACTCGACCATCTAGCCAGTTCTGTGCTTCCTGGAACTGCTTTTCAAATCGGTTCAAGCTGACATTTACTTTGATGTCACCTTTTACGATTGAGAAGCTTGGAAAATGAAATATCTTGCTTGCCATATTACTTTCCTCCAATCTCAAAATGAGGAATCAGTGTGTAAGGACCTACGCTTGTGATCAGAAAGACATTATCCATCTTCTTATTCAGATAATCGTAGAATCCTTTGTTCGTGCGTGACGTATAGTCTTCATCGGCAATTACCGTCTCCGGATATTCGCCTTCCATGAAGATGTCCCCTGTCGAGAATGTGATGGAATTCTCTTTGTTTTCCGTAGTTTTCCACACTTTCGGAGTGAGATAGGAAAGATTGCACACTATCCTTTCTCCTTCACGCACCTTAAACGGTACATGAAGATTAGCTGTATCAGCCGTATCCAAACCAGTTTTGGCAACATTGGCTGCCTTATCCGTAATAAGTGTGACTCCGGATATAACATGAGGATACCAATATATGGCATCATTCTTGTCAGTGTATTTGTTGAATACAGTCACAGTCTTGTCATACATCGGTATCCCCTCCTAATAGAATTCTTTTCCACATTCTTTGCACTTCCACACATGATGAGTCTTGTACTCATGGTCTCCGACCTCATCAAGGAAAGTTGAAGAATATGTTAGTTTTTCATGTCGGCACATTAACCGCTTAAGCCATCTAAATACCAGCATAGAGTAGGCACACTCCTTTCTTATCCGCAACACCTTGCAAATATTCAGAAGCCACCTGTCTGATCAGCAAAGCTTCCACTTTCTTATCCATTGACGCTCGTGCATAGATGCTGTCTGCTGTTCCGCTAGTCCCAGTGACGAAACTTACGCTTTCAGCACCTGACGTAATAGATGCTACTTGTTTCTTGCTCACAGTACCGTCTTCATGTTTTACCACTCCGACCGTATCCATTGATGCTTTTCTGATTGAGTCAATCTGATGCAGTGCTTCTGCGACCGCACAGACAGCCTTCTGTACCTTTGTATTAGCTCTTTCGTTCTCCGGAAGGCCATCGGCTAATCTATCAAAGGTGATGTTGTCCACACGTTCGCTTGCTCGCTCTGCATACTTAGGAAACTCTTCCTCTGTCACGGCATCTCCAAAATATTTAGTTGTATAGAACTGATAGTCTGTGTATGCCATGTCTGATCTCCTTACTCTTCTTTGCTTGCTGCCTTTTTCGGCTTTCTCTGTGGCTTGTCACTTACTTCTTCATACTTCTGTGGATTGCTTTTCATACTGGCAATACTCTCAGCATTACCAGTAGAAAGGTACAATCCTGTCTCTTTATCTAAGAACTTCATCTTAATCAACCACCAATTTTCTTATTCTTGAAGATAAGGTCCGGTGTAACAGATTTTGTTCCGAAGTGGTAGAACAGTTCGATTCCGTAAGCGTTTGACAGTGGAATCTTCTCTGCATTGTACGGATCAGACATTACTGGCTGCGCAATTGCACCGTCAACCATAACAAGAGCCTTAACATCTGTTGGGAGATGTACGCAGGAGTATGTCTTAACACCGTGGAAAGCGTAGAACTCTTCGTCAGCTGCTCCAACACCAGGAACTGTTACCTTGTCAAGGTATGTTCTGATTTTTCCGTAGTAGTCCGGATCCAGTACCATGTGCATCATTGATCTTGGAACTCCGTCCACGTACTCATTCTTTGTTGTCTCACACTGCTGAATCATTTTCTCTGCAATATCTTCAATTGCTGTGATTCCTGTCAGATCTACTTGTCAGCAAAGTTAATCTTCTATGCAGTGTTTTCTTTTTCTACAGTTGCGACAGTTCATATTCTTCTCTGCCTTCCATTTTTCTTACTAACACCATTGCTTCTACCGGATCATATTCAGGCACATACTTTTTCGTAGCACCTTCGAGATGTTTGAAGAACCGGTTGTAATCTGCGTAGACCGCTTTATCGATGTATCTGTCAATAATCGCATCTTTTGGATACCGACCTAGCTTGATCTGATTCATGATCCCGTATTTCCGATTCTTAACAGTTCCCATTGATTGACCGTAAGCTTCTTTGAAATAAGATGTCTTTGCATATCTGTTCACTGGCTTTCGTTCTTCTTTGACAGCTTCAGCAATCAGAGGAAGCAATTCTTGGATACGTTCCAGTTCTGCAACGGCTTGTGCTTTTGTCATCTGCATTTGCCATTTCCTTTCTTACTGCTTCTTTCTTGACTTCTTCTCGGAAATTAGATCATCAACTGTACAGTCCAAAATATCAGATACTTTTTTTATACTTTTTACTGTAGGGCTTACGCTTTTTCCCCATTTGCAAATACTCCCTGTTGATAGTCCTGCTTTTTCTTCAAGCTTATTGATAGAGATTCCACGCTTTTTTGCCATTTTGCAAATATTTTCGTAAATCAAATTTTCACCTCCAATATTATTTTTCGTAAGTTCTGAAAATATCGCCAAATTCTATTGACTATCTTCTGAAAATATCCTATAATTCGAATTACCACAAACAAATAAATAGCACATTGACATTCCGATTTATTTTTGCGATTTTTTCAGAACTTATAATTTTATTATACGCGATATATTCAGAATGTCAAGAGGTTTTTGCGATTTTTTCAGAAAGGGATATAAAACTATGAAAGAACGTATTAAAAGCTTGTGTAAGTCACATGGCATATCAATGAACAAGCTAGAAGAAACTCTTGGTTTTGGGAAGGGATATATTAGTAAACTGGGAAGCAGTACACCTAATGCTGCTAAGATAAAACAGATTGCTGATTACTTTAATGTAACGGTCGACTATCTGATGACTGGCGAAGAAAAGAAAGAGGATCCTTATGCAATTACTTCCAAAGATGAAAGAGACATTGCAAAGGATTTAGAGAATCTCCGTGGAAAATTAATGAATGGTGCAGATGGTCCGCTCTCTTACGAGGGTGAACCTATTCCGGAAGAAGACACAGAACTGCTTCTTGGACAGATCGAATTAATGATGCGCCGGTTGAAACCTATCAATAAGGAAAAATACAATCCTAACAAGAACAAGAAGTAGGTGTTGCAATTGAAAGCACATGATGTTAAGCACTTAGTTGCTTATTACGTCAAAAAGTATGATACTAGAAACCCTTTTAGGCTTGCAGAATATCTGAATGTTGAAGTTCAGACCGGTCCGCTTGGATCCCGCGCTGGATGCTATATGTTCCTCAAGAACCATAAGTGCATCTTCCTTAACGAAGATTTAGAGGAACATGAAAGAACTCTTGTCATGGCTCACGAACTTGCTCATTCAATTATGCACCGAAAGGAAAATTGTTATTTCATTAGAAACAAGACTCTTCTGCTGACTTCCAAGATGGAAATTGAAGCGAATACTTTTGCAGCAGAACTGTTGATACCAGATGAACTAATCTATGAGAATCCTGGAATGCCCAGAGAACAAATAGCACGCTTGTCTGGATATAATGAAATGATTATGAAATTTAAAGAACTGTAATTGCGAGGTTATTATATGAGGCCTAGCCAGTTTAATCTAATAAGAAGAATGTGCATCCGGATGTCTAGGCAACGATATTATGAAAAGGTTGCGAAAAAGAACAGGAAGAAGAAACAAAAACTTCTAAACAAACAGCAGAAACTTATTAACAAGCAAGAAAGAAAGAAACGTAGAGCTACAGAAAAAGAACAGGTGACGTTATACAAAAAGATGCATCCAACTCCGAAAGTTATCCGCACTTCTGCATTTTATAGGAATATAACTCTTGCTATATTTTTTGGATGGTTTATCCTTTGGTTTTGTGTGATAAGTATACCTACAAGACCATCTGATAGCTTTCTGGATTCATTGTTTCTTTTAATCGGATGGGGAATTCTTCTTCTGTATCCGATGATTCGATACATAGTACAGAAGAGAGATGAAACAGCAAAGCGAGATACGACAGTCTGTCCTCTCTGCGGATCCACAATGGAAAATGGTTATAATTTCTGTACTTCTTGCGGTTTTTCACTAATTCCGCATCAGCCCCAAAACATTCCTCAAAAAGAGAAACGTTGTCCTTCTTGTGGAGCAATAGTAGACAAGAATTACAATTTTTGTACAGAGTGCGGATATTCTTTTTTACAGCAACCTAAAATTACCAAATTGTCAGCAGAAGAAAGAAAAGAACTCCGAGAACAATATAAAATGCAGCGTGAGATTGATCAGCATTGGAAGTTTAGGCAAAAGCGGATTGAAGATGATATGCTTAGGAATATCAAGAGCCAGAATTACAAGCTAAAAAAGGAAGATGACAAGGAAAATCGTGACCAATATGATGAATTAACAAAATAAGGATATAACTCCCGGAAGGGATTTATATAAAGCGTGTGGTGCGCTTAGCAAACAAGGCTATATCACTAAAAGAAAGAGAGGGAAACACGAATGAAAAAGAAAGGTGGATGTTTAAAAACTGTATTAATTGTTATCGGCGTAATTATTATACTCGGTATCATAGGTTCTGTTATTGGCGGAAAGGATGACGGACCTAAAAAGGTAAACAGTGACACTTCTGCTGACACAACGCAAGATGCTTCAAAGAATGAATCAGAACCGGAACAGACTGTATTTAACGTTGGAGATACTGTGAGTCTCAATGATGTTGAAATTACACTTGTGAACATCACCGAATCTGCCGGCGGTGAATATACTACCCCTGACGAAGGAAACGAGTTCTTAATCCTTGAGTTTGAGATTGCAAACAACTCATCAAAAGATATCAGCATCAGCTCCGTAATGAATTTCGAAGCCTATTGCGATGATTACTCACTAACACAAGATCTTGTTGGACTTCAAGCACCTGAAGCCAGTGGAAAGAATCAGCTTGATGGAAGTGTTGCTGCTGGAAAGAAGATGAACGGTGTGATTGCATATCAGGTACCTACAACTTTCTCGAAATTCGAGGTTAGCGTTGCTCCTGATTTCTGGTCATCAAAAGATATTCAGTTTGTTTACAGTAAATAGTTAATTTGCGGTGTTTGGAACAAGGTTCATTTGCATGAGAGGAACCATGAATATAAAAGAATACGTTTATGACAACAAACTTTCTTCCTTATCCGATACAGAATTGAGAGCTTATGGAAGAGAACTACTGGCAAGACAATATGCCGGTGAAGAACTTACAGATGAGTTATATACAGAGTTGAGAGATGTATGTAGCGAATTTGTAAACAGGGATAATTAAATAAAATAAAACCGCTCCTGTTGGCGCAGGAACGGTTGACACACCAAACTCCGAAGAGCGGTGCAGATTATATGAAGCAATAATATTGTATCATCTTCGGGGCAGTCATACAAGCAGAACTGTTGTTCTGTTGTGGGGCTGTTATTTTTGTACTCAAATATAGAAAGGAAGATGATTATGTGGGTTGAAGAAAGAAAATCAGGATTTAAATTTATTGAACGCTACACAGATCCAATGACAGGAAAAGTTAAACGAGTCTCAATTTCCATGCCAAAAAATACTGCAAAGAATCGCAAGTTGGCAGCTGCTACACTCCAAGAGCGCATTGATCAGGAATTAAAGACAGCATCAACGCAGAAGAAAGACCTTACCTTAAAGGAACTCATAGAGCTATACAATGCGGAACAACTGAGGACAGTCAAGCAGTCGACGTACAACAGGAACTGTGGAGCATGTAAGTCTATTGCAAAGATTCTTGGACCATCTACCATTGTATCGAAGTTGAATGCGGGATATATCAGAGAACGTTTTCTTGCTACCGGCAGAACTCCTGGAACGCTCAATGAATGGATGGTAAGGCTCAAGGCTCTGTTGAGATGGGGATACCGCAACGATTACATCGAAGATATCTCCTATCTCGACAAGATTGAACGGTTTAAAGATGTTTCTCACCGAAAGAAGATTGAAGACAAATTTCTTGAGTCAAGCGAAGCAGAATTGTTGCTTGATGAGATGAAAGTGGAAAAATGGAAAGTGCTAACAGAATTCCTCGTCCTGTCTGGTCTTCGATTCGGTGAAGCTGCTGCGCTTGAGAAATCAGATGTTGATTTGAGAAAGCGTGTGATCCATGTCACGAAAACCTATGATGTCAACAATGATATCGTAACAACCCCAAAGACGGACTTTTCTATCCGAGACGTATATATTCAAGACGAACTGGCAAAAGTCTGTAGAAAGGCACTAAGAATGGCTCAGAACGACAATGTGATACAGTTTAGCAACCTATTGTTCACTGGTACAGTTCGTGAGCACATTGACCACTTCGCTTACAGCAAATACCTCAAGGAAAATTCTATGAAAGCTATCGGTAGAAGCATCACACCACACACGCTAAGACATACACACGCAAGTCTGCTTATGGAACAGGGAATTGATATCGACAGCATCTCAAAAAGACTTGGACATAATGACAGTAAGGTCACAAGAGAAATTTATTTACACGTTACGCAGAAGTTGGAAAGTAAACGAAATGAGCAGTTGAAAGAATTGAAAATTTTATAGCCTGCCCCCTTTTTGCCCCCTTTTGGAATTTTCGCAAAAGAAAAACCCCGGAAACACCGCATTCACGGGCGTTTCCAGGGAAAGGTTCAAAGCTGTCTAGGGGACTTGAACCCCCGACCTCCGCC
>OGZZ01002676.1_pt1 | contig 11158 bp, 10 predicted proteins | sample 1577021 | NCBI WGS metagenome assembly OGZZ01 (sample SAMEA3541526, study PRJEB24748) | human gut metagenome | biome: human gut; feature: human-associated habitat; material: faeces | place: China | collected 2012
AGGCGAATGGCTGAGCGGTATCGATACGCGGGTTCAACGGCATCATATTGACCACATAGATTTTTAACTTGCATTTCTACCCGCCCTTTTCGTAGAGTCGCCGATACGTGCTTAGCGCACCCTCGGCGCGTCCGGCAGGCTTTGCGAAATGGGATCCAGGAGACTTCGGCGCAGCATCATCTTGCGGAATGCTTCTAATGAGCCTCCCATCCTTCAAAAACAGAATCTCATCGCACAGCCTATCGACCGAATCCAAGATGTGGGATGACATGATGATGCACGTACCAGAATCGGCCAGCTTCCTGAGAATCTCGGAATGCAAGTCCACCCTGCTGGGGTCGAGCGCGTTCATGGGCTCATCTAATAGAAGGTACCGCGCGCCCGTCGCATACGCAATCGCCAGGGTAAGCTGCTGCTTCATGCCCTGGCTCAGAGTGCGGATCCTCATCTTCGCGAACTCGCCTATCTGCGTTTGTTCCACTATCTCTTCGATATCGCGAGCGTGCGGCCACATATCGCAAACCATCTTGAGGTGATCTTCCGCACGCAATCCGGGATACAGCAGCGTCCCCTCACCAGGTGCATAGAAGATCATAGAACGGACCTCTCTCGCACCCGTACCCTGCACCTCATCCAGAACGATGCTCCCGTCCACGCGAGGACCCGGCAAACCTGCCATCGCACGCAGCAACGTCGTCTTTCCATGCCCGTTCGGAGCGACGAGACCGTAGACCGTACCCGGGGCAAACTCAGCGTTCACCGAATCTACGAGCACCTTCTTTCCATAAGAGATCGTCAGCGTTTGAAGGTCAATCATCGAGATCATCCCCTTTCGATCTTTGGAACACTCAGGCGCACCATCAACGGAGATACGGCGCCCAAGACCACCAGCAGAGCGCCCGATGCGCCGACGACCTCTCCAAAAGGCATCGCGTTCGTCCCTCGCCCAAGGAACCCAATCGTCCCCACCTGGGAAGCGGGATCAAACGAGGCGAATGGAGCCAGCAGCGCGACGCCCATGCCCACGCTTTCAACATGAGCGCTCAACGAACCCAACACCAAGAGAACCGCGCAAACCATTCCGGTGACAACGGGGTTGCGGCTAATCGCTGCTGTCAACGCAGCGACGACGGAAATCACGCCGTATGCCATGACCAGCAACGGAATACTGCACAACACCGCCTCCCCCACCATGGACGTTGTCGAAGCTCCCGCCCGAATGAGAGCGACGGGATACTCCGATCCACCCGCACCGTTCTTAATCACGGACACAACGACAGCGGGAACCATCGACACCAAAAGCAGCACCAAGCCAAGCAGGAGAGCCAGCGCAACAGCCGTCAGAAAACGCACATGCGCTGTTGCGGGGATCTGGAGAACCAGAAGGGAACGACACTGCAGGTGGGTGCACGCGAGCGATGTGACAACCACGGGCAACAGCAAAAATAAGGAGGGAAGCGCTGCCTGGAGATACGAAAGGAGGATTAATGGGGGCATCTTCGTACTTAACTCGTAAACCTTGGGTTCCGGCAAGCTCGCGATCGACTCAAGCAGAAGGGCGCGCGCCTCCGCACGAGAAGGAGTCTCCGGCTCGATTCCGATCGATTGCAGGAGAGTCGCATCTGCCGCGCCCAGCTCACCTCGAGCGCGCTCGTACGTCGCAAGGCTTCGAAACCCCTCCGCAGGCATAGGCGCGTACACGAAACCCGAAAGAGCATCCCGCATGTCTTCCAGGGCCGCTTTGCCCTCGACGTCCATATTCGCAGCGTTCTGCTCTAGATACCGATCTATTGAACGGAGCTCCCCATCCCTATACCGAACAGCGGAAACGTTATCAGCGTCAGGAAACATCTCGACCAGAGCCGGGGCCAGCATCGTCGCCGACATTGCAATCGCGCATACGGCGAGGGTAGGAGAACGCAGGAGCAGTTTCCCCATCGTTCTTACGTATGCAACGGCGGAGGCACAAGCGCTCGAACGAGTTGCCGTTCTCGATGCAGCGAAGGAACCTCTCTCAAGACAAATCGGGGATATCGGGCGCGCGCAGCCGCTCTTTCCAGCAACGCAAAGCAGGCTAATTGCCAGCACCTCGATCCCGATTGCGCATACGAGGGCAATCGCGCCACGCTCGAAGCAAAGTCCAGGCAGATTCACTATCTGCGTTGTCGGGTACGGGCTATAGGCGCCGACGGTCAACTCAGTGTTCGCATACGTAAGGGGATTCAACAGGGCGAACTCACGTAAAGCGATGGATCTTCCGTAATACCCGGGAACCATCGTCACCCCCATCAGGGCACATACGAACACGATTCCAAGCGTAGGGTTATTGGCAATCTTCACGGCAAGGTGAACGACAAGCGAGATGAACGCTGCCACCAAGAATTGCAAGATGGCCGTCTGCGCGAACACCAGCCAAGCCGGTTTGATAACCGGAGTCGCATATTGAATGTAGCCTATCGGATAGAACGGCGAGCCCGGGCCATTCTTCACAAGCGCGGCGATTATCCCTGGAAGATTGATGGCGAGGACGGCAAGCATTGCAAAAACACTCGCCCATACGCTCGATGCAACAAGTCTACCCAGCTCGCCCATCGGTGCCTGGATGATGAGCTTTTCACGTTTGTTAAGACGCGCGGCAAGGAACGAGACGGCAACGGCCGTTGCGACCCATAGCAAGTACTCCTTCGATCCGTCATAATAGGTGTACTCTCCATCCGATATCTGCAGAAACGGAAGTAGGGGAGAGAGCGGTGCCAAGATAAGACGTCCCGCGGCAAGAGGGTACAGAAGCGCGGGCATGCTTGATGAAGAGGTATAGACACCGTCCTCCCCCGCATTCACAAGCGCATCCGCATAGGATGCTGACAATTCCTGCTCAACACGGGTTATTCCCGACTCGAGGTATTCGACCCGTCCGTCGATGCCAGCCGCGCTCCTGAAGACGGGCAGAGCACAAAGAACCATCAACGCAACAACGACAACACAGAGCGACCTGGAGGAGAGAAGCGACCTAAAGATCGCCTTCGAGATTTTGAGCATATTCATCGCCAACCTTAACCTCATCCAGTCGGAACAGAGGGGCCGAACAAAATGCTCGGCCCTTCCTCGCATCTAGTAGGTGCTATAGACAAATTGCCATTTATCAGTTGTGCCAAGAACACCACAGGAGCACATTGCAGCGAGGCGGGATTCCCTATGATGCGCGGATCGGCGATAGCCATTTCGGTAGGAGATCGTCTTGTAAGAGATGTTGAACATCGAGATGCTGTGCCCGCTTACGCCGCGAGGACAGCTGTAGCTCCAGTAGGTATCGACGACGTCGTCCGTATACCCGAGGGGCTCAACGAGGGCACACTGGCTGCTCTCCTGGGAAGGAGGCATCGGGGTATCCGCAAAAGCGGGGGCTCCCGGCAGCAACAGACAAAGAGCGAGGCCGAGGAAAACCAAGAGCTTACACGACTTAACAGTACTGAACATAATCCTCTCCAATCTAGAGGGGTTTCGGTTGCAGCACGCTGTGATTACTTGCCGGCAAAGTCAATTTAACATAAACTGTTAAAAAGTAACCTGAGTTTTTTAAATTCTTCGGAGGTTATTATGAGTTCCGACAATCGCACTCCCCGGCTTCATTCCTTCCGCATCGCATGTGCGATAGCCTCTGCGACCCTTTGCGCCACCGCCATCGCACAAGTGGCGTTCTCCTTAAAGCCAGCAATCGAAGTGCTCGACAACCCTGTAATTGCAGACTCCCCCGCGTATCCAGCCCTTGCGATCTCGACATTGGTCCCTGCCGTCATCGGTATCGCTACGACCATCCTCAGCGCCGTTCTCGTGTGGACGATCAAGAGCGGAGACCCCTTCAAGAAAGGGTCTGCGACATGCTTGAAGGTGCTCGGCATTCTCTTCGTTGTTCAAGCTGCCACCAGCCTCTACGCCGGCTCACTCAAAACCTCCGTTTCGATGTTTGGCGGCGAGGGGGCCGTCGGCGCCCAAGAGATCGCTTCATCATTCGATTGGACCTCTCTGGTTCTCGGCATCGTCCTGTTCATGCTTTCCCAGCTCTTCTTGTACGCCCGAGAGCTGTACCTCGACTCCGACGAGATTGCGTAAGGAAACGCCATGCCCGTAATTGTTCGCCTCGACAAGATCATGGCCGAGCGAAAGATTTCCTCGAACGAACTTGCCGAAAGGATTGGAACCACGCCCGTGAACCTGTCCCGTATTAAAAAAGGGCATATTCGCGGCATTCGCTTCAACACACTCGAGCAGCTATGCCTCGCCCTTCGTTGCCAACCCGGAGACCTTCTCGAAGTCATGAGCGAAGAGGATGCCCGAAAGGAGTTCGGACTCGATTGGTCCGCCGAGGATTAGAGGGCGGTCGTACTCGCCCTGCACACGGGGATGCGAATCGGCGAGGTCTGCGGCCTTCGGTGGTGCGATGTGGATTTCGAGACGGGCCTGATCTCGATCAGACACTCGGTGGCGTACGCGAAGGGAATGGGTTCGTTCATCAAGGACACCAAGACCCATGACGCCAGGGGTATCCCCATCGACCCGGTCGGCCTACTCCCCTTCCTGAAGGAGACCCACGAGATCGACTGCGGAAAGCTGCGCTTGCGCGGCCTTACCGGGGCGGTCGAGATCGGGGACTGCTACATCCTGTCGGAGCCGGGCGCGACCTTCGCGACGACAAGCTATATCCGCAGGGCGTTCAAGACGTTCTCGGAGACCAACGGCCTCATGGGCACCAACGACGAGCTGATCACGTTCCACGGCCTTCGCCACACGTTCGCAACGCAGTGGATCCGCCAAGGCGGCGATATCAAGGCGCTCCAATCGATCCTCGGCCACAAGGACGCCATGGCGACGCTCAACGTCTACGCCGACATCGAGCCCATCTCCAAAATCCATAACATGCTGCGCGCCACGCCGTGCCTTTGGCGCGGGCACCTCGGGCCGAGGGTCGATCCGGGTCCCATGTTCCAACAGAGGATCCAGGAGTCCATCGAGACGCTCCAGGCGTTCGGCTACGGCATCACCGAGCCGGACGACCGAAATATCGCCATACGCGACGTGAAGACGAACAGTTGGCTCTAGCTCACCGAGTACGCGGCAGTGCTGGGCCCATCCCAACTGAGGTCACGGTGGTCCGATAGGGGCGCCGCCCGCGGCATGCGCCGCGGAGCGGTATCCCCTACCGAAGGGCGGGGATGCCCTCCGCTTCCAGTTCGGAATCAGCCGTCGGAGGCGTTCGGCTGACTGCGGGAACGGCCTGTCCGCTCAATGTGTTCGGCTGAGATCGGAAATCAACCCAACACGAGCCGGACACGCGCCAGACGGCTCTTCCCCGTGCGGCCTTCCCCCTTACGCTCATGTTGCAGGCATGTAACGCCGCAGCGAGCGCGCCTTTTTTGCGCCAGACAGGTACAATGATGAACACTGTACCGTAGCGGAGCGCCCCGCGCGCGCCGCAATCACGCGAAAGGGTTTCCCATGGCCGAGATCTCGTCCTCCCGTATCGTCATCACCGTCCTTGGCAAGAACCGCCCCGGCATCGTCGCCGGCGTCACCCGTGTCCTAGGCGAGGCCAACGTCGACATCCGCGACATCACGCAGTCCATTATCGAGGACATCTTCACCATGACCATGCTGGCCGATACCGCCGAGTCCAAGCTCGACTTCGCCGAGCTGCAGAAGGCGCTGGCCGAGGCCGGCGAGCTTTCGGGCGTCAACGTGTCCATCCAGCGCGAGGACGTCTTCAACTTTATGTACCGCCTGTAGCGAGCAAGCCGCTGGGGATAGCCTGACGCGCGCATGCCCATGCAAGTCACCCCGATGCGGCCCGGAGAGGAGCGCGCATGGCCTACGACGCCAAGAAAATCTATTACCGCTTCGATGACCACTTGAGCCGCCTGGTTCTGGATTACGAGGCGAGCCGTCAGATTTCGCCCGAAAGCGAAAACCTCTACCACGGCCTGCCGACCGACCCTTATGACGAGGACCTGTTTGTCGAGCACAATGTCAAGCGCGGCCTGCGCAATGCAGACGGTTCGGGCGTGGTCGCGGGCCTCACTCGCATCTCGGATGTGCATGGCTACAACAAGGTCGACGGTAAGGTCGTGCCCGATCAGGGCAAACTCACGCTTCGTGGCTACAGCATCGAGGATCTGGTCAACAACGCCCAGGCCGAGAATCGCTACGGCTACGAAGAGGTCGCTTATCTGCTCATTACGGGCTCTCTGCCCACCAAGGAAGAGCTTGACGGTTTTTGCGAACGTCTGCGTGCTTTTAGGCACCTGAGCGACGAATACGTCCGCGAGTTCCCCATGACCACGGTGTCGTCGAGCATCATGAATGTGCTTCAGCGCGCCGTGCTGCTGCTCTACGCCTTCGACGCCGAGCCCGACGCCATTACACCCGAGCACGAAATCGACGTCGCCATCTCCATGCTCGCCCGTCTCCCCCGCATCGCCGCCTTCGCGCATATGGCCTCGGTCGCCAAGCGCCGCGGCTCCGAGGTTCATGTACCGCACCCCACACCCGGCCTCTCCACCGCCGAGACTATCCTGCAGGTGTTGCGCGGCGGCATGGCATTCACCCGCGACGAAGCCATGCTGCTCGACGTGATGCTCATGCTGCATGCCGAGCACGGTGGCGGCAACAACTCCACGTTTGCCTGCCGCGTGCTGTCCTCCTCGGCCACCGACCCGTATTCCGCCTACGCCGCGGCTATCGGCTCGCTCAAGGGCCCGCGCCACGGCGGCGCCAACGCCAAGGTCGTGTCCATGCACGAGGACATCCGTGCGCACGTCTCCAATTGGGAGGACGAGGACGAGGTCGCAGCCTACCTGGGCAAGATTCTCGACAAGCAGGCCTTCGACGGCACGGGGCTCATCTACGGTATGGGCCACGCCGTCTACACGCTGAGCGACCCGCGTGCCGAGGTGTGCCGCCGTTACGCGCGCACACTTGCCGCCAAGAAAGACCTGGGCGATGAGTTCGCGCTCATCGAGCGCATTGAGCGCCTGGCACCGCAGGTGATGCGCGACCACGGCATGACCAAGCCCATCTGCGCCAACATCGACCTGTACACAGGCTTTATCTACAAGATGCTCGGCGTGCCCGAGACGCTTTTTACGCCGCTATTCGCCGTCGCCCGCATGGCCGGCTGGTCGGCACACCGCATGGAAGAGCTCTTCTGCGCGCACCGTATTATTCGCCCCGCGTATCGCCCGGTTATCGAGCCGCTGGAGTACAAGCCGCTCGCCGATCGCTAGGACGCGGACCGTTATAGAACCCGAGCGTGGCCAGGGCATCATCGCCCTCGGCCACGCTTTTTATGCCAGTAGAAAGGGCTTCATCAAATGATTGTGTTTTCCGATATGGATGGAACGCTGCTGACGAGTGATAAGCAGATGAGCGACGCCACCTGGGCGATGCTCGACGAGCTTGCGCGCCGCGGTATTGAGTTTGTGCCCTGCACGGGACGCCCGCTGTCGGGCATCTTTGAGCCCATCCTCGCCCACCCCGCCGTACACTACGCGGTCTGCGCCAATGGTGCCAGCGTCTGGCAGCTCGACGACGGTACGCCTACCGATGTCTCACGTGCTACGCGCATTTTGAGCCGACCGCTCGACCGCGCCATCGCCCACCGCGTCCATAGCATTGCCGCCGGCCACGATGTGACCTTCGATATCTTCGCGGACGGGCAGTGCTTCCTCCCCCGCTCGCTCTACACGCGCCTGGATGAGTTCTGCGGCGGCGACCCCCACATCGCAGCTTCGCTCAAGCGCACGCGAACGCCGATCGACATGGATATCGATAGCAAGATCGACGAGGTCGAGACACTCGAACGCATCGCCATGTACTGGCACGACCCAGCCGATCGCGACGCCATCGCGGCAGCGCTCGACACGCTCGAAGGCATCGAGGTCACGCGTTCGTACGCCATGAATATCGAGGTCATGGGCGAGGGAGCCACCAAGGGAACGGCCCTCACGTGGCTATGTGAGCACCTGGGCGAGCGTCTCGCCGACGCCTGGTCGTTCGGCGACAACATCAACGACATCCCCATGCTGCAGGCAGCGGGCCACGGCATGGCCATGATCAACGCCGAGCCCGAGGACCGCGAGGCCGCCGACGCCATCACCGAATACGACAACGACCACGACGGCGTCGCCCGCACCATCATGGCCGCCCTCGCCTAGCAGCAGCAACCCGGCAGAAAAGGAACGTCCCTAACTGCTGGATTAAGCAAGGCTCTCCAGAACACGGCGGAGTTCTTGCTGGACGGCGTGGTCGCGGTTACGACCCACCACGCAATCGGCCACCGCCTTGAGCGCGGGGCGCGCGTTTTCCATCGCGCAACCCGTGCCGACAAAGCGAATGATTTCGTAGTCGTTCATAGAGTCGCCAAACGCCATGACCTCATCGCGCCCAATGCCGTAATGCTCCGCGAGCTGTGCGATGCCCGAAGCCTTCGACACACCGGGCTGCATGGCATCGATCCACGCGTTGCCTGAAGGCGCAAAGGTAAAGAGCTGACCGAGTTCGCGCTGTAGCACGTACGCACTGTCCATAACGGCACCGTCGTCGCAAAAGATACTCGCTTTGATGATATTTACGCTGGGATCGGGCAGCTCCCAAATGCGCTCGGCATTGGGGAGGTCCTTATCGACCTCGCGCACGAACTTGCACTCGTCATCGAGCAAAAAGGACTTGGTTCGGTCAAAGAGCGCAAGATGCAGATTGGGAAACGTCCTGACGGCTTGGGCGAGCCTTCGAATCGCCAGGTGCGAATACACCTCACGGTCTACCATCTTACCGTCGGCGTAGACCTGGGCGCCGTTAGCTGCGACAAAGTCCATCTTGTCGCGAACGGGCGCAAAGAACTCGCACAGGCGATCGTAGCGACGGCCTGACGATGCGGCAAAATGCACGCCATGCTCGCGTAGTGCCAGAATCAGTTCATAGGTCTCAGGCGGCACCTGGCCGTTTTCGTCAAGCAGCGTGCCGTCCATATCGGATGCAATCAGTTTAAACATAGAAAAGCTCCCTTCGGGCTTGTTGGAATCGAACGTGTATCCGATTCCAACGTACCCAAAGGGAGCTCAAATAAGACTCCGCGGGCGTAAACGTTACAAGGACCTGGCAAATAGCTCACACATGCCAGAGGTCCCACAATCGCAGCGTCAGGCGACACGCCAAAGAGTGTCCCCAACGACTAGTCGTTTAAGAACGTCCCCGATGACTAGTCGGCGTAGGTGAAGGTCGTAACGTCGAACATGCCCTCGGGGCGGATGCGGAGCGTCGGGATCACCGGCAGGGGCAGGAAGATGATGCCCATGATGGGGTCGAGCGGTGGCTCAATACCCATGGCGCGCGCCTTGACCATAAAGTCGTCGTGCTGCGCCGCCACGTCCTCGGCCGTGCCTTCGCTCATAAGGCCACCGAGCGCCAGCGGAATGCGCGCCACGACCTCGCCGTTGCGCACCAGCACGTGGCCGCCCTGGCCCACGGCCTCAACGGCAGCCATCATATCCGCCGCATTGTCGCCCACCACGCACACGTTGTGCGAGTCGTGGCCGATCGTCGAGGCGATAGCGCCGCCCGTGATGGTAAAGCCGCGCACCCAGCCGCGACCGATGTGCTTGCCAACAAGACCCAGGCCCGCAGGACCATCGCCGTCGGCGCCCTCGGCCTGCAGTGACACGCCGCGGCCGTGGCGCTCAATCAGCATAATGCGGCGCAGGCCCTCGGCGTTCTCGGGGCGAGCCATACCCGTGATGGCCTTACCCGGCACCACGTCGATCACGGCCTCGCCCGGCTTAAAGGCATAGTCGAACACGTCGAGCGAAAGCTTCGGCAGCTTAACGGAAGCACGCAGCTCATCGGCAAGGGCAGCAACCTCGGCCATCTCGGGTGCAATCTCGCCCACAAAGGTGCCGTCCTGTGTCACGAGCGCGCCGGCGGCATACACGCGATGCGGAGCTGTAGCAAACGTCAGGTCGTTGAGTACCAGCAGGTCGGCACGCTTGCCCGGGGCGATGGCGCCACGCAGCTCGTGCGGGTCGCGGCAACCGTGGTCCAGGCCAAACGCTTCGGCCGTGGACAGGGACGCCATGGAGATGGCGACCACGGGGTCGATACCGGCCTCGATAGCCACGCGGCAGGCATTGTCGATCATACCGGTCGAAAGCGCATCGGAGGGAGCGCGGTCGTCGGTCGCAAAGCAGCAGCGGCGGGCACGGGAAGGATTCTCCAACAGCATCGGAGACAGGTTGGCCAGGTCGTGGCTGCACGTGCCCTCACGCAGCATCACATACATGCCGCGGGACAGCTTGTCGAGTGCCTCCTCGGGAATCGTCGACTCGTGGTCGGCGATAATGCCTGCTGCGGCATAGGCGTTGAGGTCCTTACCGGCAACGAGCGGCGCGTGGCCGTCAACCTGCTTGGACGGCGTCTGGTTGGCAGCATCGATGCGAGCACAGGTCTCGGGGTCGGCCATAAAGACGCCCGGCAGGTTCATCATTTCGCCCAGACCAAAGACATCGCCTGGATGCTCGGCAAAAAACGCCTGCATATCGGCAGCCGAAATAACGGCACCGGCCTGCTCGTCGGGCAGTGCGGGCACGCACGAAGGCATCATGTACTTGATGGAGATGGGTGCGCGGCGGCCGTCCTCGATCATAAAGCGCAAGCCGTCGAGACCGGCAACATTGGCAATCTCATGGCTGTCGGCAATGGCGGTGGTAGTACCGCGCGTCGCGGCCATGCGAGCATACTCGGCGGGACGGATGTTCGAAGACTCGATATGCAGATGCCCGTCAATAAAACCGGGAGCGAGATAGCGACCCTGGCAGTCGATGACCTCAGTTGCCTCGTAGGTGCCAGCGGCATCGTCGCGACCATCGTAGAGCACGCCGACGATCACACCGTCCTTGACGGCAACGCTACCGGGCGCCACACGCTGGCCATACACGTCGACGATCTGCGCATTGGTAAACAGCGTGTCGACGGGCACGCGGCCCTCGGCGGCCTCGATCACAGACCTCATGACCTCAACGGACATACATACTCCTTTAACCGTAGAAAAAAGCTGCGTCTTTATATTCAAGGTCTTTACCCTTGTAAGTTTCTAATACTTCGTAGTCAACGC
>OGZZ01002690.1_pt1 | contig 11118 bp, 8 predicted proteins | sample 1577021 | NCBI WGS metagenome assembly OGZZ01 (sample SAMEA3541526, study PRJEB24748) | human gut metagenome | biome: human gut; feature: human-associated habitat; material: faeces | place: China | collected 2012
AGCATGGCAAGGGTGTAGTAACTGTCTGCAATAGTGGCGACAAGCTGTGTCTGTATGTCTGTTCACGGAAATTTAGAGCGAAAAGTGATGAAGAGGAACATTTTTGGATACAGCAGGAATGATACGATGATTACACATAATATGATATAAATAGCGAGATTATAAAAAAGAATGAGAGGGGAACCGGAATGAATAGCAAGAAAGTAAACAGTGTATTAAAAGGTGTGGCTGTTGCTGGAGCTACCATCGGAGGTGTGAGTTCCATTCAGGGCGCTGATGTTGTTATGGCAGCAGAGTTGGAAAGCAATTCTGCAGACAGTATGTCTAGCGATGTGGCATCACAATCAGAAAGCGTGAGCGATAGCGTTAGTGAAAGCACAAATGATAGACCTTCTAATAGAGTAAAACGAGGCGTTTTGGTAAACAGTGAAGCTGAAGAAGCAATGATTGCTATACAGGAGACCGGAATCAATCTTGGTGCTGAAAACGAGATGGTGGCTACGGAAGAAGCTACTGCAAAGAAAGATCCAGCGGAGGAAACAGCAAAAATTGAAGAATCAGTTTCAATACAGAAGAGCACATTGTTATCTGACTCAGCAGTAGCAAGTGAGTCATTATCAGTTGAGAATAGTGAAATCGCATCAGTATCACAATCAGCTAGTGTAGTAGATGCTAGTGAAAGTGCATCCATATTAGCTAGTGAAAGCGAATACAGATCTACTAGTAGTATGCTTTCAGAAAGTATGTCCGTTGCTGAGAACATTTATAATTCTACAAAAACGGAATTTGATAATTCGGGATATAGAGATGAACATCTGGAAGAGCTGAAGCCAAACAGAGCCAGGGAATCAATGAGAGAACATTATGATATGGCGCAGATGAGCAAGGCTCTGGCTACGATCTGTACGGACAGTCCCATAGAGTTTTCGTATGAAAAGGCAAAACTGGGAAATCTTTATACAAAAGAAGCTTTCCTTCTCTGCAGACAGCTGGAATTTAAGAATCTGCTTAACCGTTTTGACTCTGCGGCAGTACAGGAAGATACGCTGGAACAGGAGTTTTTCACATGTGCAGACCTGGCAGGCTGTGAAGCGCTGTTTGCGAAAGCGGAAGCAGGAAAGACAGCGGGTGTTTCTCTGGTTACAGAGAATGGCAGGGTATTTGGTGCAGGACTTGCGCTGAATGAAGAGGAAATTTATTATATTCCTGTAGAAGGGATGATCACAGAAGGTTATCTCTGCGGAAAATTGGAAGGGCTCCTTCATAAAGTATCTGAATCCAACACAGAGAATATTATGAAATCTAATACAGATGATGTGAAGAAGGATCCGGAAAATGAGATATCTGATGTCAATACAGACGGTACTCTGAAATATGATAAAAAATGTGTATGTGCATTGGATGTAAAGGCATTACTCAAGCATATAAAATCTGATGATCCGATGGCTGTATTTGATGCAGGTGTGGCTGCATATCTGCTGAATCCTCTGAAATCCTCCTATACTTACGATGATATGGCAAAGGAATATCTGAATGGTCGTATCCTGCCTGCAAGAGAGGAACTTCTTGGAAAGAAAACAGTGGAAAAAGCATGGGAGGAGAGTGCAGAGGGGCTTACAGCATGGGCCTGCTACATGGCCTATACAGCACTTGCCTGCCGGAAACCCATGTGTGAAGCACTGTGTGATACAGGTATGTGGAATGTATATACACAGATTGAGCTTCCGCTGATCTTTACTCTTGATTCCATGGAAAAATGGGGAATCAGCGTGAAGAGTGAAGAACTGAAAAGCTACGGTGAGAAACTAAGTGTACGTATTGGAGAACTGGAGAAGCAGATCTGGCAGCAGGCAGGGGAAGAGTTTAATATCAATTCTCCGAAACAGATGGGAGTGATCCTGTTTGAAAAGCTTGGCCTTAAGGGTGGAAAGAAAACAAAGACAGGTTATTCCACAGCGGCAGATATTCTGGAAAAGCTTGCACCGGAGTATCCCATTGTAAAGGATATTCTGGAGTACCGTCAGCTTGCGAAACTGAAATCTACTTATGCAGACGGGCTTGTTGGTGAGATCGCAGAGGACGGCAGGATTCATTCTACTTTTAACCAGACAATTACAGCAACAGGAAGGATCAGCAGCACAGAGCCGAATCTTCAGAATATCCCTGTAAGAATGGAGCTTGGAAGACTGATCCGTAAGGTATTTGTTCCGGAAGAGGGATATGTATTTCTGGATGCGGACTATTCCCAGATCGAGCTTCGTGTTCTGGCACATATGTCAGGGGATGAGAAATTGATCCAGGCATATAAAGAAGCCCAGGATATCCACAGACATACAGCATCAGAGGTATTCCATGTGCCCTTTGATGAGGTGACAGATCTGCAGAGGAGAAATGCCAAGGCAGTAAATTTTGGAATCGTTTATGGGATCAGTTCCTTTGGGCTCAGCCAGGATTTAAGTATCACACGAAAAGAAGCAGCCGAATATATTGAAAGATATTTTGAAACTTATCCAAAGATCAAAGGATTTCTTGACGGACTGGTGGAAGAGGGAAAAGAAAAAGGATATGTGACTACCATGTTTGGCAGACGCAGGCCGATCCCGGAACTGAAATCCGGTAATTTTATGCAGAGGTCTTTTGGGGAGCGAGTAGCCATGAACTCTCCAATACAGGGAACTGCGGCGGATATCATTAAAATTGCAATGAACCGTGTGTACAGACGATTAAAGGATGAGAATCTTAAATCCCGTCTTGTACTTCAGGTACACGATGAACTTCTGATAGAGACCTGTAAAGAGGAAATCCCGCAGGTTTCTGCTATTCTTGAAGAAGAGATGAAAGGTGCCGCAAAGCTTTCCGTAGAACTGGAAGTCGATATGCATCAGGGTAATAACTGGTATGAGGCGAAGTGATGATGATAACAATAGGAATTACCGGCGGAGTGGGTGCCGGAAAAAGTACAGTGCTTGATTTTCTTGAAGAAAAGTATCAGGCATATGTGATGAAAGCAGATGAGATCGGGCATCTGGTGATGGAGCCGGGGCAGTCCTGTTATGAACCGGTGATTGCACTATTTGGAAGACAAATCATAAAAAATGATAAAACTATTGACCGCAGACAGGTTTCGGATGTAGTATTTTCACATCCAGAGCTTCTGGAGAAATTAAACCAGATCATCCATCCTGCTGTGAAACAGTACATCAGAGAGCAGTTAGCTGTAAAGAAACAGCAGGGACAGAAGATATGTGTGGTGGAAGCTGCACTCCTTCTGGAAGATCATTATCAGGAGTTTTGCGATACGATATGGTATATTCATACGGATGAAGAGATCCGTATCAGGAGACTGATGGAGAACCGCGGTTATACAAGAGAGAAATCAGTCAGTATCATTGCCAGTCAGGCACCGGAGACTTTTTTTCGGGAAAATGCAGACTATGTTGTGGTAAATAACGGAGATTTTGCACAGACCAGACGGCAGATTGAGGAAGGAATCAGAAAATATGAGACTTTGTAGCATTGCCAGCGGAAGCAGCGGAAACTGTATTTATGTGGGCTCAGATAATACCCATCTTCTGGTGGATGTAGGCATCAGCGGAAAAAGAGTAGAACAGGGATTGAATTCTCTGGAATTGACAGGAAAAGATATTGATGGTATCTTGATTACACATGAACATTCGGATCATATCAAAGGTCTGGGCGTGATCGCAAGGAAACATCAGATACCGGTTTATGCGACAGAAGGAACTGTGGAAGCTTTATCTCACATGAATCTTGGAAAAATGCCGGAAGGGATTTTTCGTGAGATACACGAAGATGAGCCTTTTGAGATTAATGATCTGACAGTGAATCCTTTTACGATCCCTCATGATGCTGCACAGCCCGTAGGATACCGGGTAGAGTGTGGAGAGCATTCTGTGGGGATTGCTACAGACCTTGGAAAATATAATGAGTACATAGTCGGTAATCTGCAGAATCTGGATGCGCTTCTTCTGGAAGCAAATCATGACATCCGTATGCTGCAGGTTGGAAAATATCCCTATTATCTGAAACAGAGAATCCTTGGAGACAGGGGACATCTTTCCAATGAGAATGCAGGCAGGCTTTTATGCAGGCTGCTGCATGACAATATGAAAGGGATTTTCCTTGGACATCTGAGCAGGGAAAATAACTATGAGGAACTGGCATATGAAACCGTCTGTTCAGAAGTAACCTTAGGTGACAACCCTTATAAGTCGCGTGATTTCAGAATTCAGGTGGCACAGAGGGATTGCATATCAGAAGTAATTACAGTGTAGAAAGGACAAAGAACTTATGAAAAAGACAATCATCACAGTAGTAGGAAACGATACCGTAGGAATTATTGCAAAGGTTTGTACTTATCTTGCAGACAATAATGTAAACATTCTTGATATCTCCCAGACCATCGTACAGGGATATTTCAACATGATGATGGTAACAGATGCCAGCAAATGTGAGAAAGACAACGGAGTTCTTGCCAAAGAACTGGAAGCCCTTGGAGATAAGATCGGTGTAGTGATCCGCTGCCAGCATGAAGATATCTTCAATGTAATGCACAGAATCTGAGAAAATCTAAGCAGGTAAGCCACTGAGGGACTTTCCTGTATCAGATTGCCTGAAAAATGCTGAGAGAACATACAAGGGAGAAAAACAAAATGATCAATATTTTTGAAGTAAATGAAACGAATAAAATGATCGAGCAGGAGAATCTGGATGTGCGTACCATTACTATGGGTATCAGCCTTCTGGACTGTATTGACAGTGATCTTGCTGTTTTAAATGAGAAAATCTATAAAAAGATCACAACCTGTGCAAAGGATCTGGTATCTACAGGTGAGGCTATTTCCGGTGAATATGGAATTCCGATCGTAAATAAAAGAATTTCCGTAACTCCGATCGCATTGATTGGCGGAGCTGCATGTAAGACAAAGGAAGATTTTGTAACTATTGCAGAAACTCTGGATAAGGCTGCCAAGGTGGTAGGCGTAAACTTTATCGGCGGTTATTCTGCACTGGTAAGCAAGGGAATGACTCCTGCTGAGAGACTTCTGATCGAATCTATCCCACAGGCTATGGCGAAGACAGAGCGTGTCTGCAGTTCTGTAAATGTTGGATCTACACGTACAGGTATCAATATGGATGCTGTTAAGCTGATGGGTGAGATCGTTCTGGAAACAGCGAAAGCTACCAAAGATCAGGATTCCCTGGGATGTGCGAAGCTGGTTGTATTCTGTAATGCACCGGATGATAACCCGTTTATGGCAGGTGCTTTCCATGGTGTGACAGAAGCAGACACTATCATTAACGTTGGTGTCAGCGGACCTGGCGTTGTTAAGACTGCGCTGGAACAGGTAAGAGGTAAGGATTTTGAAACTCTTTGTGAGATGATCAAGCGTACTGCCTTCAAGGTAACACGTGTTGGTCAGCTGGTAGCACAGGAGGCTTCCAGACGTCTTGGTGTTAAGTTTGGTATCGTGGATCTGTCTCTGGCTCCTACTCCTGCAATTGGTGACAGTGTTGCTGAGATCCTTGAGGAGATTGGTCTGGAGCATGCAGGTGCACCGGGCACAACAGCAGCGCTTGCTCTGTTAAATGACCAGGTTAAGAAGGGTGGAGTTATGGCTTCTACAGCAGTTGGTGGTTTGAGTGGTGCATTTATTCCGGTCAGCGAGGATCAGGGTATGATTGATGCGGTGAATGCAGGGGCACTGACTCTTGAGAAGCTGGAAGCTATGACTTGTGTATGTTCTGTAGGTCTTGATATGATTGCAATTCCCGGAGATACGAAGGCTTCTACGATTGCGGGTATTATTGCGGATGAGTCTGCAATTGGTATGGTGAACCAGAAGACTACGGCGGTTCGTCTGATCCCGGTAATTGGTAAGGGGGTTGGCGAAGTGGTTGAGTTCGGTGGACTGCTTGGTTATGCACCGATCATGCCGGTGAATCAGTTCTCCTGTGATGCGTTTGTGCAGCGTGGCGGAAGGATTCCAGCACCGATCCATAGCTTTAAAAACTGATAAAAAAGGCCAGAAACTTCGGAAAAGGGGAGTTTCTGGCTCTTTTTATGTTCAAGAGGGACGCGGAGCGGAAAATATTTTGTCTGGGGTGCGGTTTCGGAGCCTAAGATATTCTAAGCCGCCAGAAATCTGCTAAAAGCATGAGCCGTCTTGTCAAACTCGCTCCGTTGCAAACTTCGCTCAGACAGTGAGGCAGACGGCTCATAACGCAGATTTCTGGTGACTAAGAATATCTAAGACTCCTGCAAATGCACCCCAGACAAAATATTTTCCGCCCCGCTGGTAGCTGGTTTTAAGCTATGATGGATTGGATTGTTTGTATTATTTTATGGAATTACTATAAATAAAAGAAATGTCCTGCTTTAAAGGGATTCCAGTATATGCAGAAGTCGGGTGTTGTCTTCGGGGTGCATGATGCAGAAGCGGATGTATTCGCCGTCCAGGCATTCGAAGGAGGAGCAGTCACGGATCATGAGACCCTGACGGATGCAGGCGTCGAAGACGTCCCGGGAGGTCAGGCCGGGCTTCTGGATTTTCAGGAGGAGAAAGTTGGCGTAGGCCGGGTAGGTTTTGTAAGTGGGGATATTCTCCAGTGCTTTGAGCAGGCGGGTGCGTTCTGAGAGAATGAGGTCTCGGGTCTGGCGGATGTAGTTTTTGTCCTTGAGCATCAGCTCGCCGGCCAGGGCTCCCAGACTGTTGAGGGACCATGGTACCTGTTTTTCTTTCATTTTTTTGAGAAATTCCAGGTTCCCGGTGATTCCGTAGCCAAGACGCATACCTGGGGCTGCGTAGAATTTTGATACGCCGCGCAGAATCATAAGGTTCGTGAATTCTCTGGTAAGGCTGACAGCAGTGATCTCATTGATATCCGGGGCAAATTCTACATAAGTTTCGTCGATCATCACGAAAATGTTCCGCTCATTGCAGAAGGAAACGATTCTGCGCAGGTCATTTATGCTAATTGCAGATGAGGTAGGATTATTTGGGTTGCAGAGGATGAGAAAATCGTATTTTCCATCCAGAGTCCGGCAAAAGTCATCTACATCGAGAACAAAGTTATCCTCTTCGCGCAGGTGGTAGTATTCCTGAGTGCTTCCGGAGAAGGAGAGTTCCCTGGAGTATTCTGAATAGGTCGGACCCAGGATAAGGGTATGCTTTGGATTTCGTTCCTGTATCAGCAGTGCGATCAGTTCGCTGGAACCATTTCCGGGCAGGATGAATTCAGCAGGAATATTACAATATTCTGAAATTGTGCTGCGAAGTGAAGTATAATCTCTGTCTGGATAAGAAGACAGGATATCCAGCCGTCCTGCAAGCTGTTCCTTTACATGCTCGGAAAGCCCCAGCGGATTTACATTAGCCCCAAACTTCACAATTTCCTCCGGCTTAAGCTGATAGACCTCGCATATTTTCTCAATATCACTCCCATGAAAAATCATTTTTGCTGTTGACATATAATATCCCTCATTTCTATATAATCTAATCTATATAAACTTAAAATCACTACATAGCAGATCACAGATCTTTTCTGAACATTATTTTAACACTTATCACATCGTTCTGTAAACATCACTGTTTACATATTGCTATCCTGAAATATACAGGTCCCAATATCATTGCAGCAGACATTTGAGGGTTCATAGTAATTCTTGGTATTTGGGAAGTTGCGTTATTCAAAAAAATCTCACTGTCTGAGCGAAGCGAGTTTGAGATTTTTTTGAATGCTTTTAGCAGCTTCCCAAATGCCTTAGAATTACATGGTTCCGAAACTAAGCCCGAAATCCCTTCCCATTCCTTCGCGTCCCTTTTGGGAAAAAATAAAAAATAAACCTCTTGACATATCTGCATTAGCGTGGTAAAGTAAACACATCAAAACCGATGAGAAAGAAGAGTAAACAACCAAGAATCATTCCAGAGAACGGCAATTGGTGGGAAGCCGTATGAAACTGATTGTTGAATGGCCTTTCGAGGGCGGCCCGAAATCTTGATAAGCGTGAGAGTAGGCACCGACGGGAACCGAACCCGTTATAAATCAGGAGTGTATGTTTGTACATGAGAAAGTGGACGATTCGTCAATTTGAGTGGTACCGCGATAATAAGATTCTTATTACCGTCTCAAGCAACAGATAGCTTGTGGCGGATTTTTTTATATATAAAGAGAATCTGTTATATGGCACCCCCTGTAATGCAGGAAAATCTGCTGATGGCAGGTGGGTATCACAGCAGTTGACACATCCGGGAAAAAGAGGAATCCGGGGAGTTCTTTCTCACAGACAGTAACAAGGGATTGGTAAACATCCCTGAGACTATGGCAGTTAAAAAACCATGAACTGCTAAATAAGATGTAGAGAGAGGAAAAAAGACTATGAAAAAAAGAGTATTAGCAATCGCAGCAACAGCAATGGCAACTATGATGATGGCATCACCGGTTATGGCACAGGATTTCAAGATCGGTATCTGCAATTATGTAGATGACGCTTCCTTGAATCAGATCGTAGACAACATCCAGTCCCGTCTGGAAGAAATCGGCAAGGAAAAAGACGTAAATTTTGATGTGTCCTATGATAACTGTAATGCAGATGCCAATGTTATGGAACAGATCATTTCTGATTTTCAGGCTGATAATGTAGATTTGATGGTAGGTATTGCAACACCTGTAGCAATGCGTATGCAGTCCGCAACAGAAGGAACCGATACACCGGTTGTATTTTCCGCAGTGTCTGATCCTGTAGGAAGCGGCCTTGTAGAGGATCTGGATGCACCTGGAGCAAACATTACAGGTACAAGCGATTATCTGGATACAGCATCCATCATGAAACTGATCCAGGCAGTGAACCCGGATGTAAAGAAAATCGGACTTTTATACGATATCGGACAGGATTCTTCTACAACAGCCATCCAGGAAGCCAAGGATTATCTGGATAAAGAAGGCATCGAATATGTAGAGCGTACAGGTACCACAACAGATGAGGTACAGCTTGCAGCAGATGCACTGGTGGCAGATGGCGTAGATGCAGTATTCACACCAACTGACAACACAATTATGACAGCAGAGCTTTCTATCTATGAGAAATTCATTGATGCAGGTATCCCACAGTATACAGGAGCTGACTCCTTTGCACTAAACGGTGCATTTGTCGGATATGGTGTTGATTATGCAAACCTTGGACAGAAGACAGCAGATATGATCGCAGACATCCTTATGAATGATGCAGATCCTGCAACAACATCTGTTGAAACTTTTGATAATGGTACTGCAACAGTAAACACAGAAACCTGCGAGGGACTGGGACTTGATCTTGAAACTGTTAAAAAAGATTTCGAGCCGTTATGCACACAGGTAAATGAGATCGTTACAGCAGAGAGCTTTGATGATGTAGAGAAATAATAAGGATATTCGGACAGCATTTTGAATAAATTCAGAATAAGTTCTGGGTTTATGGAATCCATTGTGCCGATTGAAAAGACTGATATATTTTCTGGATTAAAATGAACAGCAGCAGATATTTTCTGTTGCTGTTCATTGAATGTAATAAAATAAATACAAACTGGAGGAAATCATCGTGACTATTGCGACTATACTCTCTCTTGGAGAGACCGCACTGAAACTTGGCCTGATCTGTTCATTGACAGTTCTTGCCCTGTTTCTCAGTTATTCCATGCTGAATGTCTGTGACCTTTCCACTGATGGCTGTTTTACACTGGGAGCAGCAGTGGGAGCAGCAGTGGCAGTCAGCGGACATCCTTTTTTATCAATTTTTGCAGCTATGGCTGCAGGTATATGCTCGGGCTTTGTGACAGCCATACTTCAGACAAAGCTGGGTGTTGACAGTCTTCTTGCAGGAATTATCGTTAATACGGCTCTTTATTCTGTGAATATTGCAGTGATGGGAGGTTCCTCCCTGATCAATATGAACAGAACAGAGACGGTATTTTCCATGACGAAAGAAACATTGAAAAGTACACCGCTGAAAGGAAGAGGAGATATTGTAGTTGCTTTCATTGCAGTAGCAATTGTGATTGTCTTCCTTGTATTTTTCTTAAGGACAAGACTTGGTCTGGCAATCAGGGCAACAGGAAATAATGCAGATATGGTAAAATCCTCATCTATTAATCCGGTATTTACTACGATTGTAGGTCTCTGTGTTGCCAACTCCTTCACAGCACTTTCCGGATGTCTTCTGTCTCAGTCACAGAAATCCGTAGATATCAACATCGGTCAGGGTATGGTCACCATCGCACTGGCATCTCTGCTGATCGGAGGTACTCTTCTTGGTCATGGAGGAATTTTTGTAAGGGCGGTAGGAATGGTGCTTGGTTCCTTTATCTTCCGCCTTGTGTACACTATTGCACTTCGGTTCAACATGCCGGCATTTATGCTGAAGCTGGTATCCTCTGTGATCGTTGTTCTTGCAATTTCCGGTCCATATCTTAAGAAACAGTGGCCGCAGATCCGAAGAAGAATGACTCATACAAAAGGAGGAAGATGATCCATGTTAAAAATCAGCCATATTTCAAAAATATTTAATCCGGGAACCGTAAACGAAAAAAAAGCAATAGAAGATCTTTCCCTGGAACTGAAAAAAGGCGATTTTGCTACGATCATCGGTTCCAATGGTGCAGGAAAATCAACACTTTTTAATGCGATCTGCGGTGATTTTCTTACAGATGCCGGTTCGATCGAGTTGGACGGCAGGGATATCACATTTATGCCGCAGCATGCACGTGCAAAAGAGATCGGACGTCTTTATCAGGACCCGATGCGTGGTACTGCGCCGGGAATGACGATCGAAGAGAATCTTGCACTTGCAGCCGGCAAGGGTGGTTGGCTTTCCCGCACGACCCGGCAGGAAAAAGAGCGTTTTCGTGAAGAATTAAAGAAGCTGGACATTGGACTGGAAGAGAGGATGAGCCATCCGGTAGGGCTTCTCTCCGGCGGACAGCGTCAGGCACTTACGCTTCTGATGGCGACCATGAATCCGCCGAAGCTTCTGCTTCTGGATGAACACACAGCAGCACTTGATCCGGGAACAGCTGAGAAGGTTCTGAACCTGACGAAGCGTATTGTGGAAGAATATCA
>OGZZ01002699.1_pt1 | contig 11080 bp, 7 predicted proteins | sample 1577021 | NCBI WGS metagenome assembly OGZZ01 (sample SAMEA3541526, study PRJEB24748) | human gut metagenome | biome: human gut; feature: human-associated habitat; material: faeces | place: China | collected 2012
TCTGCCGCACCTCGCTCGCCGTATCGGCACTTAGAATTATGCGGTATTGCCTTTACTTTTGCCCCCCGGCAGGATATACTTAAAAGCAGAACAATACGGGCAGCCAGAAGCCCGGCCAAATATAAGGATGTGTTATCATGAACCTGAAAGGCAAAACCATTGTGCTGGGCATTACCGGCGGGATTGCTGCTTATAAAATGCCCAATGTGGCCCATGCCCTGGCCAAAGCCGGCGCCAATGTGCATGTGCTGATGACCAAAAACGCCACGGAGTTTATCACCCCGTTGGTGTTTGAAACCCTGACCAACAACCGCTGCATTGTGGATACCTTTGACCGCAACTTCCAGTATGATGTGGCCCATGTTTCGCTGGCCAACGCGGCGGATTTGATGCTGATCGCCCCGGCAACCGCAAATGTGATCGCCAAGCTGGCCCACGGCCTGGCGGATGACATGCTGACCACCGTTACCCTGGCGGCCCGCTGCCCCAAGCTGGTGGCCCCCGCCATGAACACCCATATGCTGGAAAACCCCATCACCCAGGATAACCTGAAAACACTGGAACATTACGGTTTCACCGTCATTCCCTCCGGTTCCGGCCTGTTGGCCTGCGGCGATACGGGCTCCGGCCGCCTGCCCGATGAGGGCGTTCTGGTGGACTATGTGGCACGGGAGCTGGAACACGAAAAAGACATGCAGGGCATGAAAGTGGTGGTTTCCGCTGGCGGCACCCGCGAACCGATGGACCCGGTGCGCTACCTGACAAACCATTCCACCGGCAAAATGGGCTATGCCGTGGCCCGCGCCTGTATGCTGCGCGGCGCGGATGTGACGCTGCTGACATCTTCCGACTTGCCGCCGGTTCCGTTTGTCAAAATGGTGCCTTTTGCCACCGCGGCAGAACTGTTTGAAGCTGTCAAGGCCAACGCCATGGATGCGGATGCCCTGGTGATGGCCGCCGCTGTGGCGGACTACCGCCCGGCCCAGGTGGCGCAGGATAAGATCAAAAAGCACGATGGTGAACTTTCAATTGAGCTGGAACGCACGGATGACATTCTGGGCTGGGTCGGCGAGCACAAGCCGGAGCAGTTGTTTGTCTGCGGCTTTTCGATGGAAACGAAAGATCTGATCGAAAATTCTACTGCCAAGCTGCACAAGAAAAACATGGATATGATTGTGGCCAACAATGTCAAGGTGCCCGGCGCCGGTTTTGGCGTGGATACCAACGTTGTAACCCTGATTACCGAAAGCGTTTCCACCGCGCTGCCGCTGCAAAGCAAGGATGATGTTGCCATGCACATTGCGGACGTCATTGTGGAAGCAAAGCGGAGAAAACAGAAAAAGTAAGGCTGCCCCCCGCAAAAGAAACGAAGCAGCAAAAGAATAAGCTGATTTGGCACCCCTGCAACCGCGCAGGGGTGCTTTTGCATGTGCACACAATTTTCACATCCTGGCAAAAAAACGACGCACAATTTTCACAAATAGGCAGTATACTTCTGGATAGTTCAGGGGTACGCCTGCCCTGCGGCGGGCGGCCCCCAAGAAAAGGGGAGTGCATCCATTGATCGAAGTCAAGCATTTGACCAAGCGTTACGGAAAACACACCGCGGTCGATGATATCAGCTTCACTGTGCAGGACGGCTGTATTTACGGCCTGCTGGGGCCCAACGGCGCCGGCAAATCCACCACAATGAACATGATCACCGGGTATCTTGCGCCCACGGGCGGCACCGTTGCCATTGACGGCCATGATGTTCAGGAAGAGCCCAAGGAGGCCAAAGCCTGCATCGGCTACCTGCCGGAAATTCCGCCGCTGTATACCGATATGACCGTGCAGGAATACCTGCTGTTTGTCAGCGAGCTGAAAGGCAAAAAGAAAAAAGCGGACCGCGTGCAGGATGTAGCGCAGGCCGTGCAGCGCGCTGGGCTGCAGGAGATGGAAAAGCGGCTGATCCGCAACCTTTCCAAAGGCTACCGCCAGCGCGTTGGCATTGCCGCTGCGCTGCTGGGTAGCCCCAAGGTGATCATTCTGGACGAACCCACCGTTGGCCTAGACCCCGCCCAGATGATCGAGATCCGCAACCTCATCCATGACCTGGGAGAGACCCACACCGTCATCCTTTCCAGCCATATCCTGAGCGAAGTGCAGACGATCTGTGACCGCGTGCTGATTATTGCGCACGGTAAAGTGGCCGCCCAGGGCACGCCGGAAGAGCTGGCCGCCCAGCTGGCTGCCCGCGGCATGATTGCCGCCACGGCACTTGGCACCAAAGAACAGATTCTGGCCGCTGCCGCCAAGGTGGAGGGCCTGACCGACCTGCGCGTGACCGCAGAAAAGGGCGATGAAGTCAGCTTTACCGCCACCAGCACCGCCGGTGCAGACCTGCGCGCGGCCCTGTCCAAGGCGCTGGCCGAAGCTGGCTGCCCGGTTGTGTCCCTGACAAGCGATACGATGAGTTTGGAGGATATCTTCCTACAGATCACCGAGACTGCACCGGAGGAAGCCCAGCCGGAAGAAACCGAAGAACCGGCTCCGGAAGCGGCTGCCGCACAGCCGGAACAGTCTGCTGAGCCTGCCGAACCGCAGGCCCCGGCAGATGATACTCCGGAACAACCGGAAGCCGAAAACGACCAAAAGGAGGAAGAGTGAGCCATGTTTGCCATTTTTAAGCGGGAACTGCGCAGCTATTTCACCAGCCTGGTCGGCTATGTTGTCATTGGTGTTATGCTGGCGTTTATCGGGTTATATTACTCCGCCAACTGCCTGGTGTATGGCACGTCGGATTTTTCAACCGTTTTGTATTCTACCACGCTGGTCATGCTGTTTTTGCTGCCGGCGCTGACCATGCGCAGCTTTGCGGATGAACGCCGCAATAAAACCGACCAGCTGCTGCTCACCAGCCCGGTGGGTATTCCTTCTATCGTGATGGGTAAGTACTTTGCCCAGCTGGCGGTGTTTGCCGTGCCCATGGCGGCAGCGGCCATCATGCCGCTGGTGCTCACGGCCTTTGGCACCATCTCCCTTACCAGCGCTTACGCCACCTGGCTGGCGTACTTTTTGATGGGCGCTGCCTGCATTGCCATCGGCACCTTTGTCTCCGCCCTGACGGAAAACCAGATCATTGCGTACCTGGCTACTTTTGGTGCGCTGCTGATCTGCTACCTGATGAACGGCATCAAGAGCCTGTTCACCAGCGGCAACACGCTGGCATTCATCGTGTTCTGCGTGGTGCTGGCGGTTGTGGCTCTGCTGGTCGGCCTGGCCTGCAAAAATGTCACGGTGGGCAGCGCGGTGTTCTGCGGCGGTGCCGTGGTGCTGGTGCTGCTGTTTAAGCTGCGCCCGGCCTGGCTGCTGACCGGCTTTAACAGCGTGCTTGGCGCGCTGGCACTGTTCCAGCCGTTTACGGATTTTGTGGGCGGCCTGTTCAGCGTGACCGGCATTGTGTATTATCTATCGGTGGCGGGACTGTTCCTCTTCCTGACGGGTCAGGCACTGGAACGCCGCCGCTGGAATTAAAGAGGGGGGTCCGACGATGAACTTTAAGAAAAAGAACGCGGCCAATGCCCCTGCCCCTAACCAGGCACAGCAGGCAGCGCGCCGCCGCAGCCTGCGCAGCGGTGCTTACGCCAGCGTGCTGGCCGTTGTGGTGCTGGTGCTGGTAATTCTGCTCAACCTTGTGGTGGGCGCGATGCCCACCAAGTTTACCCAGTTTGATATTTCCACCGGCAAAATGTTCACCCTGAGCGATACCACCAAAACCATGCTGCAGGAACTGAACACCGATGTGACCGCCTATTACCTGGCGGAAACCGGCAACGAGGATTCCAACATTACGCGAATTCTGGACCGCTATGCGGGCGAAAGCAACCATTTTACCTGGCAGCAGCGCGACCCTGCGCTGTACCCCACCTTTGCACAGCAGTATGACGCGCAGAACGCAAGCTCCTCCAGCGTGATCCTTGTATGCGGGGATAACCACACCGTGGTGGACTACAATGATATGTATACGGCGGATTATTCCAGCTATTATACCACCGGCAGTTACACAATGAGCTTCTCCGCTGAGAACGCGCTGTCCTCCGGCATTGCCAAGGTCACGCGGGAGAACAGCTATGTGCTGTACCAGCTGACCGGCCACGGCGAATCCAGCCTGGAAAGCGATTTTACCGAAACGCTGGATAATTCCGGCGTTACCGTGCAGGACCTGAACCTGCTGACCACCGATACAGTGCCCGAAGATGCCGCAGCCCTGCTGATCAACGACCCGCAGGCGGACCTTTCCACCCTGGATGCCGCTGCCATCAAGACCTATCTGGAAAACGGCGGCAACCTGTTTGTGACCACTGATCTGACAGTGGATACCTCCAATTTGGATGCCCTGCTGGCAGAGTACGGCATGACCCGCCAGGAAGGCCTTGTGATTGAAAATGACAGCAACTATTACGCTTACCGCTACCCGCAGACCTACCTGCTGCCGAGCCTGAGCTCCAACGATATCACCGCGGGCATAACTGACGGAATGCATGTTTTTACCCCCGTGGCACAGGGTATTGTGAAAGGCGACAGCACCGATGACCTGACCCTGACCACCCTGCTGAGCACCAGCAGCACGGCATACTCCATGCAGGATTACGCCGAGGCTACCACCGCCGAGCAGGGGGCAAATGATCCCAACGGCCCCTTTAACATTGCCGTTGCCGCCAGCAACAGCGCTACCGGCACCAAAGTGGTTTGGGTGAACTGCCCCAACATGCTGAACAGCCAGATGAACAGCGCGGTTTCCGGTGGCAATGCCCAGCTGTTGACCAGCGCCGTGAACTGGATGACCGGCGAAGAAAACGGTGTGGTGATTGACAGCAAGAGTATGAGCGCCGAAACCTTGACGGTACCTGCCAAGGCCACCATGCTGCTTGGCCTGCTGTTTACCATCGTGGTGCCGCTGGCCTTTATCGTGGTCGGTATTGCCATCACTTTGGTGCGCCGCCGCCGTTGATATTTCCAGTGCCGCAGAAACCTTAGGAGATAACAGCCAATGAACACAAAGAAAATGTTGCCCCTTTTTGTGCTGGTTCCCGTGGTGGTTGTGCTGGGCGTTGCCCTTGGCGTGCTGAACCATGCAGACACCGAGGAAGAGGATACCAGCATTGCACTGTGCAGCCTGGATGCTGACAGTGTGACCGCGATTGCCTACAAAGACGCCAGCGATGGCGCAACGTTGGAATCCGCCCTGACCAAAACGGATGATACCTGGACACTGGATTCTGACCCCGCGCTGCCCCTTGACCAGAGTAAGGCCCAAGGCGTTGCCGACAGCATGACCGCTCTGACCGCGCTGCGCGAACTGAGCGATGACGCCGACGTTGCCAGCATGGGCTTTGATACCCCGACTTATGAGCTGAGCCTGAAAACGGCAGATACCGAATGGACGCTGATCGTTGGCAGCAAGAACTCCATCACAAACAACTGGTATGCCCGCCTGAGCACAGACGGCCCGGTGTATACGCTGGACAATTCGGCCCTGAGCGGCATCTGCAAAACCGCAAAGCAGCTGTATGCCGCCCAGAGCATTACGGACATAGATGTGGACGATGTGACCAAGATGGTGGTGCAGACCGCCAACGGCGGAACCCTGAGTTTTGCCCAGAATGACAGCACCTGGACGCTGACGGATGATGCGGAGTATAACCTGAATCAGGATATCGTCAAAAAGATGGCGAGCACCATCTGCGATCTGAAAACCAAGTGGAGTGTGACCGAACCGCAGGCCGATGCCGTGTATGGTCTGGATACCCCCAATGCCATCGTTACCCTGATCGCATCGGACGGCACCAGCATCCAGTGCAGCTTTGGTGGCAACGACGCCGAGGACGCCGAGGACGATACCCTGTGCTACCTGCGCAGCTCCGGCGCAGCAGGCGTTGTGTATGAAGTGAGCACTGACGCCCTGAACGCCTTTGCCTATGACAAGGCAGCGCTGGAAGCCGAGGAGGAAGCCACCCCCGAAACCGCCGATGTTGCCGCCGAAGACCCGGTTGGCAATGACAATACCGTTGATGATGAATAATCGGTCCGGCAGCAAAGTCTGAACCAATGCAAAGCCCCCGGCACGGTGCCAAACCACTGTGCCGAGGGCTTTTTGCAGAGTAATGCGGGATTTTACCACTTGATTCCTGTAAATTCCGTTCCATTTTGCCGCGAGGCATGGTATAATCAAAATACAATAAAACACGCCGCAAGGCCAGCATATGCAGCAGGGCGCGTTGTGCGGGGAAAATGGCATTTCCCTATAGTGACCGCAGGGGCGCACATTGTGCTTAAGGCAAAGATATTTCCCAGTGAAAATATGGATAGGGAAAATGCCTTTTATGTAACAATTTGGATGACTTCTTCGTTTATCTTATTAGAGGATACACCCTAGACAAACAGCAGGGGGCGGTAAGCATGAAAAAAAGATTCGCGGCATTTGTGTCAACCGTTTTGGCGGCAGTCTTGTGCGCCTGTTCTGCTGCCCCAAAAGATGTACTCCCCAATAAGGCGACCCAGCCGACCGAAGCACCGACACAGCAAGCCCAAACCACGCAGGCAGCACCCACGGAACAGCCCACCCCGGAGCCGGACCCCGTGCAGCAGCTGCTGGAGGAGATGACGCTGGAACAAAAGGTGGGGCAGCTCTTTCTTGTTCGACCCGATTCCCTGGACTTGAGCCAAACGCAGGACCAGATCAACGATGCCAAGGCGGACGGCGTGACCGAACTGACGGATGCCATGCGCCAGACTTTGGCGGAGTACCCGGTGGGCGGCGTGGTGATCTTTGGCAAAAATCTGGAAAGCCCGCAGCAGATCACCCAATTCCTGGACGATTTGCAGCAGGCGAGCGATACGCCGCTCTTTACTGCCATTGATGAGGAGGGCGGCCTGGTGGCGCGCCTTGCCAACAATGCCGCGTTTGACCTGCCCCAATACGAAAGCGCTGCGGCGGTGGGAACATCCGGTAACCCGGAAGATGCCCGCGCCATGGGCCGCACCATTGGCGGCTACTTAAAAGAATACGGCTTTAACCTGGATTTTGCCCCTGTGGCCGATGTGAACACCAACCCCGATAACCCGGTCATCGGTACCCGCGCGTTCAGCAGTGAACCGCAGACCGCCGCCGACCTTGTGGGCGGGGCGTGCGCCGGGTTTGCCGATGCGGGCATTGCCTGCACCCTCAAGCATTTCCCCGGCCATGGCGATACCAGCGAGGATACCCACGTTGGCACCGTAACGCTGAACAAAACGCTGGATGACCTGCGCAGCTGTGAGCTGGTGCCCTTTGCCCAAAATGTGAACAATGCTCCGCTGATTATGGCGGCCCACATTACCGTGCCGCAGGTAACAGGGGACGATACCCCGGCCTCCCTTTCCAGCGTCATGCTGACCGATCTTTTGCGCGGGGAGTTGGGCTATCAGGGCTTGATCGTGACGGATTCGCTGGCGATGCAGGCCATCACCGATGTGTATACCCCCGGTCAGGCGGCGGTCAAGGCGCTGCAGGCCGGTGCAGACCTGCTGCTGATGCCCAACGGCCTTGCCGATGCCTATACCGCCGTGCTGGAAGCTGTGCAGGATGGTACCATCCCCCAGCAGAGACTGGACGAAAGCGTGCAGCGCATTTTGCAGTGCAAATACCAATACGGCATCCTGACGCAGTAACGCGGTGCCGTTTATAAGGAGAATGAAAATGCCCAAGTATACAGTAGACGGTTCGTTTTTTGTGCAGCAGCTTTCCGGCATCCAGCGCTATGCGCGGGAAATACTCGCTGCCATGGACCCCATGCTGGAACCCGGCGAGCTGGAAGTGGCGGTTCCGCCGGATTGTATCGTTCCCGAATACCGCAATATCAAGGTGGTCACCCTGCCGCAGTCCAGCGGCATTTTGGGCTGGCAGCGGGTGTATGGCCGATATCTGGCACAAAGCGGGCGCTGCTGGCTGGGCATGTGCAACGTTATTCCCATGTTCCACCGTGGGAACGAGGGCATTGCCGTGGTGCATGATGTGTGCTATAAAGCACGCCCGGATTTTTATACCGACCTGCGCGGCCGCACCAGCGCTGTCTGGCACTGCATGCAGTATGCGGCCATTGCCAAAAAAGCCAGAAAAATCGTGACGGTCTCGGAATTTTCCAAAAGCGAGATCGTGAAATATTACCATGTGAACCCCGAAAAGATCACCGTGGTGTATAACGCCTGGCAGCATATGCAGCGCGTGCGCCCTGACCCCATGCTGTTTGGTGAGTACAGCAAGTGGCCGCAGCTGAAAAAGGGCGAGTATTATTTCTCAATGTCCAACCTACTTAAAAATAAGAACTTTCCCTGGGTGCTGCGCGCTGCGCAGAGCAAACCCCAGGTTATGTTTGCAATTGCGGGCGGCGGCAGCCTTGCCAAAGAGGCCGCTGCCCTGGGGTTGGACCACTTGAACAACGTGATGTACCTTGGCTATGTGACGGACGGCGAAGCCAAAAGCCTGATGGAAAACTGCAAGGCGTTTTTGTTTCCCACGCTGTATGAGGGGTTCGGCATCCCCCCGCTGGAAGCCATTGCCTGCGGTGCTCCACGCGTGATGGTGAGCAATACCCCCTGCATGCGGGAAATTTACGGCTCCCACGCTGATTACATTGACCTTTCCACCAACCACGGCAGTGTGGACCATGTAACCCCCGGCCGGGATGCCGCCGCCGTACTGCAAAAATACTCGTGGGAAGGCAGCGCCCGCCGCATGCTGGAGGTGCTGCGCGAGCCATGACCGTAACGATACCGGGTGATTTCGATCTGCAAAAAATAGCCGCCAGCGGCCAGGCGTTCCGCATTGCGCAAACGCCGCAGGGCTGGCGGTTTTTGGCCGGGGATAAGCTTTTGTACCTGCAGCCCGGCAGCGGTGATACGTATACAGCTAGCTGTACCCCGGAAGAATGGCAGGGCTTTTGGCACCGCTATTTTGATTTGAACCGCAATTATGCGGCCATCCGCGCCGCGGTGCCCAAACAGGATGCCTACCTTTGCGCAGCGGCCCGGGCCGGGGCGGGCATCCGCATTCTGCGCCAGGACGCCTGGGAGATGCTGGTTACCTTTATCATCAGCCAGCGCAAAAATATCCCGGCCATTCAGGCTTGCGTGGAAACGCTGTGTACCCGGTACGGTGCGCCGCTACTGCAGCCGGGCGGGAATGTGCTGTATGCGTTCCCAACGGCGCAGGCGCTCGCCGCGGCAGGGGAGCAGGCATTGCGGGACTGCGCGCTGGGCTACCGCGCCCCGTATGTTCTGGCTGCCGCCCAGGCAGTTGCAGCGGGAGCGCTGGACCTTGCCGCGCTGGAAACCCTGCCCGATGCCCGGCTGCTGGAAGCTTTGATGCAGCAGCACGGCGTGGGCATCAAGGTGGCCAACTGCGTAGCCCTGTTTGCCTATGGCCGCATGGAGTGTGCCCCCGTGGATGTGTGGATTCAGCGTGTGATCGACCAGCATTACGCCGGGCAGAACCCATTCCCAGCCTATGGCAACGCCGGAATTTTGCAGCAGTGGATGTTCTATTTCGCCCGTTCCGAAAAGGAACGAGTCAAATAGAAAGAATAATGAAAAAAGAATAAAGAATAATGCAGGTGGACCGCGTTGCTGGCACAACGCTCAAAAATGTTAGAGTTCTGTCAAATATAGAACACTAATATTTCTGAGCCGTGCGCAGCACTGCGGTCCACCTGCATTTTTAATTATTCTTTATTACTTATTCATTTGGCAAATATTCATTTGCCTACCGCCCTGTCCATTCTCCGGTATTGCAGCGCTTCCATCAGCTCTGCGGCGCCGATCTGTTCCACACCGTTCATGTCGGCAATGGTGCGGGCAACGCGCAGGATGCGGTCATAGGCGCGGGCGCTGTAGCCCATGCGTTCAAACGCACCGCGCAGCAGCTTTTCGGCGGCTGGGGCAAGCGGACAGTAGCGCCGCAGCATGCCGCTGGGCAGCTGGGCGTTGCAGGTAAAGCCAAGGCCTTGGTAGCGTTGGGCCTGCATGGCGCGTACCGCGGCCACCCGCGTGCGGATGTCCGCGCTCGGCTCGCCGCCGGTTTTGGCGGCAAGGGCGTCGTACTCCACGGGGCGGGCCTCCACATGCAGGTCAATGCGGTCCAGCAGCGGGCCGGAAATCCGCTGCCGGTAGCGCTCGATCGCACTGGGCGTGCAGCTGCATTCCCGCACGCCGGAACCATAATACCCGCACTTGCAGGGGTTCATGGCGGCAACCAGCATAAAACGGCAGGGGTAGGTGGCGGTGCCGTGTACCCGGCTCACGGAGATGCACCCGTCCTCGATTGGCTGGCGCAGCACCTCCAGCGCTTCGCGGCTGAACTCTGGCAGCTCGTCCAAAAACAGTACGCCGTTGTGGGCCAGGCTCACCTCGCCGGGGCGGGGCACTGTGCCGCCGCCCGCAATGGCGGCGGCGCTGACACTGTGGTGGGGGCTGCGGAACGGTCGCTGCTGCAATAATCCGGTCCCGGCCTGCACCAGCCCGGCAACGGAATAAATCGCGGTGGTTTCCAGCGCTTCCTCATAACTGAGCGGCGGCAGGATGCCCGGCAGGCGCTTGGCCAGCATGGATTTGCCGGTACCCGGGGCACCCATCAGCAGCACGTTGTGGCCCCCGGCCGCAGCGATGACCATGGCCCGGCGGGCCAGTGCCTGCCCCATCACGTCGGCAAAATCCGGCACCTGTGCCCAGGCCTCGGCGGGGTCAAAGGGAACGGCTGCCGCAGCGGTCAGCGGCCGGATGCCGCGCAGGGCGTCCACCACCTCCCGGGCGGTGTGGGCCGGGTAGACGGCCATGCTGTCGGCACAGGCCTCGGCTGCTTCGGCGGCATTCTCGGCAGGTACATACAGGGCGTGGGTGCCATTTTCTGCTGCAGCCAGTGCCATGGGCAGCACGCCGGATACCGGGCGCAGGGTGCCGTCCAGCGCCAGTTCCCCCAGAAAGGCGGCGTCCTCCGGCACATCCTCCAGCTGGCCGCTGGCCGTGAGCACGGCCAGCAGCAGGGGCAAATCGTACACCGGGCCGG
>OGZZ01002700.1_pt1 | contig 11076 bp, 8 predicted proteins | sample 1577021 | NCBI WGS metagenome assembly OGZZ01 (sample SAMEA3541526, study PRJEB24748) | human gut metagenome | biome: human gut; feature: human-associated habitat; material: faeces | place: China | collected 2012
TTCGCCTCCGGAGCGCTGAAAATACTCAGTGAGCTGCAGGTCTCATCAGTAAAAGGATTTTCCTTCTCCTTTTCCTTCATCTCTCCTTTATTTCCACTTAAGCTGTTTAAATACGCTCTTGATACTTCACGGACAGTTCCACAGCCTCTGACAACTCCTTTTTCTAACCACAAAGCATTGTCACAGATTTTTCGAACCGATTCCATCGAATGAGATACGTACAGAAGTGTCGTTCCTTCTTCTCGCATCTTTTTCATTCTTTTCTCACATTTTCGCTGAAACGCATAATCGCCAACCGCAAGAACCTCATCACAAATCAAAATATCCGGCTTAACCACCGTCGCGATCGCAAATCCAAGTCTTGCTGCCATACCGGAAGAATAATTCTTAATCGGCATATCTAAAAAATTTTCCAGCTCCGCAAATTCTACTATTTCATCAAAATGCTCTTTCATAAACTGTTCGTCATGCCCTAAAACAGCTCCATTTAAGTAAATATTTTCCCTGGCTGTCAAATCACCATCAAAACCGGCGCCCAATTCAATTAAAGGAGCAATCGTTCCGTTTACCGTTACTGTTCCTTTATATGGTTTTAAAATTCCGCAGATCACCTTTAACAACGTCGATTTTCCAGAGCCATTGATTCCTATGATTCCCCAGGACTCACCTTTTTTTACACTGAATGATACGTTTTTTAATGCAAGGAACTCCTCAAACATTAATTCTCGCTTTACAAGCTTAATAAAATATTCTTTCAGATTATCTATCTTTTCAGAAGCCATATTAAATCTGGCTGTTACATTCTTTACTTCAACTGCTATTTCATTTTTTTCATTCTGTTTCATTTTTTCCTCGTCTAAATATATAAAATAAATTTATCCTGTGTTTTAGAAAAAACAATGCTTCCGACAACCAGCGATATAAGTGCTACCGTAAATCCGTAAAGAATCCACTTAATATCAGGGAATACTCCTTTTAAAACAATGGTCCGGAATTGTACTACATATGAATACATTGGATTAAATATTTTAATTAAATGCTGTACTTGTTCTGGAAGCTGCTCAATTGGATAAAAAATTGGTGTAAGATAATTCCACGCTGTTAAGACTGCTGCATAGATATGCTGAATATCTCGGAAGAAGACACATCCCTGCGCCAATAGCAATCCAAGTCCAATACTAAATATATAAATTTGTATCAGCACAACCGGAATCCAAAACATATAAAAATTAAATTTCACACCGCACACAATAAATACAATCAACATAGCTCCAAGAGAAAATAAAGTATTTACGAAACTGCTTGTTATTTTGGATATTGCAAATATATATTTAGGTACATATGTCTTTTTTAGCAATGCACTATTTCCTATAATTGACCACATGGCCTGACTGGTTGCATCTGACATAAAACTAAACAATGTAGAACCAATAATCAAATATACCGGATAGTTTTCAATATTAAAGCGAAACATTTGTCGAAACACAATTACCATAATAATCATGATCATTAATGGATTCAGAATGCTCCATATATATCCCAGAAAACTTCTCCGGTATTTCAATTTAATATCTTTTATTACCAACTGCTTCATGAGTGGTTTATATTTTTTAAATAATTCTATTTGCTTCTTTCCCATTCTCAATTCTCCTAATGGATACTAACCTCTATTTGTTAATATTTTTTCAATCCAGAGCTTTCCATTTTTTAATATTTCGTATTTTGTCTTATATTCTTTTTGAGTTTTTCCATATTGAACCATCAGAATCCGCCAAGTATTTATGCAATACATAGCTGCTTTGAAAAGCTGTCTTTCTTCCCGGACTGCCACTCTCTTCTTTTTTGCCCCAGTATCCCGCAATTCAATCCGCTTCTTTCGGAAAATCGAAAACGGTGCATCATACGGACGTAAGATACCTACTTCTTTATCTGCTGGCAGGAACCAGCCGTTGAAAGTTATCTTTTTCCAAAACTGTTTTTTATTCCGATCCGGGTTATAGCACCTCTGTAATTCTTTTAGGGTTGGCTGCTCTTCCAATTCCATCGGCTCTGTATCCGGAAGATGCTTTCTCAACTGATTGTTCAACCGCTCTGCGTCTGTCCCCATCAGCCATTCTGGACCTTTCATGAAATCTATCATTCCCCGCCAGGAGAAATAGGCTTCTTCATAACGCATCTTTAAAACAGCTGTTATGATAAATTTAGAGATCCATTTCCACATCTGAATTCGTGACATATCCGGTTCATGCAGTGCTGCAAATATCAGGTTATTCCGCACATCGTAATATGCGTTGGTTCCCAGAAAATTCACTTCAAACCCTTTATGCCAGACATTGAATCCATTTAAGAAAACAATGCCTGTCTCTCTGTTTCGAATCTCATATTCGATATCATCCCGGTGAATAAACAGCGGAAGCGGCAAATTATCTTTTCGAACTGTATTCAGGGAATAGCAGCAACACCACCAACCGGAATACATCCGATACTCATCCTGCGGTGTCTCAATCAATGGCTTCCGGCAGTTCTGAAAGCTACGCATATCTGTCATAACAAGACGGTTAGTCACATTGAATCCTTCAAACCACTCTCCCATTGCCTGACAAATATATGGATAATCTTCCCGAAGCAGCGTACCTCCCAAGCGGATATCCTCCCACTCATCCTTCCGCATCCCCAGGAACCCATACGCCCGCACAAAAAGCTCCGGATCCATGATGGCATCATCATCCATCAGCTGTACATGCGTTAATCCGAGACGTTCTTTTTCCTCGATCGCCTCAATCATGCCTCTGGTAAAACCACCCGCGCCACCGACGTTACGGTTTGGTATGATTCGAACGGTTTCTGGATATCTGGCTGCCAGGCGGCTGATTTCTTCATGTTCCGAAAGCGTTCTTCCGTTGTCTACCAGCCAATAGCAGAGTTTTAAAGAAGCATTTTCCGGTCGTTCCAGAAATTGCAGGATACTTTTCAGATTTCGGAGGACATATGGCTCTCTCTTAAACGTGCAAACTACCGCTGCGATCCGCACCTGTTTTTCATTCCGACAAGTTCCCTCATACCAGCCTTTTATATGATTTGATATATCAAAACCGATATTTTTCTTTGTATCCTTTATCGTTTTGGCAGCTGCATTTTCTGCTGATTCTGTCTCCGCGTCTTTCACGTTCTCCGATTCTGTCTCTTTCCCGGCACCTATCTTTTTCACCGAAAACCAGAAAACTCCTTTTTCCGTCTCCGGATATGGGAACTCCAGATCCAGAGTTTCTTTCCCCCCCGTCAGCATCTTTTCCTGAATGACATTCTCATCCAACATCAGACGAATTGCCTGACAGCCATTCAATTCCAGGTGCAGCGTCAAACTTTCCTGGTTTGTGTACTTCTTTCTTTTTTCGATATAGAAAAGGTTGAAATATCCATTGAAATCGACCCATTCTCCATTTCGATGGAAATACAGTTCTTCTTCCCTGCAGATATCTGCTTCCGGAAATCGTATATTTTGTAGACGCATCCGCTGTGTCTCCTTTTCAGTCCTTTTAGGAACTGCCGTTCCTCATTCCATGTTTTGGGATTATATAGTTTCTAATCTGTCTTTATATCTCTGACGGATCTATCTTCATTTTTAGAACTTCCTTCTGCTACGCCCAAGCGCCCACACCGCCGCCCGGTACAGCCCATACCGGCTTACCCGCAGCAGCTTCACCGCCTTATTTCGGTTCGCATGGTAAATCTCCGGATAGTCCCGAAGTAATTCATCTTCAAACTGCACCAATGCATGCTTTACTTCCTTGCCTGCCGGAAGGCTCAGAAGTATCTTCACTCTCCCAGCTGCCACCCTGGCGATTCCATTTTCAAGATACTGTAGCTTTTCCTGACTGCATGGAAGCTTCTTTCCGTCTTTTCCGGTAAGTGTTCCACCCTGATACAGACGATAAAATGACAGCAGGGATTCCATCACCCGGTCATAATTTTCCTTATTCCTGATCATCTTCTCCGGGCTGACACTCTGTCCTTCCCGGCCGATCCGGTACTGATAGACAAAGTCCGGGATAAAGGATACGGTCTTGACCCACGGAATCGGATACAGGATGTATTCGGCATCAACGTAATAGCAGTGTTCATCGATGGAAAGCGGCATCTGCCGCAGAATCTCCGTCCTCCAGGTAATTCCATGCATTTTCATATAAATCTGATCCGCGATTCCATCGAATTCATAGGAAATCCCATATTTCACCCCTGAAAATGGTTCTGGAATTTCTGCTTTTTTCGGAAAGGAGCTTTCCTCTCCGCTTCCGTTGTCAAATCGCCAGTAGAAACCGCTGACCAGCACATCATCCCGACAGTTTTTCAGCGCAGCAATCAGATGATCCAATGCCTCCGGATCCACCCAGTCATCGGCATCGACTACTTTCATATACCGCCCCAATGCATTCTGGATGCCGCAGTTGATCCCAGATCCATGACCGCCATTTTCTTTATGAATGACACGGACAACGGTCGGATAGCGCTCCGCATATTGATCGGCAATCGCACCGGTTTGATCCCTTGATCCATCGTCTATAATCAATATTTCCATGTATTCGGACCAATCCATACCTGGTTGAAAATCAGGCATTCTTGCTGATACGGTTTGAATGTTTGATTCCGTTTCATTTCCTGTCCAGCTCTGATTTTTCTTTTTCAAATCCTGGTCTTTGCATCCTGCGCACAGTGAATCCAGGGTATATGTGATATATTTTTCCGCGTTATACGCCGGGATGACGACTGTCAGAAGCTTTTCCATTGTCTGCGACTCCTTCCGTACTCTCTTTGAGCATCATGATCTTCGGTGTCATCAGGATGAGCTTCAGGTCGAGAAGCAGAGAGTAATTTCGTATGTAAGTCAAATCCAGTTTCAGTTTGTCATAGGACGTTGTATTGTATTTTCCATAGACCTGCGCATATCCGGTCAGTCCGGCTTTCATCTTTAAGCGGTAGCAGAATTCCGGGATTTCTTTCTCGATCTCCGCCGCCAGCTCCGGGCGTTCCGGACGCGGTCCTACGATCGACATCTCACCTTTCCAGATATTGAAAAGCTGCGGCAGCTCGTCCATACGGGTTGCCCGGAGGAATCGTCCTACCGGAAGAATGCGCGGATCCTTCTCCCCGGCTTTTACCGGTCCGCTCTTCTTTTCCGCATCCACGATCATGGTACGGAATTTGTAAATACGGAACACCTTTCCATCCAGTGTCAGACGCTCCTGGGTATAAAATACCGGGCCCTTATCCGTATTCCAGATTAAAAACGCTATGATCAGGAAAAACGGACTTGTCACCAGCAGCATGAATCCGGCAATCACCAGATCCTCCAGCCGTTTTACCACTGCCTGATCCCAGGCCAGGCCGCCGTCATTGCGGGAAAGATAAAGAGGGGAATCAAAAATATTCAGCTCTACGGATGTTCTCAGCAGAATATCGCTGACCTTCGGCACCGTGTAGCTTCGGATATTTCTGGCGTAGCAAAGCTTCATAAGCTGATTTCTGGCCCTTGCCGGGATATCGCCGATGATGACTCCGTCATAATCTTCTGCCTGCTTTACGATACGCTCCAGGCCCATGTCAATGGATACGTTTTCCGCAATTTCGTATTTGTCATCGCGGGTGTCGATCCGGTTGATCAGATGAAACATCGGCATCTTCCCGTACACCAGCAAAAGCCGTCTTTTCGGGAAAAGTGCTCCATACAGCTTTTTAAACACCAGCGCCCAGACCAGCACCACAGCCAGATCTACAATTGTCATCAGTAGCAATGCTGTAGGATTGTGCATTTTTTTATCAAACAGCACGACCTGTACATAGGAAAAGGCATTCACACCCACAATGGAGATCATGTGAGAATAGACCAGTGCCCAGTATTTGTAAATTCCAACCTTCAGACCTCCGTACAGCCGGTGCAGGACCAGTGACAGAACCAGATATTCCCCGGCAATCAGCCAGTTTCCGCGCCTCCAGAAGGCTACTGTCATATTTTTATTGTAATAATTCATCCACACATAATAGTAGATAGCAAGTTCCAGAAGCACGATGACCGCGGATCCGGCGAATTTTACCAGACGCTTGTACTGCTCAAAACTGCGATTTATCTTTTTATCGTTCATTACTTTCGTGATTCCTTAATTTCTTGTCATAAATCATTTTCCGGATATGATTCGGCATCAGGCTGACTGCAATTCTGGACAGCAGAACAAAACTATACTGCACAAAATTCAGCATTCCCCGCCGATACATTTCTGTCCAGAAATGGCAAATGGGCCTTATATACGATATGCCGCCTCTGCGTCTGTGCATATCATTGACACGCATATAAAGGAGCGTGTCTGGCAGATTTGCAAACCGACATCCCGCCTGAAACATCCGCACCCAGAGATCATAATCTTCAAATAACGGGCAGGGCTGATATCCACCTGCTGTCAGTGCCTTTGACTTTCGAAACATAACGCAGGGGTGATTCATAGGATTGCGCATCTTTATATAGGATGCAACCTCTGTCTGGGTCCGGGGCACACATTTTCTGGAGACAATGCTATGCTTCGCTTCCCGCTCTGTCTGAGCCTCTCCCTGAAATTCGGCTATGGTGCCGCTCAGGACATCCGTTTCCGGATATGTCTCCAGATAGCGAAGCTGCTTTTCACAGCGGTCCGATGCAGCGATATCATCGCTGTCCATACGTGCCACCCATTCGCAGCTACACTCCGGCAGTCCTTTCGCCAGGGCTGCTCCAAGGCCGGCATTTTGCTCCAGCCTTACCGTTTTTAACAATCCCTGGAATTCTATATCTTCCAAAACGGCTTCCAGCTCTGTGGTCAAAGGACCATCACAGACCAGAACAATTTCCGAAGGCCTCCACGACTGCCCTGTCATGCTTTTGAGGGCCGCATGCAGATATTCCGGGCGTTCCTTCTTGTATACAGACATCAGCACGGAATAACGTTTATCCATCGCGGGGTTCTCCTTTCCGGATCAGTCTATGGCGCACACTTACGCAGAATTAGCCTTTGTACAGTATAACACCTATAGGCTTTTTCCGCAACTTTTGCGGTGAGAAAAGCGCTGGAAAACCTTTAAGAATCTATTAAAAATGGATATTTCTGCAGAAAAATGGAGGCACAATGCTGTGCCTCCATCCGTTATCAAAAATGTCTTTATTTTTTTCTACTGCTTGCCACACCTACACTCATAAGCACCCACATCACCGGCGTTGTGATTGGAAGGTTCAAGTTAACCAAAGCCTGAGCACAGTAACAGATCACCGCAAACAGGCAGCCGATCACGCAGGCACTCTCAGCGGACATACCTGCTGCTCCGGTCATTTTCGGAATCTGAATATTTTGACTAAGCCAGTATTTTGCCATCTTCCAGCCATTTCCAAACAGGAAGCACAGATATGCTGCCAGTCCAATCGGTCCGATTGTCAGAAGAAACTGCAGATACTCATTATGTGCAGTATCAAATACCAGACCTGTTGTACCTACCATATCCTTCATAAAGGACTGGGTTGTCATGATTCCAAAGGTATCCGGTCCAAAACCAAACAGCTTATGCATAAACGGAAATGCTGCATACAGTTCCAGTGACTTGCGCCAGATGTATCCGCGCTTGGTTCCCCAGTTATCATTAAAGACCAGATAATTGTCGAGACTTCCATAGCGTGAGCCATGACCGAGCGCATTTGCATCAATCAGCATGATAACAAGCACGATTGCCCCCAGAAGGATCAAGCCAAGCCAGATCCGAATCAGTGTAACTTTGGATTTTTCTTTCTGTTCCTGTGTTTTTCCGGCGAGCAATGCGGCTACATCTGCCTTTTCCTGCTTGCGGAAGTAAAGCGCAACCGCTGCTGCCAGACACCACAATAACACCACAATGGCAAGAAGTCCGGGAAGATTAACCAGGATCTGGAATAAGCTGTCCAGGCCGATCACCATATCCGCATAGGCCTGATTAATAAAATCAATGCACTGAATCACGGTTGCAAACGTTGCTGCCATAACCAGATACCGGACCACGCCCTTTCTGCTGCGAAATACCAGCAGTGGAAGCAGCGCAAACAGGGCACCCAGGGCCAGATAAGCATTGTCACTGCAGCCCATAATGATCGCAAAAAATGAAACCACCATGCACAGATAATACCAGCATGTTTTCAGCCAGCCCTTTGCAGTTGCAAACATCGCTGCTGCCGCACCCATGACCAGTGCCACATATGCCGTATAGGTGTTAATATTGCCAATAGTGGAAGTGAAGATTGCAGATTGTTCGGGTTTTATCTTCCCTCGAAAATGCAGGATATCAAGCTGGAAGTAATCGGTAATTCCAACATAGCAGACGATAAGTCCGGCAGCAAAAAATGCCTGCATTACAAGTTTATTGCCGCGCCAGAACCTGCTTACCACAAAATACATCACAACATAGAGTGTCATAAGGAACAGACCGCTGTAGCGTCCCTCATTCCCCCAGAACGACTCGTAGAGATATTCGGACTGCAATGTAGATATAGCCGACGCCAGCCAGAAGATTAATACTGCCGTATCCGCAAACCGGAATGCCTGCTTCCAGTTCGCCGGTTTCAATGATGCAAAAAGCTTCTTCACATGTTCTCCCTGAAACTCCTTCCAATCAATCACCAGCATCACAATACTCAGAACCAAAAATACGGTCAGCATCACCAGCACACTCATGTAAAAACATTTGTATTTTGTTTCCAGTATATTGAAATAGGACTTGTCATAAATCAACGGTACCGCAATCACGGCAAATACCAGAAACACGCTGATCACTCCACTAATAATAGCAGCGCAGGTTTCCGCGAAACTATCGGTTCTATTCGTAACTATCTTTTTCTCCATAAAGTCTCCTTATCTGCTCTTTATCCATATAATATCTTTCTTTTCCCCCACCAAGTCTGCTCTGATTATAACATCTTTTTATTTTCTTGCGAAGCATTTATCAAGAACACACATAAGATTGCTGCTATTCATTCGATAATTTTTGACTAAAAGCTTGTTCACATCAACATGTTTAATCCCATTTTGTGCCTTAAATATCGCAGACTCTTTCTTTTTCTGTTTATCCTCAACGCTTCGTCCCAGATAGACACTTTCTATATCTTTGCAGAACCACACAAACTCGTAATTCATACTTCGGCAATATTGTCTTACGTCATTCAAAAATTGCTGATCGTACATATCCTTTTCATATTCATCGCAATCAAAACAAAGAATGACCTTGGACTGATTTCCTTTTCCTGCAGACTGGTACTGTTTGCTCAGGCTTCGTATATCTTTTTCCTTATTTTTATAATTGCCCTTTCCATTCATATAAACAACACTAAGTTTGATTTGCGGTTGATTCCATTGATAGAATCGTTCTATAGTATCCCTTATATAAATCCAGTCCGATTTGCATTTGCTGTTTGTTTCTACAACAAAAATGTATTGAACTCCCATTAATTATCCTCCGAACCAGAGCCAAATACTCCTATAAAATCAACGGAATCCACATTAAATGGCGACCCCTCAATCATGCCATTTCTGTATAGCCTTGAAGGGGAATAATTTCCATTCGATGTCCATGGATAAATTTTATGATCGGTAGATAAAAAATCAATCGATTTTTTATGGCGTTTCAAAACATCCATCGGTCCCACATTGTGAGTTGTAAAGCAAAGCTGCCCTTCTCCATATTCCATCAGATATTCCAACAACGCGCACAAATATACATCATGAAGATTGGAGTCAAATTCATCAAGAAAAACAATACCTCCCCGAACCATTTCCCGCAAATAGGCAAATAATTTAATGAGTTTCTTAACACCCGTACTCTCAAATTCTGCATTAATTTTATAAGATTCATATACCATAACCAAATTACAAATATAAAGAGAATGATCCTCTTTTTTGTCGATTTCAATCCTGATTAAATCTGATTTAAAAATGCGAAGGAACTGTGCCAGTTTTTCTATTGTTTGTGAAAATTTTTGGTAATTTTCTTTTCCAATATAGTTATTTGCAACTGATAATACAAAGAGATGATCACTATCCAGCGCAACAAGATGGTCCAGTAAATCATTTTTCTCCTTGGACGCTTTCACATTGCTCCAGTCACCAACTGTATTATTAAAAATATAATCGCTGTGATCATCTGATTGATCTAAATATACATGTATGCTTTTTCCAAAAATCCAAAGTGATAGAAGTTGATAGAACAAAATTGGATAATCTTTATCCGTCTCATCTTTTGCCATATCCATCAGTACCTTATCAAAAAACAATACACACATCGAATTGTCTTCCAACAGATTTGTGGTTTTATCAAGAAATCTCTTCAGGAAAGGATTCTCCGCTTCATCTATTACCGAAATAACATCTCCCTTTTGCGTTTCAAATACATTAAACATAAAATCCGATTTTCTGCACGCATTCTTGCAAGATAATTTTTCATGTGAAATAGCATATTTCCCATTGGAATTTTGAGATATTGTCACCATATAACGCATCAACACTGGTATAGAGTTTTCTTGCTTATTCAAATTAACAAGAAAATCAACAGATATAAACAATTCACCCAGCTTTTTATTAATTAGTTCTTCTAAATTTTTTTGAACAATCGGATTATTCAAATACCCCGGATTGGTAAGAAGATTCCTGAGTATATCTGCAGATGTCACAATAGCAGATTTACCAGAACCATTCATTCCATAAATTCCTTTTACATTATATTCTTGCGTGTCCAGGTTGCGCGTAATAGTTTTCTTATAAAATGACAGAGAAATCAGTTCATCCAGTGTTTTGATTCCTTTAACAGAATAGTTCACTAAATATATATTTTTCATTTTCCCATTTCCTCCATGTAATTTGTACTATACCATACCATTCAGGAAATTTAAATACATAATGTATTATTTTTTCTTTTATAATTATGCCCATTTTCAAGTTTCCATACCTATTGCTCTAAATAAATCATCCCTGACATTCCACCTCTTTCAAATTCAGGAATTAGCCAATACGCCCCCTGCTCCTGTCAATAATTTGCCTTATAGGA
>OGZZ01002702.1_pt1 | contig 11068 bp, 9 predicted proteins | sample 1577021 | NCBI WGS metagenome assembly OGZZ01 (sample SAMEA3541526, study PRJEB24748) | human gut metagenome | biome: human gut; feature: human-associated habitat; material: faeces | place: China | collected 2012
TAGCAGGAAATCCTGATATTGTTTATAAGTTTACTTCTACATCCAAGATCAGCTTCCCGGGTTCCGGTATCGCAGCAGTAGCTGCATCCAAGGCTAATCTGGATGATTTCCGTAAATATATGACTGTCCAGACTATCGGACATGATAAATTGAATCAGCTTCGTCATGTAAGATTCTTCAAGAATCTGGATGGTGTTCATGCACATATGAGCAAACATGCAGCAATTCTCCGTCCGAAATTCGAAATGGTAGAGGCAACTCTGGAAAAAGAACTCGGCGGACTTGGAATTGGAAGCTGGACCACACCGAAGGGTGGCTACTTTATTTCCTTTGAGTCTATGGACGGATGTGCAAAAGCAATCGTTGCCAAGGCAAAAGAAGCAGGCGTTGTGCTTACAGGTGCCGGAGCAACATATCCATACGGAAAAGACCCGAAAGATTCCAATATCCGTATCGCGCCAAGCTTCCCGACACTGGAAGACCTTGGAAAAGCAGCAGAAGTATTTGTACTCTGTGTAAAACTCACAAGTGTAGAGAAATTACTGGAGAACGCTTAAAACAGAATAAACTGTATTTTACTTTCAGGATAAATAATGTATACTAAAACTGCCCGGCATAATCATTTGCCGGGCGGTTGCTGTTTATAAATAAGTTTGAAAGGGGAATGTTATGAGCGCCAGAAAGAAGATCATGATCACTCTGATCGTAATTTTACTTCTGTTGACCGCCGGAGTATATGGTTACGGTGTTTACTATTTTACAGAACATTTTTTACCGGGCTCAATGGTGAATGGATTCAACTGCTCTTACATGACAGTAAAAGAATCCGAAGAACTGCTTACAAAGAAAACAGAAGCTTACGTCCTTACGATTAATACCAGAAACAACGGCCAGGAGAGTATTACAGCAGAAGCAGCAGGACTTTCCTATGAGTCAGATGGAAGCGTGGATAACCTGATTAAGAAACAGGCTCGTTTTACCTGGTTTCTTGCCTTTAATCAGCACAAAAATTATGAAATCGCATCATCTGTTAAATATGATGAGCAGAAAGTAAACACAGCTATATCGAACCTCAAATGTATGCAGCCGGAGAACACAACAGAACCGTTAGATGCTCATATCGAAGAGAAAAACGATAAATTTGAGATTGTTCCTGAAGAACAGGGAAATGCCCTGAAGACAGAAGAAACCAGCCAGGATATCATAAATGCCCTTGTCACAGGAAGAACCCCGATCGATCTGGAAGCAGATGGCTGTTACAAAGAACCTGCAGTCTACCAAAATGATGAGACTCTGGTCAGGAACTGTGAGCTGATAAATAAACTTACAGACGTAGTTGTTACCTATGATTTTGATGACCGAACAGAGACAGTAGATAAAGAAGTAATTAAAAACTGGCTGACAACAGACGAAAATGGTCTTTACACACTTGACAAAAATCAGATAGAAGCGTATATCAGTGAACTGGCGGCAAAATATGATACCGTTGGAACCGAACGGACATTTAATACATATGATGGTCGTGAGATTTCTGTCGGCGGAGGTGACTATGGCTGGAAGATCGACCAGAAAGCAGAAACAAAAGAACTGCTTAGCCTGATTCAGAATGGAGAAACCCAGGTCAGAGAGCCGATATATTCTCATGAAGGTCTGGTACGAAAGACAAATGATATCGGATATACGTATATAGAGATTGACCTGACGGCCCAGAGAATGGTATTCTATAAAGATGGAATACCTACTGCGGATGCGCAGATCGTATCCGGAAATCCGTTTGTGCCAAACTGTGCAACACCGACAGGCTGCTATACAGTAGGTGAGATAAAGAGCGGATGCACCGTAAACGGAGAAGATTATCCTTCAGCAGTAAATTACTGGATTCCATTTAACGGAAATCTTGGAATCAATGATGCTCCATGGAGAACGGCTTTCGGAGAACAGCTTTATGAATTCGAGGGAACACATGGAAGTATCTGTGCACCGTCAGATCAGGTACAGATCATATACAGCAATGTTGAGAAGAATACACCAGTTGTGATTTATGAATAAAGGAGAAGAGAAATGAAAATCGTAGTATTAGCGGGAGGAACAAGTACAGAACGTACTGTCTCCATTACATCAGGAACAGGAATTTGTAAGGCATTACGCCAGAAAGGGCATCAGGCTATCCTTGTAGATATTTTCTGTGGTGTTGAGAATGTAAACTGGGAAGATCCATTCCCGGCAGAATATGATGTTGATGCGGCATCTGAATATATGTCAACATTTAATGATAAAATTGAGCAGATGAAGAAGGAAAGAAGAAGCTTTTTCGGACCGAATATTCTGAAACTCTGTGAAGAAGCAGATATCGTTTTCCTTGGACTTCACGGAGCAAACGGAGAAGATGGAAAAGTACAGGCAACTTTTGACCTGATGGGAATCAAATATACAGGAACCGGATATTTAAGCAGCGCCATGGCAATGGATAAGGGAATTACAAAGCAGATGTTCCTTGTGAACAATGTGCCGACACCACGCGGAGTATCTATGACGAAAGAGGAAATGACTACAGACCTGAGTGCATTTGAAATGGAATTCCCTGTAGTTGTAAAAACCTGCTGTGGTGGTTCAAGTGTAGGTGTTTATATTGCAAATGACCAGACAGAATATGAGCAGGCTCTGAAAGACGCATATTCCTACGAGGATGAAGTCGTAATAGAAGAATACATCAAAGGCCGTGAGTTCTCAGTAGCAGTTGTAGACGGCAAGGCATATCCAATCATTGAGATTGCTCCGATACAGGGCTTCTATGATTATAAGAATAAATATCAGGCAGGATCAACGATTGAAACCTGTCCGGCTGAGATTTCAACGGAACTCACAGAGAAAATGCAGCACTACGCAGAAGCAGGTGCAAAGGCATTATTTATGGAAGGCTACTGCCGTCTTGACTTCATGATGAAGGAAAATGGAGATATGTATTGCCTTGAGGCAAACACACTTCCGGGAATGACCCCGACCAGCCTGATTCCTCAGGAAGCGAAAGTCCTGGGAATCGACTATCCGACGTTATGTGAGAAACTGATTGAAGTATCCATGAAGAAATACAAATAATTAATACGGGCTGCGGCATGAAAAGGCAAAAACTCCATTGCCGCAGGCAATCTGAAATTTTGACTGCGTTACTGAGAACGGAGTGAACAGTAATTCAGTATATTATGATAACAGGAAAGAAGAAATAAAAAAGATTATGAAGAATTTAACTCTGGAAAATATCGCACAGGTTTGCGGCGGTACTTACTATGGTTCTGCAGATAAACTGCAGGAAGAGGTAACATCAATCATTACAGACAGTAGAAAAGCAGAGAACGGATGTCTGTTTGTGCCTATCGTGGGAGAGCGTGTGGATGCACATAAATTTATTCCACAGGTAATGGCAGCAGGAGCACTGGCAACTTTGTCAGAGCGAGTACTTGAGGACGCAGATTTTCCATACATTGTAGTGGAATCCTCATTACAGGCAGTAAAAGATATTGCGGAATTTTATCTGAAACAGCTTCAGATTCCTGTTGTGGGAATCACAGGAAGTGTAGGAAAGACGAGTACAAAAGAGGTGATTGCTTCTGTGCTGAGTCAGAAATACCGCACACTGAAAACACAGGGAAACTTTAATAATGAACTTGGTCTGCCGCTCACTGTTTTCCGGCTTCGCGACGAAGATGAGATGGCAGTTCTTGAGATGGGAATCAGTGATTTCGGAGAAATGACCAGACTTGCAAAGATCGCAAGACCGGATACCTGCGTAATCACCAATATCGGAACATGTCATCTGGAAAACCTGGGAGACAGAGACGGCGTTCTCAAGGCGAAGACAGAGATTTTCAAGTTCCTGAGACCAGACGGACATATCGTATTAAATGGCGATGATGATAAACTTGCCACAGTCAAAGGCCATGAAGAAATTAAACCTGTATTCTTTGGGATGGACAAAGACTGTCAGGTTTATGGGGATGAAATCGTAAGCAGAGGCTTAAAAGGAATGACCTGTATGATCCACATGGGAGACACTGCATTTAAAGTAGATATCCCAATGCCGGGACGTCATATGGTATATAATGCGCTGGCGGCAGCAGCAGTCGGAAATATTTATGGGCTGACAACTGAGCAGATTAAAACCGGAATCGAGAGTCTTGAGCCAATCAGCGGCCGTTTCAGAATGATTGAGACGGACAAATTCCTGATTGTGGATGACTGCTATAATGCAAATCCAATGTCCATGAAAGCATCCCTGGATGTTCTTCAGGATGGAGCAGGACGAAGAGTTGCGGTTCTTGGCGATATGGGTGAACTTGGTGAGAATGAAGTACAGCTTCACGAAGAAGTGGGCGAGCATGCCGGCAAATGCGATATTGATGTGCTTATCTGTACCGGAAATCTTTGTAAAAAGATGGCAGAGAAAGCACAGCAGACCAATCCGGAACTGAAAGTAATTTATGAACCGGACAGAGAAAGCCTGCTTGCAGATCTGGAAAAAATTGTACAGAATGGAGATACCATTCTTGTAAAAGCTTCTCACTTTATGAAATTTGAAGAAGTAGTCGGGAAATTGCAGAATATGTAAATCAGCGGGTTCCGAATATTTAACAGATCTTTTGATCCTGACATCATAATAAAGGAACAGTAAAGAAACAGAATCTTCTTTTTTATGTGCCAGAGCATGTTTGCAAAAAGTTTTTAAACATACTCTGATACACAAAGAGGGGATTCTGTTTTTTTATGGAAGAATTTGATGAACGATTTTTGTTTCCTGACATGGTTGTCCGCAGTATAATAATTCTATCAGTTTAATCGATCTAGGTAAGTTCCTGAAAAATACCGGGAACTGCCGGAATCAGGAGGATGTTATGCTGGAGAAAATCATGGATCTGCATCTCCTGCTTTACGCCATGGTGGTATTGGGCGGACTGGGCGCACTGGGGATGCTGGCAACACATCTTACATACCGAAGACTGATAAGAAAAAATACAGAGACAAGAACAAATCTCAAAGAGAAATGGATGAACCTGTGGAAAACAAGAGACAAGCTGTTAAACCGCATGAACCGGCTTGTATGGTATCCGTCACTTTTTTGTACTGCGCTTTTGGGAGCGGTTTTTTTTCTCTATTCGGGAAATGGAGAATGGGATGGTATGCCGCTGGCATATCTGTATGTGGGTGCGATCATCCCTGCAGCGCTGCTTTTGCTAAGACAGGCACTGGATTTTACGTACAAGGAAGAACTTCTTATGAATACGCTTTCTGATTATGTGGAACATGTCAGAACCTGGGTTGAAGAAGTTCCGGCGGAAAAGAAACCAAACGAAGCTGCAAAGGAAGAAATCATAGATCATATTGCGGAGAGTATCCGTCAGACAGCCGCAGCCGGAAGTCATTTCAGCCGGATGCTTACGCCGGAAGAGGAAGAGATAATGAGAGAAATCATAAGAGAATTTATGGAATAGAAAAAACACATGTGAAAAAAATATAGAAACTGTTAAGGTATTGAGCAGTTACGAAAAATTTATCTGCAGAACTGCCATGAGATGTCTATAGTAATTCCATGAATATTTCATGGCAGAACAGGCAGATAAAATAAATTAATAATCGTCGTCTTCTTCAATTACCTGAATCTCCAGGTAGTCAAAATCAATCTGTTCTATAAAATTATCCTGATAAAATCTTGCCTTTCCATGTTTCTTAAAATGTTTGATGGTAGACTCCAGCCAGATCGGATTGCCCAGATCCATTTCATAGCAGATACTTTCCAGTCCCCGGAAAATCTTATGAGTCCTGGTATCTTCTGAATCATCACAAATTACAGTGTCTTTTAACAAATGGTTATCTTTCCAGATTTTTCCCCATAAACGAAACATTATATATCCTCCTGATAAACTGCGAAGCAGTTACTTAATATTCGCTGTACTAGTATAGCGGATTTAGAATCGGAAGTAAAGGAAAACAAAATATGGAAGAAATCTGGGATCCGGTGTCGGAATATTAACGAAAACGTTTACGTTTAAAAATTGAAAATTAGTCAGAAATATTGAAAATGTCGAAAAATAGAGGTATATGGTAATGTGCGACGAAAACGATTTGAGTAAAAATATACAATACAAAAGCTTAAATATAATACAATCTATACGAAAAGCATAATTTAAGTAAAAATCCCATTGACAAATTGGATGATATGCTGTTTAATAAAGGAAAGAAAACGATTAAGTAGAGCGAAATCAAACAAAGCTTAATCGAAAAATGTGTTTCGAAAGTATAAGCGTAAGAAACACCACACACCAAAGGGTACGAAATCATTTATTTATTATTAAAGGAGGACACACAATGAAGAAAAAAGTAATGGCAATTGCACTGGCAGCAGCAACAGTATCATCTATGATGGGAGCATCTGTGGCAAGCGCAGCAACAGACGTTGCCCAGTCTGATCTTGCTTACAAGGGAGATCTGGAAATCATGCATTACTCCACATCCGAAGAATCTGAAGGAAATGGTGGTTCCGATGGATTCCGTACAGTATTAGCAGCATGGAACGATGCTCATCCGGACATCAACTTAAACGAGAACGTTCTTGCAAACGCAGAATACAAAACACAGATTGCTACTCTTGCAGCAGCTGACAACCTTCCGGATGTATTCCTTCTTCAGGGTATGAATACAAAGGCATGGGCTGAGCAGGGACTGGTCATGGACTTGACAGATACCATTAAAGCTTCTCCATATTATGATCAGTATGATCAGGATTACTTTACACCATTCAAAGATGGCGACAAGATTTACGGCTTCCCTGTACTGACAGGTGGTACCTGTACAGTAGTTATCTATGACAAAGCAATGTGGAAAGAGGCTGGATACGATCAGTTCCCATCAACATGGGAAGATGTTGAGAAAGCTTCCGAATACTTCAAAGAGCAGGGAATCGACACTGTAGCATTTGGTAATGGTGGAAAATGGCAGGCAAATAGTGACTTCCTTTCTACACTTGGTGACAGATACACAGGTAAAGACTGGTTCCAGAGCCTGATTGACAAGAGCGGCGCAGCATTTACAGATGAAGCGTTTGTAAAAGCTCTGGCAGAAACACAGCACCTGTTTACAGAAACAGATATCTTCAACGAAGATTACAACTCAGTGACAAACGAAGATGCACGTGAATACTATATCTCTGGTGATGCAGCAGCATTCATCGGTGGTAACTGGGATGAATCCTACATTGCAACAACTCTGAAAGACAGCGATGAAGAGAAATTCAACAACATCGGATTTGCAGTTCTTCCACAGCCTGCAGATGCAACAGAAGATCCGGATTCCCAGAATATCGGTCTTGGATACGCTGTAGCAATCAATTCTAAGGTTGCAGATGATCCTGATAAATTAGCAGCAGCTATCGACCTTGCACAGGAAGTTACAGGACCTGCATTCTCTACATATGTAGCAGAGAACTATGCACTCGGCGGATTAACAAAGACAGACGATGTTGACCTGGGCAAATTTGACCAGATCACACAGGATTTCTACAACTACTCATATGTTGATACAACAAAATGCGAGATTTATGACTCCTACATCAACAGTGCAGTATGGGATGTTCTTAACACAGACCTTCAGACTATGATGAATGGTGAAATGACACCTGAAGAAGTAGCTGAAAACGCTCAGAAAGCATACGAAGAGAACTATTAATATCTGATTCGAATCGAAGAGGAATCATGCTTCGGTTGCGGATGCAATGAAAAAGTAACCGTTCTGCCCACTGTGGTGGGCGGAACGGTTTTGTATTATTGTTCATTAGGTGATCGGTAATGACAGAATACTATTATATGAATGGGCTGACTTTTCTGTAATAGTATATAGGGATTTTCAGGAAAGAGAGGTACAGCATATGTTGACAACAATTAAGCCCAAAAAGAAAACGCTTATTTTATATTTGCTTGTTCCCGTTTTAATGTTTGTATTTACAGTATTTGTTCCATTGGTAACTGCGCTGGTTTACAGCTTTTTTGAGTGGAAAGGCGGCCCTCAGAAAACATTTAACGGACTTGCTAACTACGTCCAATTGGTTCATGATTCTACATTCTGGCAGTCTTTTGGACATAACCTTTATCTGGTAATTGCATGTATCATCGGACAGATTGGTATCGCATTTATCCTTGTTCTTATGGTAAATGCCAAATCCACTAAATTAAAAGGAATGCATCGTACATTCGGTTTCTTCCCAAGTACGATCGCAGCAGTATGTATTGGTTTGATCTGGAACATGATCTACCACAATAAATATGGTCTGATCAACTGGTTCTTAAGAGCAATCGGAAGACCGGATCTCTGTCAGGTATGGCTGAATAATTCTGATATTGTTATGCTTTGTGTAACGATTCCTCTGATTTGGCAGTTCATTGGATATTATATGGTAATTATTCTTTCTGCTATTTCATCAATTGACTCAGAAATTTTTGAAAGTGCACAGATTGACGGAGCAAATGGAATCCAGACAGCATGGTACATTACTCTGCCATTGATCAAGAACACAATGCTTGTATGTATTACCCTCTGCGTGGCCGGTAATATGAAAGCTTTCGATAACATTTATGTTATGACAAAAGGTGGTCCTGGTACAGCATCCATGGTTATGGCAATGTATGGATATCAGGTATCCTTTAATCAGAGTAACATGGGATATGGTAGCTGTATTTCTGTAGCGATCTTCGTATTGTCTCTCGTGGTAATCGGAGGTTCACAGGGACTTATCAAATATCTGACAAGGGGAAAGGAGGCATAAGATTATGAATAAGAACGTACCTAAAACTCATAAAGTGAGAAACGGGATTGCGGCAGTGATCATGAATGTGATCCTTATCATTTTCTCCCTGTCCTGTATTTTCCCGATCGTATGGATGGTATATTCTTCTCTGAAAGAGAAACGAGTATTTAATGCGGATATCATGGGCCTGCCGAAAAATCCATCATTGATCAACTACATAAAGATTCTCAGCAATAAGGATTATCATCTGGGACAGTCCATGATGAACAGTGTCAGAACAACAGGACTTTCCATTATCCTGATCATTCTGTTCAGCTTTATCGTTGGATATATCCTTGCACGTGTTCATTTCAAACTGAACCGTGTGTTATATGTAATGTTCCTGATGGGTATGCTGATTCCGATTCATTCCCTTCTGGTTCCGATTTATGTTGTATTCCAGAGATGTGGAATCAACAACAGATGGTTTACACTGCTTCTGCCATATGTTTCCTTCGGCCTTCCAATGGGAATCTTCCTGGTAGAAGGTTATGTAAAAACAATTCCGGTTTCACTGGAAGAAGCAGCGGCAATCGATGGAAGTAACTTCACCCATACATTATGGACGATTATTCTTCCTATCTGCCGTCCAATCCTTACAACAGTAGCAATCATTCAGGTGTTCAGCTGCTGGAATGAATTCTCTTTCGCATTGGTATTGCTGAAAAACGTAAGTCTGCAGACCGTACCGCTTGCACTGACACAGTTCAAAGGACAGTTTGCATCTGACTATCCGAAGCAGATGGCAGCCATGCTGATCACGATGGCGCCGGTTGTTGTTCTCTACTTCGCATTCAGTAAAGAAATTATCAAAGGTATGGTATCCGGAGCTGTTAAAGGCTGATTACCATTGGACACTGTACAGTTGGTAATGCCAATACCTCTTATGATTTAGCCAAGAATCCCCTGGAAGGTGTGTGACTCCTTACTTTCCGGGGGATTTCTTTGCCTTGAAATATTTTTATCTCAGATTATTTTACATTTTACAGGTCAGGAAACAGATTAAAAAATGCCTACAGAGTTTGTTTTTAAGAAAATACTTATCGTCACAGGCTTGATTATTCAATAGGAATACACTATAATTAACTTTAAATTTCCATAAATTAGCGTGTCAAAGTGTACATGGCAAAAAAACAGAATGGAGGATACATTATGAAATTATACGATACCGGTGTATATTTATTGAATGGTCAGAAGATTGTTCCGGAGAATCAGGCAGATGTTCCTGTTTCCAAAGAGGATGCAGCGAAGAATACCATTGCCTATTCAATTCTGGAAGCACACAATACTTCCGGAAATATGGAGAAGCTTCAGATCAAATTCGATAAACTGACTTCCCATGATATCACTTTTGTTGGTATTATTCAGACAGCCCGCGCTTCAGGACTTGAGAAGTTCCCGGTGCCATATGTCCTGACCAACTGTCATAACTCTCTCTGTGCAGTAGGTGGAACCATTAATGAAGATGACCATATGTTTGGACTTACCTGTGCCAAGAAATATGGCGGCGTATATGTACCGCCTCATCAGGCAGTTATCCATCAGTTTGCAAGAGAAATGCTTGCAGGCGGCGGAAAGATGATCCTCGGTTCCGACAGCCATACAAGATACGGAGCACTTGGAACCATGGCTATGGGAGAGGGCGGACCGGAACTTGTAAAACAGCTTCTGAACAAGACTTATGATATCAAGATGCCGGGCGTTGTCGGAATCTATCTGGACGGCGAACCGGTGAAAGGTGTCGGACCGCAGGACGTTGCCCTTGCTATCATCGGCGCAACCTTCGGCAATGGCTATGTCAATAACAAGGTCATGGAATTTGTCGGACCTGGCGTTGGCAAATTAAGTGCAGACTTCCGTATCGGAATCGATGTTATGACGACAGAGACAACCTGCCTTTCTTCTATCTGGAGAACCGATGACAAGATCAAAGAGTTCTACGATATCCACGGAAGAAGTGATGACTTCAGGAAACTGGAGCCTGGCGCAGTCGCTTACTATGACGGTCTTGTATACGTCAATTTGAGTGAAATCAAGCCTATGATCGCCATGCCGTTCCATCCGTCCAATGTCTACACCATTGAGGATGTCAATGCCAACCTTGCAGATGTTCTCCACGATGTAGAGCAGCGCGCGCTGGTAAGCCTGGACGGTGCTGTGGATTACTCTCTTCAGGACAAGATCGTAAATGGTAAACTTTACCGTGTAGGCGGATATTGTCCGCCCATACGGTTCTAAAAG
>OGZZ01002706.1_pt1 | contig 11052 bp, 9 predicted proteins | sample 1577021 | NCBI WGS metagenome assembly OGZZ01 (sample SAMEA3541526, study PRJEB24748) | human gut metagenome | biome: human gut; feature: human-associated habitat; material: faeces | place: China | collected 2012
GTCCGCATACGGAACCGGAGACGGATGCAGACCTGCTGCAACCAAGCCGGCGATGCGTTTTCGTCAAAGCTGTAGTACCAGTTGCTGCTGTTCTTTTTCAGCAGAGCGTAATACGATTTTACCATCTTTCCGTCGCTTCCAAAGTAATACCAGCCCGTCTGCGGATCACCGCTTACCATCCGTTTCTGTGCATTGAGCCACTGGTTCTTTGCCATGCCTCCCCAGTCTTTAAAGTAATAGGAAGCGCCGTTAATAGTCCGCTCTCCCGTCACCATCACGCCGTTGGCATCGGCATAGTAACTGTTGTTTAAATGCGTAAAGAAGGTATTGCGGTACATCGCACCATTTTCCCGGAAGTAATACCACTGGTTCTCTTTCGAAAGCCAGCCCGTCACCATCTTTCCATCCGCATCGGCATAATACGTTTCACCGCCAAGCTGGAAAAAGGTACCACGGTACATGCCGCCCCAGCCCCGGAAATAATAATACGTACCATTGATTTTCTGCCAGCCGGTTACCATCTTTCCATCTGCATTCACACGATATGTATTGTTGTCATATTCAAAAAAGCGGTCAAAATACTGCTCTCCGGTTTCATCAAAATAGTAATATGTACTGCCCTGCTGCAGCCAGCCGACGGTCAGTTTTCCATCTGCAGCCGCATGGCATACACTCGTTCCGTTTTTGATGAATGCATTCTGATACATGCCGCCCCAGTCCTTGAAATAGTACCAGTCACCGTCGATCTGTTTTTTTCCGACAGCCATCTTTCCGTTCTCATCGGCATAGTAAAGTGCACTTCCTGTCGGTGCTTTGAAAAAGGTGCTGCGGTACATGCCGCCCCAGCTTCGGAAATAATACCAGGTTCCATCCTGCAGCAGCCAGCCGGTCGTCATCTTTCCATCCGTATCAACATGATAAATATTATTTTTATGCGTCAGAAAGGTATTTCGTGCCATGCCGCCCCAGCTTCGGAAGTAATACCAGATCCCGTCAATCTGTTCGAACCCGGATGCCATTTTTCCATCCGCATCAACATAATACGTATTCTTGTCATACTCAAAAAAATGATTCCGGTACATCGCGCCCTGATCATCAAAATAATAATACACATCATCGATCAGTTTCCATCCGGTCGCCATTTTTCCGTCCGCATCAGAATAATACGGTACATTTTTCACGGTGTAAAAGGCATCCCGGTAAACACCGCCCCAGCTTTGGAAATAATACCAGGATCCATCAAGTTTTTTCCAGCCGACCGCCATTTTTCCGTCATTATTCAGGTAGTAACGGTTCTTGTCGTACTCTCTCCAGGCTCCTTTGACAATGGTACCATCCGGATCCTTAAAATACCAGATCCCGTTCTCATTCACCCATGGGTAATAGCTTCCAGCCTGCACGGATACCGCCGTTTCTTCGGGATTTCCGCTCTGTACTTCTGCCGCCGGAAGATCCGAGGCGGCATTTTCCGCTGTCGAATCCGGCGTCTCCGTTTCTGTCATCTCCGGCGTATTTTCGTCTGTGGTTTCCGCCTCCGATGTTTCTTCTGTTTCTTCCTGTGTAACAGCAGAAGCCTCATTTACCAGACTCTGCTCTGTGCCTGCTCCAAATACGTTCGCAGCACTGACAGCGGTTGTCACGCAAGCTGCCGCCAGTACTCCCCTGATTACTTTATTTTTCATTATTTATTCTTCTCTCCCTGCAAAAACAGGCAAAGCCTGCTGTGTGCTCTGCCTGTTTTTAAATTCTGTTCCTGCTTTATCTTATTTCAAAAACGCCCGAACAGTCTCCGGCATCTGATCTACATCACACTCTGTCGTATGAAGCACCGGTGCAGTACGGATTTCTTCGATCGCACGCGGAATCTCGGTATTGGCAAGTGCAGACAGCTTGTCTACCTGCTCCAGTACCGGAAGGGTGTCATACTCCGGTGCAATCGCTGCAAGAACGCTGCTTGTAAATTTATACGGGCTTGCGGTAGATGCGATGACGGTCTTGGTTTCGTCATAGGTTTCCTCGCGGTATTTTCCGTATACAGCCGCTGCAACCGCGGTATGGGTATCAATCACATATCCGGTATCGCTGTACAGTTTTGCAATCGCGTCTGCTGTCTCCTGTTCGGATGCATAATTGCCGTAGAAGTCTGCCAGCTCTTTTTTCATCGCATCGGTGATCTCATATTTTCCGTCCTTTGCAAGATCCTGCATCAGCTCGCGGTCTGCTGCTTCGCTGTTTCCGGCGATGCGGTAGATCAGACGCTCCAGATTGCTCGAGATCAGGATATCCATGGACGGTGATGTTGTCAGAATAAAGTCTCTGTTTCTGTCGTAAACGCCGGTGCGGAAGAAGTCAAACAGAACTTTGTTCTCATTGGAAGCGCAGATCAGTTTTGCGATCGGCAGTCCCATCTGTTTTGCATAGAATGCAGCGAGAATATTTCCGAAGTTTCCGGTCGGAACGGTTACATTGATCTTTTCTCCGTCTGCAATCTCTCCGTTTTTCACCAGGTTTGCGTAAGCATATACGTAGTAGACGACCTGCGGAACGAGTCTTCCGATGTTGATCGAGTTTGCAGAGCTGAACTGGAAACCTTTATCTGCCAGCTCTTTTCCAAGCTCTTTATCGTTAAACATTTTCTTCACGCCGGTCTGTGCGTCGTCGAAGTTTCCGTGGATGGCAACAACGTGGGTATTTTTGCCCTTCTGTGTTACCATCTGTTTTTCCTGAATCGGGCTTACGCCGTTCTTCGGGTAAAATACAATAATTCTGGTGCCCGGCACATCTGCAAAGCCTGCCATTGCTGCTTTTCCGGTATCTCCAGATGTAGCAGTTAAGATGACGATCTCATTTTTCACGCCGTTTTTCTTTGCGGCGGTCGTCATCAGATGCGGCAGAATGGAAAGTGCCATGTCCTTGAACGCGATCGTTGCGCCGTGGAACAGCTCCAGATAGTAAACACCGTCTGCTTTTGTCAGCGGTGCAATTTCCTCTGTGTCAAATTTCGCATCGTATGCGTTTGCAATACAGTTTTTCAGTTCATCTTCTGTAAAGTCGGTAAGAAAACGGCTCATTACCTCGTATGCCACTTCCTGATAGCTCATAGCCGCAAGTTTTTCCATGGGAACATCCAGTGCTGGAATGGAGGTCGGTACAAATAATCCGCCGTCGTCGGACAGACCCTTTAAGATTGCCCGGGATGCAGTTACGGTTTCTCCATTGCCTCTGGTACTTTTGTATAATACTTCCATGCTCTTTCTCTCCTTCACTTTGACTCCCGGCAGAGCCTCTCTGACTCCCGGCCGGATACGTTTCAGATTAGTTTTACCTGTACGCTTCCTCTTATTATAATGGATGAAGTATGAAAAAACAACAAAAATATACAAAAAATGACTGTGCACAAAAATGCACAGCCATTTTCCACCATTCTGCCAAAATATTTTTTGTCAGAATGTATGATTTAATTTTCGTCGGACTCCTCCGTTTTTGCTTCGCCTTCTTCCAGGGCCGGGGATTCTGCTGCTTCTTCCAGGGCAAGCGCCTCTTCCTCTTTTTCCGCATTTTCTGCGATTTTGTCTTCCGCCCAGGTCACAAACGCTGCCGCGTCTCCGATTTCAAAGCGTTTCTTATCGAGAAAGGTGCTTCTGCCTCCGATGGTGATGCGGATAAAGTTGTCAAACTCCGTCACCTTTGTCAGCTCTTCGAGCGGAATATCAGTGCTTCTGCCCTCTTTTTCGTATGTCATTGTGAGCACCTGCTCAGTAAAACGAAGGGTACGTTCTCCAAGGAGTCCTCTCTTTTTGCATTTTTTCATCTGTGAACGTGCCATCAGATTCGGCAGAAACGTACACAGAAGTGCCATCAGAATGGAGATTCCAAGATTGAAGAAGTCTCCCGGCATGATAAATCCCCGCGCTGCTGCACCGTAGATCATAAAAGCGATCGCAGCCACAACAGCAATCCCTGTAATGATCCGCAGTACCAGACGTACTTTTTTTATCTCGGTGCCGTAAATCTCCACAAACATTCCTTTGGTGTATTCAATTTTGTTTTTAAACAGCATATGCTCTCTCTTTTCTTATCGGTTGTTGATTGCAGTTACCAGCGCGTCGATGGAAGCGCGGATGATATCCGGATCTACGCCTGCGCCCCAGGAAAGGATTCCGTCCGGCTTTTTGATGCCGACGTAGGCAATTGCCTGTGCACTTGAGCTCTGCTCCAGCGCGTGCTCCGTATAGCTGACCAGATCATACTGCAGATTGTACTGCTGTTTCAGCGCGTTGCTGACTGCGTTCAGACGGCCGTTTCCTTCTGCAAATACGGTTGTATACTCGCCGCCCTCATAGTTGGAAGTAACCTGTGCTTCAATTCTGCCCGCATCAAGCTGTTTAAAGTGAACGCCGTTGATGTTGTACGGTGTCGTTACGTTCTCGAAGGTATCTTTAAAGAGTTCAAAGATCTCATCCGGACGCAGCTCTTTATGCAGATGATCGGAAACGGATTTTGCGGTATAGCTCATAGCCTCGCGCATCTTCGCCGGCAGATTCAGGCCGTATTTCGTCTCCAGAATATAGCCGACACCGCCCTTTCCAGACTGGCTGTTGATGCGGATGACGTCTGCATCGTAGTTTCTTCCGATATCGGTCGGATCGATCGGCAGATACGGAACGGTCCAGGTATCCGGTGCTTTCTCCTCGATCCAGTGCATGCCTTTTGCGATCGCATCCTGATGGGAACCGGAGAAGGCTGCAAATACGAGAGATCCGCAATACGGGCTTCTCGGGTTGATGCTCATACCGGTGAAGGATTCAAATGCATGGCAGAGTTTCGGCATATCGGAGAAGTCAAGCTCCGGATCGACGCCCTGCATGTACATGTTCATGCCGACCGTGATAATATCCACGTTTCCGGTTCTCTCGCCGTTTCCGAACAGCGTTCCCTCGATACGGTCTGCTCCGGCAAGGATACCCATCTCTGCATCGGAAACGCCGCAGCCGCGGTCATTGTGCGGATGAAGGGAAAGAACGACATTATCGCGGTATTTCAGGTTTTTGCTCATGTATTCCACCTGGCTTGCATAAACGTGCGGCATGGAAAGCTCCACGGTGCTCGGCAGGTTGATGATGGCTTTGCGGTCTGCAGTCGGCTGCCATACGTCGAGAACGGCGTTGCACACCTCAAGCGCATATTCCGGCTCGGTTCCGGTAAAGCTCTCCGGGCTGTACTCGAAGCGGTATTTCTCGCCGGCCTCTTCTGTCAGCTCTTTTAAGAGCTTCGCTCCCTCAACGGCGATTTTCAGGATGTCTTCTTTCGATTTTTTGAAGACCTGCTGACGCTGTGCATAGGAAGTGGAATTGTAAACGTGAACGATGGCATTCTTGCAGCCCTTTAATGCCTCGAAGGTCTTGCGGATGATATGCTCTCTCGCCTGGGTCAGAACCTGAACGGTTACGTCATCCGGGATCAGATCCTGCTCGATCAGGGTGCGAAGGAATTCGTACTCGGTCTCAGATGCTGCCGGGAAGCCGACCTCGATCTCTTTGAAACCAACCTCAACGAGGAGTTTGAAGAATTCTACCTTCTGCTCCAGGCTCATCGGAATTACAAGTGCCTGGTTTCCGTCACGAAGGTCAACGCTGCACCATACCGGTGCTTTGTCAATGCTGTCTTTTTCTGCCCAGTCCATGCACGGAACCGGCGGCATATAATACTGTTTCTGATACTTCTTTGCATTCATCATGATTTTTTCCTCCCAGAAAGTGAAATACAATTTATTCTGCCGACATAAATTCGGGATGAAAGCATAAAAAAATCTCTCATCTTCTGTGTCGGCTTCTGACACAAGAGACGAAAGACTTGCTATCTTACGCGGTACCACTCCTGTTTTACAGAGATTTTCTCTGTACACTCTGCGGATACGGATGAAACATCTGCATATCCTGCCCTTCTAACGGTGGGTTTCCGTCTGCACCTACTCTTTTTATTCTAAATTTGGGAGCAGCGGCTCTGAGGTCAGTTCCACGGAATTCGTCTGCTGTTTCGCATCACCCAACAGCTTTCTGGATTCGGAAGCTCCATGTAGTATTCCTCTTCTTTGCCTTTTTCCTAACTTGGCTCTTATGTTACCATTTTTCTCCATCTCTGTCAAGCGCAAAACGCAGGATTCCGTAAAAATACACCCGCCGGAAAGGAGGCTCCGGCGGGTACTCTAACGCATGATTTCGTTGTTTTATTTGTTGTACTCTTCCAGGTATTTCTGGTAATCCTCTACCTGTTTTCCGTGGATTTCCTTGAGCTCATCCAGCTCATCCAGTGTAGTCGGAACAGCCAGTCCTAAGTTGTCCAGCCAGTCTTTCCGGATCCACAGAGTCTCACATGCCGACTCTGCAACGTCGCCCGGGATACGGTAAATTCCGTTGTCTCCGGATGCATAGAACATAACGCCAGGATCTACGCTGTTGTAGTAGTCAACCATGTTGGTGTATTTCTTCATATACGGAGAAACATCCATCAGAAGGCCTGCGTCTACCCATTTCGTATAGTCAGCTTCCATGTTCCACCACCAGATGATGTCCGGTCGCTGTGTCTCATCGCCTATCAGAAGGGAAATTTTGGATGTTGCATCCGACCAGCCCGGCAGTGCGATGATATCGATATCCAGGTTGCAGCGGTCCTCCATCCATTTCTGCATTTCGCTCTCTCCCTTCCTTCCGGCGATATAATGCATTATTTTGCACCATTATTTTTTAATGTGTGATATTAACGAGGTTTTTATTCTTGCGTTTTTGTCATTTTCGTTCAGTTTAGCTTTCCTTAAATGCACTATTTTGCATTATTAATTAGTGTTTTTCTACATGGCATTTATGCACGAATTTGAATCATCGCAAAAAGGGAGCCGGAAACGCCCCGGCAGACGGTTTTTCTTCTCGTCCGCCGGGGCGTCCCTGGCTTTCTTTCTTTGTTCACTTTTTCCTGTTTTTTCTATTTCTTTCTATCCCTGGCGCTTGCACGAGGAACGGCGCACCACAACCTCCCCCGAAACGAGAATCCGCTCTTTCGGCGCTTCCGGGTGCTCCTCCCGCCATAAAAATTCATGCACCATACGGCGGCCAAGCCACTTCGTATCGACATGAACGGTTGAGAAGAACGGATACAGCATCCGGTCCTCATCATCATCAAATCCGGTCAGTGCCACATCCTCCGGCACGCGCACGCCGATTTTCCGGAAGGATTCTGTCAGTCTTTTGGCGATCATATCGTTGCCGCAGACAATCGCTTCCGGCAGTGTATCGTAGCTCGCCACAATCTTGTCAAAATTTTCCGGGTAATAAAAATGATCGCTCTCCATATCCGGACGAACAAGATCTGCCTCGATCGGAATGCCCGCCTGCTCCATCGCCGCAAGGAAACCGATATACCGGTCATGCATCGATTCATACGTACTGCTGTGTTCGCTCAGAAAGCCGATACGCGTCATGCCCTGTCCGATCAGATGGGACGTCAGAACACTCACCGGCTGCACACCGTCCACACGCACGATATCGCCCATCGGCCGCTGTTCGATACCGCAGTAATGGTCGAGCTGAAAAATGCGGTATCCCAGATTTACCAGTTTCTGCATATATTCCAGCGGCAGCATTTTAATGCAGAAGATCGCATCGATATTTTCATTCAGGCCGAGCGGCAGAATGCCGTTCTCCTCCTCCCGCTCCGTCACGACCGCAACGCGCGTCTGACAGTTATTGAGGCTCGCCTCCTCGGAGATGCCGCTCACGACACGGTCCCAATAAACAGCGGCATCCCGCGTACGCAGAACCATAATATTGTAATGCTTCTCCTGCGGTGCCCGAACTTCTTCCACATATACATTTTCGCCCAGATAGCCATTTCTTTTCGCCATCCGAAGAACTCTCTCCCGCGTCACCGGAGCTACCTTCGGATCATCCTTTAATGCCATGGCAACCGTATTCCGGGACAATCCCAGCTCCTTTGCCATACTCTGTATCGTTACTTTCCCCATAACTTCCTCCCTGTTTTTTCTGCGCAATTCATTTTTCTTCCGCACACGTCTTTGTCCGTAAGAAAAAAAGTGCCGTAAAACGACACTCTTACCGATCGGGGCAACAGGATTTGAACCTGCGACCTCACGGCCCCCAGCCGTGCGCGCTACCAAGCTACGCCATACCCCGTAATCATGTTTTCATTATACCAGCGAACTTCTGAAAAATCAATGTTATTTTTCCCTCTCCCGTTTCATTACATTCATTTCTTTATTTCGTGTCATATTCTCTTTTATTTTACTATATTGTCACTTTTTCTTTCTGAATATGTAATTTTTCGACGTTTTCCACGTATCATAAGTGAAAGGGGAAAATCGTATGCCATACAAACTTTCACCTCTGGCATGCCCGTCTGCAAAGACTATGTAAAAACTGAATAAAAGGAGACATCGTAATGGAAACTGAAATTTACTTTCTACTACACTCTTTAGGAATTGGTGCAAAATACCGCGGATTTCGCTATCTCGCCTATGGTATCGCTTTATGCATGGAAGACGAAGATTATCTCCTTCGGGTCAGCAAAACGCTGTACCCAAAGATCGCGCAAACGTTTCAGGTATCGTCCTCCTGCGTCGAACGAGACATCCGCACCGCTATTTCCGTCTGCTGGACCCGCGGAAACCGTGATCTGCTCTTTTCGCTTTCTGTGCATCCGGTTCTGACAAAACCGACCAATTCCGAATTTTTTGATATTTTAAGTTCTTATATCAAATACTACCGTGCTTTTCCTGCCTGTCGTCAGGAGGCATAAAAAAAACGAATACAGAAAAGATAACACTTCCGCGCCCTATCATATTGGGGGATATGCATGGCGCGGAAGTGTTTTTTCTATGATAAAACGATAGAACAAAAAAAGGAGACTGCCCGCAAAGGCAGCCTCCCGATATGGATCATTTGACAGCAAACCGATTAGTTATTGATCAGTTTGTCCTCGTTGCTCCAGCTGTACAGTTTTCTGACTTCTTCTCCGACTTTCTCTGACGGATGCTCTGCAGCTTTTCTTCTCATTGCACGGAAGTGAGCCTGTCCGCCTGCTGGGGACATATCCAGAAGGAAGTCTTTTGCGAAAGTACCATCCTGGATATCGGAAAGGATCTTCTTCATGGTCTTCTTGGTTTCTTCTGTGATGATCTTCGGTCCGGTGATGTAATCGCCGTACTCGGCTGTGTTGGAGATGGAGTATCTCATTCCGGAGAATCCCGACTGATAGATCAGGTCTACGATCAGTTTCATCTCATGGATGCACTCGAAGTATGCGTTTCTTGGGTCGTATCCAGCCTCGCACAGAGTCTCAAATCCAGCCTGCATCAGGGCGCATACACCGCCGCAGAGAACTGCCTGCTCACCGAACAGGTCTGTTTCGGTCTCAGTTCTGAAGGTTGTCTCCAGAAGACCAGCTCTTGCTCCGCCGATTCCAAGGCCGTAAGCCAGTGCTCTGTCCAGAGCTTTTCCGGTGTAATCCTGCTCAACAGCAACCAGGCAAGGAGTTCCTTTGCCAGCCTGATACTCGCTTCTTACTGTGTGGCCAGGTGCTTTCGGAGCGATCATAGCTACATCTACGTTCTTCGGAGGTACGATCTGTCCGAAGTGGATAGCGAAACCATGAGCGAACATCAGCATGTTGCCCTCTTCCAGGTTTGGCTCGATATCTTTTTTGTACATTGCAGCCTGTTTCTCATCGTTGATCAGGATCATGATGATATCAGCCTGTTTTGCAGCCTCAGCAGCGGTGTATACTTTGAATCCCTGTGCCTCTGCTTTTGCCCAGGATTTGCTGCCTTCATAAAGTCCAATAATAACATCACAGCCGGAATCTTTCAGGTTCAGTGCATGAGCATGTCCCTGGCTTCCGTAGCCGATAATTGCGATTTTTTTGCCTTCCAGTAAAGAGAGATTACAATCTTCCTGATAAAAAAGTCTTGCTGCCATTTTATTTTCCTCCATAATATATAGAATGTCTTGACCGGCGGCAGGTCGGTCAATTTATACAGCGAAAAGCATTTCTGCCTTTTGCTGTTTGTCAGGGAAATGAACTTTTCTATACAAAAATTTCATTCCTCCAGCAAACGTATGTAATGTGATCTGCGTTAATCGAGGTAACGCACATCGTGGGCTCCTCTGGAGAGTCCTGTCACTCCTGTTCTGGCCAGTTCCAGGATTTCGTATCCCTGTACCAGATTCAGGAACCCTTCGAGCTTTGACTGGTTTCCGGTCAGCTCTACAATCAGGCTTTCCTGTCCCACATCCACGATTCTTCCACGGAAGACATCGGAGATGGCGATGACATTGCGGCGTTCATTTTCATTCACACGGATTTTGACCAGCATCAGCTCTCGTCTGACACTCTCGTCCGGCTTCAGCTCTTTGATATCCCGCACATCGACAAGTTTTGCCAGCTGTTTTTTGATCTGCTCCAGAATCATTTCATCACTGCAGTACAGAACAACAGTCATTCTTGTGTATCGCGGGTCTGCTGTCACACCGGCGGTGATCGTCTCGATATTGTATCCGCGTCGGCTGAAAAGACCAGCTACTCTGCTTAAAAGTCCCGGCGTATTATCCACCAGCAGGGATAATGTTCTTTTCTGTTCCATAAACACCAACTTTCCTCCATCCGCAGGCGCCGCGGATTTTCAGCAATTTCTTACAACTTCCAACGCCTTATCCAATATATTAGCAACTTATCCTCGCTTTGTCAACAAAAATTTTACCAAATTATTCTTTTGGGCAAAAATCTTTTGCCTCCTGTGGTTCCCATTTGCACACCTTCCGGTCATACGTAAGGATGCCGTTCGACTCCTCCTCGACATCGGTAAGCTGTGTGTAGACTGCTGCGGCAAGTCCCTGTTCTGTGAGTTCTCTTATCTTTTCTGCCAGTGCATCCATCGCTTTCTGGTACTGTGCCTGGTTCTGGTATGTGCGGTAGCCGAACGATTTTTCGGAGTATCAACAAAACACTCAAAGTCATTGCTTGCTCAAAAAGGCAGAACGCTTA
>OGZZ01002707.1_pt1 | contig 11049 bp, 8 predicted proteins | sample 1577021 | NCBI WGS metagenome assembly OGZZ01 (sample SAMEA3541526, study PRJEB24748) | human gut metagenome | biome: human gut; feature: human-associated habitat; material: faeces | place: China | collected 2012
TTGATCTGCATATTAAGGATCTGGCAAATGCGTGGTCCAGGTCGATCACTATGTACAGGTAAGCCAGATGATCCAGGGTCAGATGGCGAAGCTGCCGGATATCCCGGTAAAGTACGATGGTATTCCCGGGGGAAGCCGGTGCACTCCAGCTGGCACGCCCCTGGCAGGCTGCTGCATTTTCTGCCAGTTCCTCCAGAGGAAAAGCATCCAGATCGGAAGTATTTCCCATACAGATCAGTGTGTCGTCAGGAAGTACCAGACTGATGGATTTGATATAGTCGTCATCAAAAATATAAGGATAGAGAGCCTGATATATCGTCTGCTTTCTCTGGGCATTACGGATACTGGTGGGAGCATCCATGATATCGGTGAGATTCGTCTGAATGATGGTATCGGACAGGATCCGGGCAGAACCGGATTCCACGGTCTCCATTCTTGCAGAGACGAAGGAAGATACATAATTCAGAGACTGTGCATTGGAAGTATACAGCTCACGGGCATAATACTGGGAAAGAAGCTGAATGCCCACAACAAAAGCAAAGAACACAAAAAGCAATGTCGTTGACAGGATCAGTAGTATTTTCTTATATAAAGACAGATTATTAAAACGCTGTGATAAATTGCTCATGGAAAAACCTCCGTATCATGGTTATTATATAGTAAAAATATGGGAAGTTCAATTTTCATCCGTGGGAAGAAAACAAAAAGCCGTTTTTTGAACACTCAGAAACCTTTTTTTGAACACGAAATTATGCAAAATGCCATATGGAATATGGAAAAACTGAAAAAAGTATGAAAATGTGACGAAAAAAATGTAAGATTATGGTTAAAAAGCCATTTTTTTGCATCGACAGAACCGTTATTTAACTTTACCATTATGCAAAATGGACATAAAATAAATTCATCAAAACAACAACGAGGGATGTGCAGGACACATACCCGACAGATTGTATGGGAGGTATAACAAATGAAGAAAAGAATGATTGCAGGTCTTATGGCTGTATTGATGACCATGTCTCTGGCTGCATGTGGAAGCAGCGCAGGCAGTTCTGATGCATCTGGCACAGGCTCCGCTGCCACAGGTGATAACAGCGCAGCACAGGCAGCCAGTGGTGACAAAGTAACCCTGAGCCTTTGCTGGTGGGGTGTGGGCCTGCTCTCGGGCGGCCAGCGTCAGGCGCTCACGCTGCTGATGGCAACGCTCAAGCGCCCCAAGCTGCTGCTGCTTGATGAGCACACCGCGGCACTCGACCCGAAGACCGCCGCCAAGGTCATGGAGCTCACCGACCGCATCGTGCGCGAGGGCCAGCTCACCACGCTGATGATCACGCACAACATGCGCGATGCCATTCAGTACGGCAACCGCCTCATCATGCTGCACGACGGCCACGTCATCCTCGACATTGCGGGCGAGGAGAAGGAGAAGCTGACCGTGCCCGATCTTCTTGAGCAGTTCACGAAGGCCAGCGGCGACGAGTTCGCCAACGACCGCGCGATCCTCTCCTAACGTTTTCTCTCTCCCCTATAAAGCACAAAAAGAGCTTGAACGCTTTGTTCAGGCTCTTTTCTTATCCTTTTTTACGCTTCCCGCAGCACGACCTCGACAATGCCGACATCGTCGGTATCGGGGTAGAAGTTCACCTGCCACGGCTCAGTAAAGCCGGGGTCGACCTCCTCCTGCACAGATCGTACCATGTCGCGGATGCCGTCACGGTCCGCGGTGAAGTACGTGAAGCGCACGGCGATGCGGCTGAGCGCGCCCTCGCGCGCCGTCAGGCGCAGAAGGTCAGGCAGCGCCTCGGTGCTCGTCGCGGTGACAATGCCCGCCTGCTCCTCCGCCGTGCGGCGGTAGCCGAGGCGCACGTGCATCTCGTAATAGGCGCGCTCCTGCGTGTCGGTGTAGCTGATGTAGTCAAGAAGATACGCGCCCAGTGCCGTCTCCTCCTGCACCTCCTTACAGGCCTGCTCGGCCATGGCCGCGGCGTCGTCCTCGCTGTAAATACGCACAACGCCTTCCTCGCTGTGCTCGCCAAGGAGCAGCAGCAGCGCATTGACGAGGTCCTGATAGCTGTCGGCGCGCAGGGTGTCCGCGCCCTCGTTTTCCCAGTAGACCTCGCTGTGCGGCGTGGAGACGCTGTAGGAACGCTCAAGCACGACGTTGCCGCCGCAGCCCGAGAGCGTCAGGCAGAGCGCCAGCGAAAGCGGAATGAACTTTTTGCGCACGGCGCTCCCTCCTTTTGGGCAAAATCTCTCTTTTTCAGTAGCCAAGCGGCTCGTCGACGAGCACGACCTCGGTCTCGCAGCTGCGGATGGCCTCCCACAGCACGACAAGACCGCGGCAGATGCGCTGCGGGCTCTTGCAGTCGTAGCAGCGGTCGCCGTTCACTGCGCAGGGCGTCTTCACGCCGAGGCGCTGCGCGTTTTTCGGTGCAGCAATGTTGCGGGCGCGCCAGAGCGCTTCGTCATAGGTCGGCGCGATCTTGTTGCTGCCGACGACGAACCACACCCTCTTGTGGCCATAGAGCGACGAGGACACACGGTTGCCCGTCCCGTCGATGTTGATGATCTCGCCCGTTTCGGCAAGGCCGTTGGCCGAGAGCAGGTAGTTGTCGCACGTCGAGGCGTTTTTGAGCACCTCGGCAGCGTTCATGCCGTCGGGCACGTTCCAGTGGCTGAACATCTTGTTGTGCTTGCCGAGGCTTTCAAAAAGTCCCATCTGAGAGAGCGTCATGCTGCCGCCGAACGACACGCTCTCTCCGTCGATCTGCGCGTTCAGATAGTCCGCCGCTTCCTTCGCCGTCGCGAAGGCAGACACCTTGAAGCCGCGCTCTTTGAGATTCTTCTCCACCGTCGTAAGATCCATTCCTGCTTCCTCCTTGTATCCTGATATCCTTAGAGGCCCTGCGGGTCGTATTCGCCAAAGCCCTCACCGAGCACCTCGCTCGCGTCGCAGACGATGAAAAAGGCGTCGGGGTCGAGCTCCTTGATATAGCGCTTGATCGAAACCGCTTCCTTCTTGCGCACGGCGCAGAAAAGGAGCGGACGCTCCGCGCCCGTGTAGCCGCCCTTACCGTTCAGAAGCGTTACGCCCATGTCGCGCCGCAGCATCTCCTGCATGATCTCCTCATACTTGTCGCTGATGATGTAGGCGACCTTCGCCGTGTTCTGACCGTAGACGACCAGATCGAGCACCTTCGTCGTGATGTAGAGTGCCAGCGCACCGTAGAGCGCGTTGTTGAGGCTGTGGAACACCGCGGCGTAGATCAGAATGATCGTCAGGTCGATGCCAAGGCAGATGTTGCCGATTGACAGCCGTTCAACGTGCGACCGCACGATCCACGCGCCGAGCTCCGAGCCGCCCGTCGTCGTCTCCTCGCGGAACAGCAGGCCTGAGGCGATACCGAGCGTCACGCCGCCGTACAGGCACGCAAGCAGCGGGTCCATAGGCGCAAATTCGTGGAGCGCCGCGATGACGTCGATCAAAATGGAGCTCAGCGTCATCGTGTAGATGGACTTGCACAAAAATGCGAAGCCGAATTTTTTAAGTCCCACGATAAAAAGCGGCACATTGAGCACGATGACCATCGTACCGACCGGCAGAATGGGTGCAAAAAAGTTAATGATCTGCGAAATACCCGTAAAGCCGCCGACCGTAAAGCCATTCGGTGCATAGAACCAATCGAACGACAAGGCATACAGCACGCAGGCAAGCGTGACAATGATATAGCTTTTCACCTGCTCGCGCAGTTTTTTATTTTTCATAAATTTTCTCCCCTCATATGTTTCTCTCAGGCTTCCGACGTCAAATCAGCGAGAGCTGCTTGTCGTCACTGTCCTCCGTCTTGAGCAGCGCGCCCGTCGCGGGAATGCTGCGGCCGCGGTAGCGGGCAAGGTCGGTGATGCCGGTCTCCTCCGGAAAGCGCACCGTGTCGAGCACGTACTTCTTTTTGAGCGTCAAAAGTGCGACGCCCTGCGTCGTGCGCGTCGTCTTCACACCAAGAAGCGCCGTGTTGACGATCAGCACGCGCGGCTCTGTCGAATAGACGGCGATCTCGCGGTCTTCCTTGAGATGCAACAGCGCCTTGAGCGGGCTTTTGTCGCTGTAGGCGCCGGTCAGGCGGCGGCGGTTCGAGGTCGTCCTGTAGGCGGACAGCTCGACCTTTGCGGCCTTGCCGTTTTCAAAGAAGAAGATCATATAGCCGCTGTAGTCGCCCGGCAGCACCATGCCCATGACGCTCTCGCCCTCGTCCATGCCGAGCTTCGCGGGTAAGTAGTCACCCAGCTGGCTCGCCTTGCCGTCGGCAAAGTCGCTCGCGCGCGTCTTGTAGACCTGCGCCTTATCGGTGAAGAACATCAGCTCGGCGGCGTTGGAGCTCTCCACGCTCATGCTGAGCGCGTCGTCCTCCTTGAACTTCTGCTCGCCGGACATGCGCAGCGACTGTGGCGTGATCTTTTTAAAGTACCCGTGCTGCGACAAAAACAGCGTCACGGGATAGTCCTCGATGGCGTCCTCCTCGCTCTCGGCGTCCTCGGCATAGTCGTAGAGGATGCCGGTGCGGCGGGACTCGGCGTACTTTTTGCGCACATCCTCAAGCTCGCTGACGATGATCTTGCGGATGCGCGACGGGCGCGCGAGCGTATCCTCGAGGTCTTCGATCTCCGCCTCGAGCGATGCCGTCTCCTCCACGCGCTTCAGGATATACTCGCGGTTGATGTTGCGCAGCTTGATCTCGGCGACGTATTCCGCCTGGATCTGGTCGATGCCGAAGCCGATCATCAGGTTCGGCACGACGTCGGCCTCCTTCTCCGTCTCGCGGATGATCTTGATGGCCTTGTCGATGTCGAGCAGGATCTTTTTAAGGCCCTTTAAGAGGTGCAGCTTGTCCTGCCGCTTTTTGAGCACGAAGTACACGCGGCGCTTGACGCTCTCGGTGCGCCACGCGCACCACTCGTCTAAAAGCTCGCGCACGCCCATCACGCGCGGCATGCCGCCGATCAGGACGTTGAAGTTGCACGACGCCGTATCCTGCAGTGTCGTCGCCTTGAAGAGCTTCTGCATCAGCTTGTCGGGGTCGGCACCGCGCTTTAAGTCGATCGTCAGCTTGAGGCCGGAGAGGTCGGTCTCGTCACGCATGTCGGAAATTTCCTTGACCTTGCCCGCCTTGATGAGTTCGGCGACCTTGTCCATGATGGCCTCGGTCGTGGTGGTGTAGGGAATTTCATAAATTTCGATGAGATTTTCTTTTTTGTCGTAGCGCCAGCGGGCGCGCACCTTTACGCCGCCGCGGCCGGTGTTGTAGATGTCCTCGATGGCGCGCGGGTCGTACAGGACCTCGCCGCCGGTCGGGAAGTCGGGCGCGAGCAGCGTTTCGCTGATGCGCACCTCGGGATTTTTCAAAAAGGCGATCGTCGTGTCGCAGACCTCGCCCAAGTTAAAGCCGCACAGCTGGCTCGCCATGCCGACCGCAATGCCCTGGTTGGCCGAGACCAAGATATTCGGGAACGTTGTTGGCAGCAGCGCCGGCTCTTTCATCGAGTTATCGTAGTTGTCGACAAAATCAACGGTGTCGGAGTCGATGTCGCGGAAGAGTTCGGCGCAGATGGGCGCGAGCTTCGCCTCGGTGTATCGGCTGGCCGCCCACGCCATGTCGCGCGAATAGACCTTGCCGAAGTTGCCCTTCGAGTCGACGAACGGGTGCAGCAGCGCGCCGTAACCCTTGGAAAGGCGCACCATCGTGTCGTAGATCGCGGCGTCGCCGTGGGGGTTCAGGCGCATCGTCTGTCCGACGATGTTCGCGCTCTTCGTGCGCGCGCCGGTGAGAAGCCCCATCTTGTACATCGTGTAAAGGAGCTTTCGGTGCGAGGGCTTGAAACCGTCGATCTCCGGAATGGCGCGCGAAACGATGACGGACATCGCGTAGGGCATGTAGTTCGTTTCCAGCGTCTCGGTGATATTCTGCTCCACCACGTCCGCGTGGAGGCCCATGACGTTCGGGTCCGCGCGGCGGTGGGTCTGCTTGGGTGTTTTGTCGCTTTTCTTCATTCGGTTACCTCAAAATCGCTCCGACGGCAATATGGCCGCCGGTCATACTATTTCTAATATATCCTATCACACTTTTTTTTGCTCTGCAACACCGCGGAGGAAGAGAAAATTGCCGCAAAACGCCATTTTTTCGCCAAAGGCGCACAAAACCGGCGCGGCAGCGCATATTGGCAAAATCGCGGCGCAGAGTGTACAATGCAGATACCCCAACAGGTATGGAGGTCAAACGATGAAACAGTGTATGGACGCTGACAATCTGCACCGCCGGCTCAAAAAGATCATCGGTCAGGTGCAGGCCATTGACCGCATGGTGGACGAGGACGTCCCCTGCGAGGATATTCTTGCGCAGATCAATGCGGCCAAATCCGCGCTGCACGGCTGCGGCAAGGTCGTGCTTGAGGGGCACATCAAGCGCTGCGTGCGTGACGGCATCGAGCACGGCGACGCGGACAAAACGATCGAGAGCTTTACGAAGGCGGTCGAGCGCTTTTCGAACATGGGCTGAGCAGGAGATAAACCCTCTCACGCGCCCGTTTTCAGTAGAATTGCACGAAAGAAGAGAAGCAGTTTTGTGCTGCTTCTCTCTTTTTGCGCGCTCGATAACCTATACCCTCATATGTATAATAAGCCTATACCCCTTATGTTATAGAAAGAAGTCGTTTCCGTGAAACTGGCAATGGAAAAGCTGGAGCATTTTTTAGAGCTGGGCGGCACGAAAAAGGACATCACGCTGCTCGTGATCTCCGGCATCGCGCTGATCGTCAGCATTTTTGATCTCGTTCCTCTGCCGTTCGACGCCTCGTGGGCCGCGATCATCCTCTGCGGTATCCCCATCATTTTAGAGGCCGTCATCGGCCTTGTCACGGCGTTCGACATCAAGGCAGACGTGCTCGTCTCGCTCGCGCTGATCGCGTCGGTCTGCATCGGCGAAGACTTCGCCGCGGGTGAGGTCGCGTTCATCATGCAGCTCGGCGATCTTCTCGAAGAGCCGACTGTCGCCCGCGCCCGCGCGGGCATTGAAAAGCTCGTCCACCTGACGCCGCAGACCGCGCGCGTCATCTCTGGCAGAGAGGAGAAGACCGTCCCCGCCGAGGATGTCAAGGTCGGCGACCTGCTGCGCGTGCTGCCCGGCGAGACCATCCCCGTCGACGGAGAGATCGTATCGGGCCAGACATCTGTGAATCAGGCCGTTATGACGGGCGAATCGCTGCCGGTCGACAAGGGCGTCGGCGACGAGGTCTCCTCCGGCACGGTCAACCAGTTCGGCGCTTTCGAGATGAAGGCCACAAAGGTTGGCGAGGACAGCTCCATCCAGCGCATGATCCGCCTTGTCCAGTCCGCCGACGCGGACAAGGCCAAGATCGTCGGTCTATCCGACCGCTGGGCAACATGGATCGTCGTCATTGCCCTGACCGCCGCGGCGCTGACGTGGCTCATCTCCGGTGAGATCATCCGCGCAGTGACGATTCTGGTCGTCTTCTGCCCCTGCGCGCTTGTGCTGGCAACGCCGACTGCCATCATGGCCGCCATCGGCAACGCGACGAAGCACGGCTTTCTCGTCCGCGAGGGCGACGCGCTTGAGCGTCTCGCCGCCGTGAAGAAGATCGCCTTCGACAAGACCGGCACGCTGACCTACGGCACGCCGAAGGTCGTTCTGGTGCACAGTGCGCTGCCCGCACTCTCTGACAACGAACTCTACCGCCTCTGTGCCGCGGCAGAGCGCTATTCTGAGCACCCGCTCGGCAAGGCCATCACCCGCTGCTGTCAACAGGAGACGGGCGAGGCGCTGGGCGAGGCCGAAAACTTCCAGATGGTGCCGGGGCGCGGCGTCTCCGCTTGCGTTGACGGTAAAACCCTCCTCGCGGGCAATGCGGAGCTCCTTGCCGAGCACCATATCGCCATTCCCGAAGAGGCCGCTAAGGCCGCTGTTGTCCAGCTCTCGCAGGGCTGCACCGTCACCTACGCCGCCGTGGACGGCGTGTTCGCGGGCTTCCTCGCCCTGTCCGACACGATCCGCGAGGAAAGCGCAAACATGATCGACCAGCTCTCCGCGCTTCAGGTCCAGCCCGTGCTGCTCACGGGCGACCATCTGAACGCCGCCGCGGCCATCGCCGCGCAGCTCCACATCGGCGAGGTGCACGCAAACTGCCTGCCCGAGAACAAGCTCGCCCACATCCGCGCCTATCAGGCCGCAGGCGAAAAGGTCTGCATGATCGGCGACGGCGTGAACGACGCGCCCGCGCTCAAAGCCGCTGACGTCGGCATCGCAATGGGCGGCGTGGGCAGCAACATCGCCGTGGACGGCGCGGATATCGCGCTCGTCGACGACGAGGTCAAGGAGCTGCCGCACCTCATCGCGCTCTCCAAGCGCATGATGCGCACCATCAAGCTCAATATAACATTCTCGCTCACGCTCAACTTCATCGTCATCGTGCTCGCCATCACCGGCACACTGAACCCTGTTGTCGGCGCGCTGGTCCATAACGCAGGCAGCGTGCTTGTCATCACAAACTCGGCCCTGCTGCTAAAATGGAGGCGAACCGCCTCGCAGAGTTTCGCGTCCGCAGACGCGAAATCTGTTTGATCGTAAATTCCGACGACAGGCGCGTCGGAATTTACTCTTTGCGCGGAGCGTGTGTCGCAGCCACGCTGCGAGCGGCAAGGCACGAAGCGCAGCGAATCCTTTTCAAAAAGAGTGGATCGCAAAATTGCGATCCACTCTTTTTGATTTTCTTTTATTTTCTGCGCCAGACAGAGGGCATTAAGAGGACAAGCAGCGGCATGATCTCAAGACGGCCGAGCAGCATGATGGCGCTCATCGTGAGCTTGCTGATGCCGGAGAGGAAGCCGAAGTTGCACGTCGGTCCCACTGCGCCAAGGCCCGGGCCCACGTTGCTGATGGCCGTAAGCGAGGCGGTGAACGCCGCGGTAAAGTCGATGTTGTCAAGCGACAAAATCAGCGTGCCAAGCAGCATGATCGCGATATAGGCGAAGAAGAAGACCGAAACGGACGAGACGGTCTCCTCCGTCACGCGATGTCCGTCGAGCGTGATGGGGCGCACCTCGCGCGAGTGCATCACGCGCCGCAGATCACGCCGCAGCGACTTGCACAAAAGCACGATGCGCGAGGCCTTGACGCCGCCCGCCGTAGAGCCCGCGCAGCCGCCGAAAAACATCACCAGCACGAGGATACAGCGGCAGAACTGCGGCCAGAGGTCAAAATCCTCCGTGCAGTAGCCGGTCGTTGAAATGAGCGTTGTTACCTGAAAGGCCGCATTCTCGATGGCCGAGCCGATGTCGCGCCCCGTGCGCACGATCAGGTCCGCCGCGATCATCGCCGACGCGCCGACCACGACCAGCGAGTAAACGCGCAGCTCCTCGCTCTTGAGCGCCTCGCGGAAGCGGCGCGTCACGCAGAGGTAGAGGAGCGTAAAGTTCACGCTTGCGGCAAACATGAAGAAAATGAGGATCCAGTTGACAAGATGCGACTGATAATACGCGATGCTCGCATCCCGGATGGAAAAGCCGCCGGTAGAGATCGTCGTCAGCGCCGTGGTGATCGCATCGAACAGCGGGAGGCCCGCAATGCGCAGCAGCAGCGCCTCCGCCACGGTGAGCGCGATGTAGATGCGGTACAGGATGCGCGCCGTCTCACCCGTGCGGGGGCGGAGCTTTGTGCTGATGGGGCCGGGGGATTCTGCTTTCATCAGGTTCACGCTGCCTTCACTGAGCTTGGGCAGCAGCGCCAGCATCAAAACGAGGATACCCATGCCGCCCATCCACTGCGTGAGCGCGCGCCAGAATTGGATGCCCCGCGGCAGCGACGCAGGCGACGGGAAGATGGACGCGCCGGTCGTCGTCAGGCCGGAGACGGTCTCGAAAATAGCGTCGATAAAGCTGCAGCTGCCGCTGAAAAAATACGGCAGCGCGCCGAACACGCTCAGCGCGATCCAGCACAGTGCCACGCAGACAAAGCCGTCGCGCGTCTGGAGCCGCGCGTTGTCCGCGCGGATGAGCGAGAGCAGCACTCCCACGCCGCCGCAGATAAGCAGCGCGTACAAAAAGGCCCTCTGGTCAACACCACCGCCGAACACGCTCAGCAGCAGCGGCGGGATCATACAAAGCGCCTCAATGCAGAGGATAACGCCCACGATTCTGAGAATAAGATTTTGGTTCATAATGAAACTTCCTTGCCGCAAGCAGCCGGCACATCAGCCGAGAATATCGTTGAGATCCTGCAAAAAGAGCTCCTTCGCCATCACGATGACGCGGTCGCCCGCGTGGATCTTGGAATGTCCGTTCGGAATGACCATCTTGCCGTCGTGCACGATGGCCGCAACGAGCAGTCCCTTGCGGAAGTGCAGGTCGCTGAGCGGACGGTCGAGGAAGTGCGTGGCGTTCGTGGCGGTGAATTCCACCGCCTCGATCGCGCCGCCGAGGATATAGTGCAGGCTCTCCACCGCGCTGCCCTGCGAGTTGGCAAGGCCGCGGACGTAACTTGAGATCTGGCTTGCAATGATGGCCTTGGGCGAGATGACCGTGTCGAGGCCCGTGAGGTTCACGATGTCGAGATACCCCATGCGCGACATCTTCGGCACGACCTTCTTCACGCCGTAGCGCTTGGCCGTGAGCGCCATGAGAAGGTTTTCCTCGTCGCGGTCGGTCAGAGCGATGAAGGCGTCGCAGTGGAAAATGCCCTCGGATTCGAGCAGGTGGTGATCCGTGCCGTCGCCGTGGATGATGGTGGCCTTGGGGAGCTTTTCAGCAAGCGTCAGGCACTTGGCCTCGTTCTTTTCCACGATCGTCACGCGCGTGCCGACATCGGCAAGCATCCAGGCAAGATACTGCGCGATGCGCCCGCCGCCGAGGATGCTCACGCGGCGGATCGGCTCCATGGCCCTGCCCATCGAGCGCAACACGCGCGTCGTCTCCGCGGGCGTGCCGATGACGTACACGCGGTCGCCCGTCTGCGGGACGAACGAGCCATTCGGCACGATGACCTCTTC